>Ga0209665_1002336_pt1 | contig 9802 bp, 6 predicted proteins | sample SaaInlV_200m_DNA_2_FD_184675 | JGI IMG/M metagenome (GOLD analysis project Ga0209665, IMG submission 184675) | Marine microbial communities from expanding oxygen minimum zones in the Saanich Inlet - Saanich Inlet SI074_LV_135m_DNA (SPAdes) (version 2) | ecosystem: Environmental > Aquatic > Marine... | reverse complement strand
CTGGGGATTTCTCCTCCTTGCATGCTGTGAGACATACATACTGGATTAATAATAACACTGGTGAAGACATACGGTATGCTATCAATGATCATCCTGTAAGTTCCCAAATTCTTTCCTCGGGTAGGGAAGAGCCGGTGGATGCTTCCCTCATTGATGAAGAAGGCGATGATTTGGGTGCCTGGGATGAGCTCCTGCATACGTATGCAAGAATTGTCTTTTGTAATGGCTGGAGGGATATCGAGAGAATTCCCATGGATCACGTTGGACATTACAAGTTCAATCTGAAGTCTGTTGGTGAGCTGCCCCCAAGTCGAATGCTGGGCATCGTGGCTACTCGTGATGCAACAAAAGTATTGCACCTTAGCTCCCCCGTAGTTTTACGCAATGATACTGACATTGCCTTGGAGATCCGAATAAATCTTTCTGACACATTCGTTGCTTTGCCTGCTTTGACATCGAAAGCTACTGTGCCAGTGCCCTTGAGTTGCATTAAAGATGGGGTAATTACGTTGAGACCACTCTCAAATGATTTCAGATGGTCTTCCAGGGCTGATTTAGTTGTGCGAAAAATGAAGGCAGGGGCGACATTCTCAGTAGTGTGTCCTCCCCTGAATACATCTCTTACTGTATTTCATGCTTGTGTTGCAGTTGCAAAAAATGAAAAAGAACAGATGGAAGTGATAATCATGCCACCGTTATGTTTAGAAAATTCGCTGCCGTGTCAAATGCAGTACATTGTTTTTGATAGTGAGTCCGGTTTGCGCTATTCCGGTACCCTAGCTAGTGGTGCGAAAAAGTTCTTTTATGGTGTGGATCTTCGAAAGGAGCAGTTGTTGCATGTGCTAGTTCCAGGGTTTTCTTGCCCAAAGCCAGTCTTGGTGAATGCGGAGGAGCCTGCCATTGCGAAGTCAATCAGTTTACTTGATCCCATGCGAAGAGAGCTTTGCTTGAAGATTGAAAATTCTGTCATCTTTTCATTTGCGAGGCAAGTGGTCGTGTATGCTCCTTACTGGGCCATCAACAAGACAGGGCACGAGCTCTTATACATGTATCGACAAGAATCTTTTTCCGGGCTAGATAGCGGTCAGCTAACAGCGGGTCAAAGATTTCAAAACCGCGAAGATGTCGTCAAGTTGAACGGTCTCTCTTGCGTAAGAATTCATCATGCCTACATTGAACCGTTCGGTGTGGACGCGAGGATCGACTTGAAGCGATATTTTGAGAAATGTCTAAATAGAAGTTACATTGTTTCTAGGGTGACCAATGATATTCCAAATATAACAAAGTTCTATCCTGGCATCAAAAAAAATATAACAATTCAATACTCTGTTAAGGACCTGCAGTGTGCGAAGACTTTTAGTGAGGACGAAAATGGTAGTTTGCGAGTCTCGTTTCCAACAGTTGAGGAGTACCACGCTTGTAACATTGATGTCGATAATTTGAACCGTTCATTTGCGGAAAAATGGCATGAAGAACAAGTCAATAACCCAGCTACTGCCTTCATGTTTTCGTTCGCATCTGAATCTAACCGTGGTTCCAAATTGTCGATTCGAGTTGAGAATTCTCTATGGTCTGAAGCATTTGCTATTGATGCTGAAGGTGTGGATGGCTATTTGCAGGTTTTTGAGAGCCGTACTGCTGGCTTCACGCAGCGAATCTTTGATATGGGTATCACCACTAGCAGTGCTCCAGCTCCCTTCCAACGAACCCGGCTAGTTTCTATAAGTCCGCGATTTGTGACTCGCAATCTCACAGGAAGGCCATTGCAAATTCGCCAAACTGGAACTCAAAATGTTGAAATCATGCAGCACGGTGCAATGATGCCAATTGAATGGGGAAACGCTGATCAAGCACAAGATGTGCGGGTGCGTTTTGCCGGAGCCGGATGGAATTGGTCGGGGCGTTTTGTGCCCAATTTAGTCGGAAAAACCATTTTGAGACTTCGAAATCGCAACGGTGCTTCTTATCTGTTGCAAGCTCATGTTTCTGTGAAGGGTGCCACAATAAGTGTAGCATTTCACGAAGAAGATTCGTCCCTTCCTCCATACATTATTGCGAATTCAAGCTCGTATTGTATACGGATCAACCAAAATAATGTTACCTTGTTTGATGATTTAGAGCCTGGGAAGCAGCTGCCATACTCGTGGGATGAACCCTGTGCTGATGAGAAGCATCGATTGCTGGTATTTTCCCTCCCGGGGGGTCCAAAAAGTGATACTATTTCATTGGATTCACTATGCGAAGAAGGTATTTCTCGGACGCTCGAAAATCGAACAGGTGATACCGTGTCATTGCGATTAGTCGTGATTGCAGATGGCCCTACCCGTGTTCTACACATTGAAAATATCGGAGAGGCAATAAGTGGTCTTCCACGGGCTTCCTCTAGTCAACTTCGAGATGACCTGCTACCGTTTTGCATTCTCACATTTTTTGAAGTAGGTATTTCCATCATCGATCGAAGCCCTCAGGAGCTGTTGTACATTAGCCTCCTTGGTGTTAATTTTCAATTGTGGAAAGGCAAGAAACTTAACCGCTATGGTCTCGATATTGACAGCATGCAATTTGATAACATGATGCAGGATGCACGCTTTCCTGTTGCTCTTATTCCTCGCCCGCAATCCACTGATGGATTGAAGCCTCCGTGTTTGGTGTGTAATTGTGAACGTAGAATTGATGTTTCGTCATTGAATATGTTTCCATTAATGGAATATCAACTCCAGGATTTGGATATTCGTGTAGAACAAGATCTTGTTGCTGCCCTGCTGGATCTTGTTTCGCAAGCATTTCCCTCTCACAAACTATCCGTCTCCTCCGAAACACCCAAGGTTGTTATGACAGAGCTGCTTGCTCCCATTGAAATCTCGGAGTCGAGCGATAAGAATTCCAGATTGAGTTACATTGAATCCTTAAAGATACACGAAGTGCGAATCTATGTTAGCTGCTTCGCGTCTGGAAGCAGAGGAAGATCGCTACGATCAACCGCTGAGGGTAGTCTTGCGAGCTTGGTCTTGCCCAAGCTGTATAGTATCGATAATGCGTCTCTCAGACTGAAGTCATTACATTTAGAACATCCTCTAGCTACGAGACAAGCTCTCTTGGCTCAAATTACCTCTTATTACAAAGGTCAGTTGTTAGTACAAGCTGCGCGACTGTTAGGGCATACCGACGTTCTGGGAAACCCTCTGGGTCTGTTTTCAAATCTTGGAGCTGGTGTGCGCGATTTTGTAGCTGAACCAACGCTTGGAATGCGTAGCAATGCTGCTTTTGGATTCGCATCTGGGGTATCCAAGGGTACGCGGAGCTTGGTTTCGCACTCCGTATTTGGAGCTGCAAATACGACCGCGCGATTGACAGGTAGCGTAGGTCATGGCCTTGCACGACTCTCTCGAGACTCCCAGTATCATGATCGAAGAGACCTTGATGGAAAATCGCGCCCAATTGGAATTCGGCAGGGTGTCCGACAAGGATCATCAGCTCTAGCCCATGGTGTCAAGGAAGGCGTAACTGGAGTGATTGCCGCACCTTATCAGGGTGCTGCATCGCATGGCCTCTCCGGGTTTTTCAAAGGTGTTGGGCAAGGACTTGTAGGTGTGGTCGTCAAGCCTACTGCTGGTATTTTCGATATGGCTTCTCGTGCGTCAGAGGGGATCCGAAATACGACCTCGCTTTCCGAGGTTCACATGGAACGCCGTCGCTTTCCCCGAGTCATCTCGCCTGATGGAATACTGGCACCCTTCGACAGTGAAACCGCGAAAGCACAGGCGTTATTTTTTGCCTCCTGCAAGAGAGCTGAGAATGAGGAAAAATTCCTCATGTTTGTTACTGATGTGGACAGCCGCGTAGTCATTCTGTCAACACGGCGTTTAGTTGTTCTAAATATGGCTACACAACATGCTGCAATAGATTGGGAGGTTGAGTATGGCAAGATTCAAAAGCTCACATTGAGTGAAGATTCTCTTGTAACACTTTGGGTGGTTGACCGGTACAAGAGTGTTCGTTCCTTCGGCATCCGCACGGAGCACCCTTCATTTGCGCGAAAGCTTTCGGAGGCTGTGGAGTCTGAGCGCCGAACAATCAGTCTCCGGGAGACATGAGGACACAATTTCCTTTACGCCCTCAGTATCTTCACACAACGCCAGCACTGGATAAATTTGCTTGCAGGATAATGTCTTTGACGGCGTTAAAGACGAAACGAATATTATTCGTGTCAGTGGCACATGTCAAGTGTGGATACATATCTTTCCCTTGGGCTCTATTAAGAGCTGTAAACTTCTTCGTGATGAACTTTGCTGCAGTGTCGTAATTTGCTCCCCCTGAGTAGTCCGGAAAACAAACGCGAAGGTCTACCTTCTGAATCTTCTCCTTAAATAAATCCGATTTATTCAGAAATAATATGACAGATGTATTCACGAACCATTTTGAGTTGCAAATTTCGTCGAACAGCTGCAAGCTTTCTTTCATTCTATTGGTTACTCCATCTTCCGCTAACTTTTGATCAAAGTCACTAATGGCAACCACAAAAATAATGGCAGTGACACCTTGAAAACAATGAATCCACTTCCTTCGCTCATTGCGCTGCCCACCAACATCTACCATTCGGAAGCGAAGCCCACCAAACACAAATTCGGTCTCCACTATCCCAGTTGTCTTGATGCGTGAACGCAAAACATCCTGGGTTGTGGGCACATAGTTCCGCTCAGCCAACCGCTTGACTTCTTCGAAGTAATACGAAGCTGAATCATTCAACTGGAACTGTGCTCGCCTCTGATAGCACGTTTGAATCCCAGGATCCTTCCACAAAGAGGCAATAGCGGTTGCAATCTCTTCGGTGAAAACAACGTTGGAAGTCTTGGCATCTAAAATGGCTTGCTCAAATATCTAAGAGAACGCTCGTTAACGATCAAATCATAATCACGCCAAAGGATAAACGTACCACGTTATCTTCACTGCTTAAACTAATGTTGAACTGCATTCTGGCATCTATCAAGGCCTTCATGGACGCCAATGTGTTTGAGAATATGACTTCCTTAAACATCACGCGCTCTTCCTTTGTGTAACCATCCTGATGGATAATCTTCATTTGCTTGAAGATGGTACTCTTCCCACTTTCACCCGGCCCCAAAAGCAGAAGTTTCACTTCACTTTCATAGCGCTGCTTGTCTTTTTTCAATTGACTATCAATCTGCAAGCTTTTCGCTCGAGCACCAGCATCTTCGGTCTCATTTGAACTAGATTTTCCACAAAGACCCATCGGAACCTAACGGGGGATGCAACAACCTGATTGGAGGGAGGCGGGAAGCAATGCATCTTGTGAGGTATAGGAAGAGTTGGGATCCTACTTCTCGCTATAGCTTTCAGATAACGAGCCATCGGGCTGATAGGCTGACTCTTTTGGAGCTGTGCCATGCTTTGTGGTTAGACAAGTGTGACTTAGGTCCAGTCACTACTGTTCGCTATCGAATTCTACCCGATGATCCCTGGATATTTTTCCCTGATGACTCCATAGGAATAAATCTGACACCTTGGAGCGGAATGGTTCTCGATATACTCTTGGAAGGAACTTCAGAACATTCTGTCACCCAGCAGAGCGTGATGGGGGGTGATTTGCAGCGTTTTACCAATTCTATGCCTCAAAATCATATCCCGATACCTGATGTAAGCTATAATTCAATTGAGGATTCATATGTCAACTATATGCGCTCCTTTTTGACGCATTCTGACTTGGCTGGACTCGTCCTGTGCTGCGAAGATCACCGAGAGTGGAGAGAGACTTCATCAGTGCAAATATCAGCTGAGAGAATCGGTCAAACTGCACGATTATCTCAGCGCTTCGCTGATATGCGCTTTCCTATTGGTACTGCTGACGATTTCTCCGTTGAGTTTGTATTTCCTCCTCTTCGCAGGGGTCTAGACTCACATTTCATGAGAAATGGTGGTAGATATGTTGGATATGCCGTATGGATCAAGGCAAAGGTACCACAAACGCAAACGCAAACGTTTGCTAATGCTGCTGTTGAAAGTAGATCGATTGGAGACGGGCTGATAGATGTGCGTTACCGGCTGAGCTCAGTGGACGGTGCAACAGATTTATACCGGCACATACAACGTCTCTTCCATGAAACCTTGCATTATTCCCTTGTCGCGTCCCACAATGATTATTGCATGTGGGAGGAGAATTCGCCTACTGATGCAAGTAGCCACAAAGCTTGGTTGGCTCTCGGACTGTCTTCTGAAACTGTCTGGTTATTCTCAGTGTCACAGCCGTACTACTATAGCAATCAAGCATTTGTTAGGCAGTCTATCGCATTGCTTGCTGCGGTTATAAAGGCACGGGGGCAATTAGACGAACAGCATTTGGCAGTCTGCACTGGCTGAGACAATTTGCATTCTCCACACCTCAAGTGAATCGTTTTGGCTTCCGAAACACGCATCACCCCATAGAATAATAGAATTATAGTCTTTTCTGTGTTTTTATTGGTAGCTTTTGCATCATCGATCCTTAAAGACTTGGGAGGTTTCGATCTCCCAGTCAGCGCTGATCCAGATGTCCTCCCCTGGCTCATTTTGTAGCTCTCTTCTAAAGACAGTAACCCAGCGGGTAACTTTCTTAGATTTGATACTTTTGCCATTCGATCTCCCCTCAAAGTTTGGAGCTTACTCAAGAAATCTTTTATTTTGAGTCAGAGTTTGGTCGCAGAAGGAACTCAACGAGTCCTCTTCACAAAGTGCTTCTCATAGAGAGCTGCCCGGTAAAACGCTACGCTCACTCTCTGACTGAGAGCCTAGCAGCTATCACCATGGAAGATGACGATTACCAATGACTCTAGATGCTGGCAGCCTTAGCTGAACGCTGACGCTCACATGCAACACTTGAGACAATCCAGAGCGCGTTTGGTGGTAAGCAAGGAGTTCTTGTCCCAGAAAATACTGTAGAATATAGCACAATACTTTTCAAGAACTTGTAATGTCCTGGATTCATGCCGATCCCCACAATTTCTTCAGATATTGTTGCCCCTCGACTGACAGCGTATGCCAAAACATTGGCTGCCAAAGTACTAATAAAGTAAGTGCCAATAAAGTTTACTTGAAGGCACCCCTCACGAATACAACTTGCTCTTAGCATACTTTCTTGGATCAATTCTCCCCAAAGCCATGTCAATCTGTTTAGACAGCACAACATTTCCCTCGTACATTGCACGAAACTTCAGCAGGATTTGTTCCATGCCTATTTTCCTCAAAATGGGCGCAAGCGTAGTCGGACTATACACTAGCAGCCCAATTGCCTCCATGCTGTAGTACAAAATACGTTCATCTCTTTCAAACTTACTAATCACCCTTACAGCTGCCTCGAGAGCTCCATTTTCGACTAGGGCGATCCGATTTCCTGTAGCAGTGGCAAAGTCTCTCAACAAGAGCATAAAACGACCACAAATGCTAGCGCTATTTTCGTGCAAATTCGTTGCTCTCTCAGCATAGACATAGAAACCATACTGGTATAACACTAGCGGTGTTTCGGAATACTCGCACAGCTTGAGCAAGTGATCCAATCCTGAGATTGCGACTTCTTTCATATCCAGATGAAGACGAAGAGCATCTTTCACATAAGGAAGGCAATTTTCATCCAAGCAGACCTCAGCAGTTTCTTCAATGGCGCAACAAACTGTAAACAAACGTACTCCTTCATTCATAATGTAAGCATCCTTGGTGTGTTTATCCAAGACCTTCTGTACGCGCTCCAGTAACTTGTCACGGAACAAGTACTCCAACTCGTTAGTTAGGACGCACACAGAACGTAGGGATTTCAACGAATTTAATACAATCACCGAATTCATAGGGAACTTTTCAAAATTCTGAAACGCGAAATTATGTAGCTCTTCCAAGTGAGAAGTCACGGCAATGGACGGCTCTACGCTAATATTACCAAAGAATTCACAACAGAGCTGAACAACACGCTCATTAGCAATATGCAAACGGTTAGCCGTCTTGACCACTTTAATGGCGACATCCTTAACAAGCTGCTTGATCACAGTTTTATCGAGAGCCAACAATACCAAACACTGAATACCATCACACTGGCTTCCTGCACTGTAAGGATTCTCTAACAGAATATTGAGCATAGTCTTGTGATGGCCCCGTGATACCAACAGAGAACGATTCGAAGGAACTTGAGCAAGCCTGGCCATGAAAATACACAGATTGGAGCTTAATTCATTAGCTCCGGGAAACTGCTTTGCTGCATTTGCAACAAATTCTAAACAATCCTGTTCCATCACAAAAGCAAGGTAACTCTCGTGCCTAATGAACTCCGCAAGCGACCGAGTTCCTGCACGAAGCACTTCAACATTCCTCTCATGATGTTCCATGGCTTCTAACACATGCACAATAGCATTGGTTGCCTTTAATGTTTCTTCATTTTCGGGATGTCCAGCATAGGAAGAAATACAATCACAAGCAACATAGACTAGCTCGTCACGGGTGTGAAAGAGCGTCATGGCTCTAATAATAGAGGAAAGCGAGCCCCTGTCAACTGCAAAAATTGCAATTTCCTTTTCATGTGATATGTCGTATAGCGCTCGCAAACAAGCGTGTTGAGTTTCGAAAGTGTTTTGGTGATACTCGGCGCCTTGAAGAATTTCTACCAATACTTCACACTTCATATCATGATTCATGGAGGATGATAGTGACCCAAACAAAAGACAACAAGTAGTTACAATATCTGGAGAACGAATATCATCTCGAAAGGATTTCAATATAATGTTCAATGCTCCAGCTTCCATCAGCAAGGCAGCGTTCTGTTTGGATACCTCACATACCTCCAACAGCGATCTCAGCATCAAGATTCCCAACTCCAATGACTCATTGACTTCAGCATATGTACTAAAGAAGTGTTTAGCTTGTACTGTATTGATTTCTTTTTTCTTTGCGGCAAGTGACTTCATCTGATCCACAACAGCAAGGACATCCTTTCTAGAAACTGCACTAGAGGAGGCTATACTGTGCAGCCCTGTTATATCAGATTCATCATCGACGCTCCTCTTCACTTTCGGTGAGACCTCATAAGATTGTTCCGCAACTCTAAAAAACCCGCCTCGATCACTTACTTGAGGAGGCTGTGACACTACCCATGCCCCACCAGTAACTGTACGAGTGGTATACGCTTTTCGAACTTCATCATTGCGTATATCAGCACTAACGGCGACTGGTGCTTTTCTAGGGACTCTTGGGTCTTGCTTGGAGATCCCGCCTGCGTGCATGTCAAAGTTTTCCTTCGGTGAGGGGTTCACGACGGCGGAGTTTTTTATCTCGTCGGCACCAGCCATGATGTCGGCACTAAAGTTGCCGAAGATATCGCAGAATATGGTGTCATCAAGCTCTGATGGTATGTATATTACTGATAGTGGCATCTGATACGGAGCTTTGCTCATTGCTAATTCATATTCTTTTCTAAACCACACTTTAGAGAAACTCAAATCTGCACGATCAGCTGGTACGTTTAAATTTTTCCCTGAAGAATAGGCTACCTGAATATATTTAACTAACATTGAAAATTGCTTTGGTTTCAGGATCATCTGGCTCTTCAAATCAAGCAAGTTATGCAAAAAGCAATGGAACTGAAAATAGCATGCCTTCCCCTCGAGAGGTACCTCCATCAACACCGCGAAAGACACCCAGGGTACCAACACTTCCACGGCGAAAGTCTATTGCAGGGCAAGGTGTGGTATGTGATGAATGCAAGGAATTGGTTCGTCAATTTTATAGGATGACTAACGTGTCTCGACAGGCTGGACTCCGTGGAAGTGGC
>Ga0209665_1002331_pt1 | contig 9819 bp, 8 predicted proteins | sample SaaInlV_200m_DNA_2_FD_184675 | JGI IMG/M metagenome (GOLD analysis project Ga0209665, IMG submission 184675) | Marine microbial communities from expanding oxygen minimum zones in the Saanich Inlet - Saanich Inlet SI074_LV_135m_DNA (SPAdes) (version 2) | ecosystem: Environmental > Aquatic > Marine... | reverse complement strand
GTATTTTGCCCATCTTAGACAGAACAGCACCAATAGAAGTGACTATCAGTACTGTCAACATGGTGTTGACCCCAACAGAGACATACTGCCAGAGGGAGAGAAGTTCCATCGTCGCTTCAACAACCCCTCCCTTGAGCCCCGGTCGTGCTTTACGCCGTCAATTGCTTCATGCGAGCCAATTCCCGTCTGACTCGCTCCTGTTCTCGGCGACGTTCATTCTCCTCGCGCTTGACTTCGAACTCATCCTGTTTCTTTCGTTTTTCAGCTGCTCTTCGTGCTTCTTCTTCTGCCTTTTCCCTCTGCATCCGGTATTGAATTGCTCGTCGTCTAGCCATTTCTTCGTCTTCCTGCGCCTTCTTCTCCTTAAACGCAGTCAAACGGTCCATTTCTTTGCGATTTCTCTCGCTTTCTCTTTCTCTCTCAGCAGCTGCACGCTTGGCATCTGCCCGTTGCTGCATGAGGGCTTTGGCTTCAGCTTCTCGGAAGGCTGCACTGCGTTCATTAGCCTGTTTTGCCCGGTAAGCTTCGGCATTCTTCTTCACATCAGCTTCATGCTGCATTCTGACTGCCACAGAATGACGAATACTGTCTGCATACTCCTGATCGCGAGAGCGCCGCATGGCCAGCCGAGCTGAAACCGCTTCACTCCGACGAGAATCCAATTTTGCCTGCTGAGCACTTTGCTGATCCTTTAATAATTGGGCAGCCTGTGCTTCACGCTGTCGTCTTTCGACTTCTTGACGCTTCCGTTCCAACTCTTCTTGCCGTTGGCGTTCCCGGAGACGTTGCATGTTTTTAATGTGATCCAGCTCTAAGATTGCTCGCTCTCGGCTGCGCTTAGCTTCCTTTTCTTCTCTCTTCTCTTCCAGCTGTTCGTTCTTCTCTGTATTCAATTTGCCTGCCACCAAACGGTCAGCACGATCCCGCAGATTGGATTCCAACCACTGTTGTTTAGCCTGCAATTTGGCTTTTTCCTCAGCCTTTAGCGTGGCATTCAACTCTTTCTGACTGCTGACGTATTGAAGACCCTTCTGAACGAGCTCCTGTTCTCTTTCAGCGTGTTTCTCACTGCGAGTAGCATCCAGCGCATCTTGACGAGCCTTCTCTTCAGCTCGCTTGCGTGCCATGGCTTCCTCTCTAGCCATACGGTCCAGGACACTTTTCATAATTCTGTTGCGTCGCTCTTCTTCCATTTCACGCTTCTTCCTCAGAATTTCAGTGATTTCCTTATCGAGGCGACTACGTCGATCCGTCAGCCGCTCCGCAATTTTCCCTTCGCGCTCCTTCTCAGCAGCCTGATACTTTGTTCGCTTCTCCTGCTCCATTCGCAGCTGCTCCTCTTCCTTCTTCTTCTTTTCCTCCTTCTCCTTCTCAATACGCCAGAGACGCTGCTGCTCTTTATCAGCTTCTTCGCGCTTTCGCCGTTCCATTTCGGCCGCTACCTTTTCCCGCAACTTTTCATCTCTTTCCTGGATCTTTTCCTCTCTCTTGGCTTCTAGCAGCTCAAACTCACGTTGAATACGGAGACGTTCCGGGAATGATAGCTTCTTCACGCGGTCAGGTACTTGCACACGGCCACTTCCCCCGGCATTGCCCAAACCTTCAATAACCAGCTGCAAACGACCATCTTCCGCCGCAACTTCAATGCGATTCATCAGGAATCCAATCAATTCCATTTTCTTTGCAGGGCCTAGTAGATCATCTCGATCAGCAACGACTTTCTTCAGCGTACTCTCCATAAACTCAATCTCATGTTCGTCGGAAGAACCAGGCTGCGATGATCGAAAGCGAAGGCGATAAGGATCGCTCCCTTCAAGCACAGTGATTGTGTAATAGTTTCCCGAAGTCTCCTTCACTTCCTGGTGCACAACATTATCAGCAGCACTCATAATCAGCAAGGATAGTGTGCAGGCGCAGCAACGGAAACGTGAAAAGTTATCGATTGATTGGTGAGGGGTATCTGATTGGCACGCATGGCAACCACCTACACCCACGACCAATTAGAGGCACTCAAAGTTGCCGCTGCTGAGTCCAATCGAAAGAGAGCCCATCTCAATACGCATCCTTCCCTTGATTCACCTGTGCAACGCCTTTTTGTTGCGATGCATCCAGATACGTATGTGAGACCCCACAGGCATCCTCAATCGAATAAATGGGAAATGATGATGGTTATAGAAGGCTCCCTCGATGTCTTCCTCTTTGATGATGCTGGTGCCATTACTAGTCGCATAAGAATGGGAGGAATGCATACCCGTGCGCTGGAAATACCCGCCAACACGTGGCATTCCTTTGTAGTGACTTCTGCGACGAGTGCAGTGATGTTGGAAATCAAGGAAGGGCCCTATATTCCTGCAACGCCTCAAGATTTTGCCACTTGGTCTCCAGAGGAAGGATCAGCTGACGTACCTGCCTTTGTAGACAGTTTGAGACAGTGCAGTGATCCCGAAGTCACTCTGTCAGAATGAATGGAAGAGAAGGAAAAAGAAAAGGCAAAAGAGCATTGATTCAATGCATGCAGGATTATAGGTCCTTGCAAGGAGAGGTGACTGTATAATATTTAAGAATGGTTATGATGATGATGGTATGATAGATGATGATGATGTACGTTTCATGAAATTAGTGTGTGTGGAAAAGTGCCACTACAAAGGAACATCAGGCTATGGTTGATGGTTATGTAATGTATTTACGGGCGGGTAGAGATGGGTAAAGAAAGACTGCTATTCTTCACAGGTTCCACAATACCACTGCTTAGAGGAGGCTGGAATGGATGGAGGCACAGGAGATGATCCAGTTCCCGGACGAGGACTGGCAGCATAGGCTTTTCTTCCACCTCCACTGCGACTGCCTGCTGAATGTGGAGCACTGCGAGGAGTAGAAGGAGAATGGGGTATCACATCATCCCCATGGACTCTAGCATTTAGTCGCATATCAAATTCTCGGCGTTTGCGATTGAAGATATGATTCGGGACCGCCGTTCCATTCGATGGAAAAGTGGTAGTCACAGCAGTGGGCCCACGGGTCTTGCCCATTTGCAGGAGGGTCTTATCACAGCAGAGACAACGAAAATGGACGCGGGCTGCTGCAGAAAGCTGATCGGATGAGATGGATCCATCACCTCCGGAAGCTAAGGCCTTGCGTCGGAGTGATTGTTCCAATTTCTGCAACTCTGCCTTTCCAACCTTTTCAATGATTTCCTCTCGCAGTTCTCGCAACGCATTTTCTTGCTCGGTAAAGGTACATTCCACTTCCACCCGATCCGGTTTGGTCTTGAGCATTTGCATTAGCTGATGTTGCAACGAATTCAGCTGCTGAACACTGGCCTTCCCACTCACTTCACTCTCCACAGCTGCTTGAGCCTTTTCCCACTTCGCTCGGAACAGTGCCTCTTCCTCTCCTGCTTCTGCTTCTGCTTCTGCTTCTCCTGTTGGTCTTTGGCGAATGGGTGATTCATTTTGCAGGGCGTGGAGTGTGCGCTGTAGAGCAGTGACAGTCTGTCGATCAGCCTTGGAATCCAGGACTTGCACAATGTCAGGGAGAGTCATCTCGGTGGCAGAGGGGTCTTTGCCTCCCCCTACCCCTAGTCCTCCTCTACGGGGAGGGGTGGCATTCTCCATTCCATGCAACATGTCCAGAAGTGACGACAATTTCTGGTCCATGTGTCCCTGCATCCGGGACATGGCTTCCTGTAACTCCACTTGGGTGAGTGAAGGTGCACCCTTGTCAGTGTCAGTGTCAGTGGAAGCGGAAGTGTCAGCGGAAGCTCTAGTCAGTTGAACCTCTGCAATGGCATGCTCTACCCAGCTCAGTCGAGCCAACAGCTCAACCATGAGAGGATCCTCTTCAGAGAGGAGAAGACTCCTCTGTGGGGTGGCAGTAATGGGAGGGGTAGAAGTGTGAATGGATGGGAGGGGTAACTGACTGCCTGTGATGAGGGCCACTCGCGTTGAGAGATCTTCTACTTGACTTTGAAGTGCCGCCAATGTTTGCTGCAACTCACTGCGACTGAGGGCATTAATGTCAGCTACTTGGGTGCTCTCATCCTGCATACTAGCATAGACTGCATGCTGATGCTCTTTCAACACTTCAAGAGAAAGTGCTGGAGTGGATGCGAGAGCGTATTTCGCCACAGCACTGCCCCTCACTGGACTCTCATCGTCTGACTCATGGGGAGGAATTGTTTCTTCTCCTCCTCCTCCTTCACTCACTGATTGACTGACTATTCGACTGGTTCTGTCAATGGCATGTGACAGGTATTGCAGCAGCATTAGCTTCATTTGATCTAATCGACCTGTCAAGAGACGAACGCGTCGTTGGAGCAACTCCAAATCATTGGACAACGAGGAAGATTCACTGTCATCTTGCTTGGCTAATATGTCTTGTCGGAAAGCATGCATTTCATTTAGTGAATTCTTCATTTCTTCCATAGACAGTCTCAATTCTTGCGCGGTTTTAAGCCAAGCATCTTGGGCAGCACTGGACCCATTCGTATTTTCTATAGCAGCTTGTAATGCTTGTAATTTCTTTTCAGTCTCCTCATTTGTAATCTCTTGCTTTCTCTCCATGGCGATCACCTTTTCATCCAATTGATTAAAACGTTCATTCAACGCAGCGAAACGCTCATCCATATCTTTCTGAGATGCCAAACCTTCAATCTTCTGGTTGATGGAAAGATAGGAAGCCTGCTCCTTTCCTAGTGCTGCAATAATAACCTACGGAAGAGAAACGTCGCTTAGATTGAGACAAGAGCCCGCAGAATACCTGACACAGCCAAGAATAGATACATACCTGCAACACATGACTTAAGTTGTCGAAATTAAAGGATACGATCTTGCTCATGCTGCCATCAATCCCCAGTTGACTGGCTATACTCTCAAACGAAGCTGGAGCATTTGGATCACCAGCTCCTTTACCCATGCTACTTGGAGAGATTGACCGGCTTGGAAATTACGATCGAATTCGTCATTAACGAAACAACGGCTACGAAGAAATGCAGCTGTCAGCGAAGAGAAATGCTCGAAAACAGCCGCAGCAAGGAGCTAGTAGTGTGAAAGAACGAAAGGTGAAGCACTCCTCCGAAGATAACCTCTTCAAACACCGTATGTAATCGTGTATTGTTATCAAGGGGATGCAATGCACAGAGTCTACCTCTGTATATGGTATACCCTGCAGTTCCACAGGATTTGACCGCACTAATAGTAGTTTCCTTACTTCCAAATAGATCGTTATAGTTACGAGGAAGCAAAAGAGTTTGTGTTTCTCTTCGATTGGGACATGCAGTATGGGCCCAAAGGAGGAATATCTAGACTGGATAGATATAGCCGTGCCGAGTCACTGGGATTGAAGCCTCCCGTAGAGTTACGAGATATCATCACCCTCTTTGAAGAAGAGACGAAAAGAAGAGAGCTTTGATGTGTTGGGTGGCTGGAATGTGAGGGGTATTTAGAAACCACGTAAAGTTATCTCTTGGCCTTTGCCTTCTTCCTCTCCCCTCGAACCTAAGTCGAGTTAAGTATGCCACGAAAACCCGCCGTTGGTAAGAAAGTCGCCCCCAATCCTTTGGCTGCAAAGAAGACAACTAGTGCTAGCAAGAATGCGAACCCTCTTTTTGAAAAGAGAGCTCGTAACTTTGGAATTGGACGTGCATTGACCCCCAAGAGAGATATGACTCATTTCGTCAAGTGGCCCAAGTATGTCCGTCTGCAACGCCAGCGTCGTGTTCTTCTCCAACGCTTGAAGGTTCCCCCTCAAGTGAACCAGTTCACCAAGACTCTTGACCGTAATACATGTACGTTTAAAGCAGAGGTCATCTGGCCAGTTGTCGCAAGCTGCTGCAACCTCCTGTCCATGTGCCCGTATCTCTTCCGCCCTACCAATGAAATTAGTTTTTTTTCACTAACGAATTGTTGTTGTAGCCACTGAATTGTTCAAGCTTCTCCACAAGTACCGTCCCGAAACCCCCATTGAGAAGAAGGAACGTTTGGTTGCCACTGCCAACAAGAAGGTCGAAAGCTCTCTTACCGGCAGCAAGGATGCCCAAAAGAAGCCCTATTTGTTGAAGTTCGGTCTCAACCACGTGACTGCTCTCATTGAGAACAAGAAGACTTCTTTGGTTGTCATTGCCCACGATGTGACTCCCATCGAGTTGGTGATCTGGCTGCCTGCTCTCTGCCGCCACATGGATATCCCTTACTGTATTGTCAAGGGTAAGGCTCGTCTTGGTGCCTTGGTTGGCCAAAAGACTGCTGCTGTGGTTGCTTTGACTGAAGTCCGCGCTGAAGACAAGACCTCCCTGGCTGCCATCTCCACTGCTGTCCGATCTGCCTTCAATGATCGCTATGACGAAAACCGCCGCCAATGGGGTGGACAAGTTAATGGTGTCAAGTCCATTGCCAAACAACACAAGCTGGATGCTAAGAAAGCAAAGGAGTTGCAGGTGTAGAAATTGACAAGACATATTGGAGTTCGAAGAGGTAAAAGTTGCCTGACGACTAATTCCTGCATGCATACATGCATGCACGTACGCATCTTTGAGCTCTCCCACCCATCGATTCATCCATCCAGATGATAATGATGATGATGATGATGGATGGTGCTTTAGGGGAGGTGTTTTCAATACCCCTCACAGTTTCACATGGACGACCACGCCGTGAATGAAGTTGGCATTTTGCTGAAGGGTAACATGGCCCGTGCCCTTACTGTCCACCATTTATGGTTTAGTTGTATATTTGTGCATCCAAATTTGGCATTTACGCGATTTGCTCGTATCTACTTGCTCAAGTCTGTGATTCTCTTCACCGTCGGACTGTGTGGAGTCATTTTCTACGAAGAAGATCTACTCAATCTCGTGACAGAAAACAGAGCTGAATTTAGTGAAATTGTGGTGGCCATAACTGCAGCTACTATTGCATTCACTGTGGGCTGTATCTTTTACCAGCTCTTGCACGGGGCTGCCTCAGAGATTACCACCTGTTGTGGAAGAAAGTTCCAATTGATCACTCTCATTTGTTTTCAGTTGCTTTTTATTCTAGATTTAACCTCCATCTACTATATCATCATCGCCTATCTAACGTTTCCTCTCTTTCTAACCCTGACTTGGTTATTGGCTTCTTGGATTGCGATTATGATCGAATTTTGTGTTTTGGAACCTTCCAAAGTAGTTACATATGCAGCCCTTTGGACATGGCTACAGTATAGAAAACGTAGACAATTAAACTTTGAAAATCCTAGAGATGGCTTGGCTAATCCCATCGGTAGACCTAATTTGCCGCTGATTACCAGAGATGCGGTGATCTCTGCCATGTCTCCTGCCAGCGAGACTGCGTAATTAATATGAATATATAGCGATCACAACCACCCACAATTTTCATTTCATCTGCAAAAGAAGAAGAAGAAGAAGAGCCGTAAACTACAATACCGTACAACACAACCAGAGCGGCTGGTTTCCTTGGCTTAATTTTTTACCCTCCGAAGGGAAATATTTAACTTGTAGTCAGCAATCGATCATTACCAGGTCAACGATGATCGATTTATACTAAAATATCACATCTTCGTCCTCAAAGACAGCTTCAGCCAACAAATCAGAAGGTTTATCCAGTTCCTGTCCATGCCCAGCATCGCGAAGTGCACTCTCCTTAGCATCCATATCAGCCTTCTTTTCTGCAGCTCTTTTCTTTTTGACACCTTGAATCTTTTTGAGTCGGAAAAATTCTTCTCTTTCCAACTCATCCAACTCGGACAGAATGTAGGAAATTGTATTCTCCACACGAGGCAACACCACATTCTCAATGGCATTGACACGGCGATTCGTCACTTTAATGACTTCATCCAGAGTGAGGAAAGCAGTTTGTAACGATGCAAGCTCTACCAAAGTATCAGCGGTTTCTTTATAAGATTCACGGCACTTTTGGACTTGCGCTCCTCCCCGAGCCAAACCCGTAAATTCCTGCTCTTGTTTGCCTTCTTGATTGGTTTGAAAGACGGGAATTTGGACACCGGCAATATTATCCGTTTTCATTTGAATTTTTGTGGTAGCACTGCCACAATTCTCTATCGTTGCGTAAGCGAAATCTCCAGCCGCATACTTGGCTTGAGCCAATTCAAAGTTGCTCTTACGCATACTTTGACCCATGGATTCCTTACTCACCACAATTTTATCCAGAATTGAGCGATAACGGACCGTTAGAGCATCACTTTTCTTCTTCAATAAACTATAGCCCTTCTTGGCACCAACAAGACGAATTTTCATCAGTTGGAGAGTTCTATTTCGCACGTAAAGTCAGAGGATAAAACCACACAGAATTTAGGAAGGCAAAGGTGCAACGTACTGACGGGATGGCAACACCTGCAATCTGTTTTGCGACATTGTGCTATGAGTGATTGTCCGTAACAACCAAATTACGGAATCACCCGATGCCCTCCCTCTGTACGGTCATTCAGACCTCTGATCGCCGTAAGGCTCATCCATGTGGTCTTCCTTGTGTCGAGGGTCATGATACATGTCAGTTCCATATCCCTGGAGTGATGGTACCCTGCCCCATTGATCCAAATCATACCGTTCGTGCTGATCGTGTGGCAGCCCATGTGAAGAAATGCCCTTCCAAAGATAAATCTGCTATAGGACATGCCTACTTTACGTTAGATATCAATAAAGGCAGTGATAGTGAGGTATTTGTCCCTGAAAAAGGGATAGATGAGGGGATTTCTCCTAGCCTAATGGCACAGCTCCCATCCTTGATGGAAAACACCTCTCCTGATGGATGGATGGATGCATCAACAGTAACAGAGGCAGCAGATGGAACTAGCAATGATTATGCTCCAGTGTTTGCTGTCAGAAAGAAACAGAAACACGATGTGCAACTGTCGGCCATGCTTCAGCAGATTGAAGGAGCTGGATTATTGGATCCTTCTTTCACTTACCTTGAAGTTGGTTGTGGAAGAGGTGCTCTCTCTGTCGCCATTCAAATGCGTCTGCCTGAAGCCACCTGTATTCTGGTTGATACACGAGTAGCTGGCTATCAACGTGGCACAGTCGCTTTGGCCAAGAAACATGGCTGTGTCGGTGCGTTGCATCGTTTGCAGATAGATTTGAAAGATTTCAACATTGCTGGTGCACTGGAGGAGTTGTCACTTGCCTCTGATGAGAAGGGAGGACGGCTGGTAATTATTGGGAAACATGTCTGTGGAGCCGGCACAGATTTCGCACTGCGCATGTTGGAACAATCGCTTCCAAGCAACTGGTCTTTTGCGGGAGTAGCAATTGCACAGTGCTGTCATTCACGCCTCAGTGTACAAGATTATGTTGGCAATAAGTACCTACCGCTGCTATTGGACTTGCCAGATCAGGAACAGCAGAAACAGAAACAACCGCCTCGGTTATCTCTGGCATGTTGGAAGCAACTGCAGAAAATGAGCAGTTGGTGTCTGGCAGGCAGTACTTTGGGTCATCACCGAGAAAGCAGTGCTGCTGTTGCGACAGTCTCCGACCCCAAGGCTGTCACCGCCGCTACGGCACCTCGCACCCCACAACAGGATCATGATCCCATCTTGACACCATCCTATCTGCAATTGTGTGCGGCTTTAACACCAGCTGAAAAGTATGCACGCGGTATTGCGGCCCAAAAGTTATGGGATGAAGGACGGCGGCGTTTCTGTCTGCAGCATCTGACTCAGGCTCAATGCATTTACTACACGAGTCCCGAAGTGACTCCAGAAAATGTGTTACTTCTCGCTAGTGTTGGTAGGAGTGCTGACTAATGGTGGGGACAGCACTATTCCCTGGGGGACCAAGGCTGGGGAGTCTAGGACCGCTACCCCTGCCGC
>Ga0209665_1002288_pt1 | contig 9964 bp, 9 predicted proteins | sample SaaInlV_200m_DNA_2_FD_184675 | JGI IMG/M metagenome (GOLD analysis project Ga0209665, IMG submission 184675) | Marine microbial communities from expanding oxygen minimum zones in the Saanich Inlet - Saanich Inlet SI074_LV_135m_DNA (SPAdes) (version 2) | ecosystem: Environmental > Aquatic > Marine... | reverse complement strand
GACGAAGATCACCATGAATTGCATCAGCAGAATGTCCTTCTTCTTTAAGCTTTTTAACCATTTTGTCAGCACCTCTTTTGGTCTTAACAAAAACTAAGATGGAACCTTTTCTGGCTAAAAATTGATCAATTAATTCATCGTATTTATTTTCTTTAAAAACTTGAAGAGTTTCTTGTTTAATCTTTGCAATTGGAACCGATGTAGCTCCTGTAGAAATTCTTTTAGGTTTGTTTAAATATCTGTTTGAAATTCTTAAAATATTTTGAGGTAAAGTTGCTGAAAATAATAATGTTTGGTGATCTTTTGGCACAAATTTTAAAATCATTTCAATTTGTGGGGTAAAACCCATATCCAGCATTCTATCAGTTTCATCTAAGACTAAATATTTTGTTGCTGATAAATTTAAGCTTTTTCTCTTTAAATGATCATTAATTCTTCCTGGGGTTCCAACTATTATTCTTGATCTATTTCCTAGTTGTCTAAGTTGTTTTTGCATAGCTTCACCACCAATAAGCAAAGCTGTTTTAATATTAATTTTATTACTTATAATGCTTTTGATTGCTTCCATTACTTGGGTAGCAAGCTCTCTTGTTGGACACATAACTAACGCAAAGGCATTTTTATCTAAAATCAACTTATTAATTAAAGGAATGCTGAAGGCTAAAGTTTTTCCTGTTCCTGTTTGTGCTGTTCCTAAAATATCTTTTCCCTCTAAGGCAACAGGTATTGCCATACCCTGAATAGGGGTTGGCTTTGTAAAATTCATTTTTTGTAATGAATTTTTTAACGAATCTTCTATTTTGAATAATTTAAAATTTTCCATTTATGTTTAGATTTTTTAAAATTTAAGGAGATGTGCTCTTAATCCTTTAATATGTCTAATTTCATAGCGATATCTATATGTTTTTAAAACAATCACAAGAAATGAATTTTTTAACGAATCTTCTATTTTGAATAATTTAAAATTTTCCATTTATGTTTAGATTTTTTAAAATTTAAGGAGATGTGCTCTTAATCCTTTAATACGTCTAATTTTATAGCGATATCTATATGTTTTTAAAACAATCACAAGAAATGAATTTTTTATTAAGTTCTATTTACCCCATAAATACTGTCTTTTTTTAAGTTTTCAAATCAAAGAATTAATGTATAAGAGCCACAAATTATGAGCAATAACATCAGAAACATCACCATCATTGCACACGTTGACCATGGCAAAACAACCATGATTGATAACCTTATGAAACAAAGTGGTTCATTTAGAGAGAATGAAGTGGTTGATGAAAGGTTGATGGATTCAGGAGAGCTGGAAAAAGAAAGAGGCATCACAATTTTAGCTAAACCTGCTTCAATTAATTGGAAAAACTCTAGAGTAAATATTATAGATACACCTGGACACAGAGATTTTGCAGCTGAAGTTGAGCGTGTTTTGAGTATGGCAGATGGTGCATTACTTCTAATTGACTCTGCAGAAGGTGTAATGCCTCAAACAAAATTTGTATTAGCCAAAGCTCTTAAACAAGGATTAAAACCAATTGTTGTAATAAATAAATTAGATAAAGCAGATCAAAGAGCAAATGAAGTTTTAGATGAAACTTTTGATTTATTTGTAAGCTTAGATGCAAATGAAGAACAATTAGATTTTCCAGTTTTATATGCAAGTGGAAGATCTGGATGGGCTAGTAAAGAAGTGGATGGTCCAAGAGAAAATCTTCACCCACTATTGGATTTAATTATTGAACATGTTAAGCCAGCTGAATTAGATAAAACCAAACCTTTTGCTATGTTATCTACTTTATTGTACGCAGATAGTTTTTTAGGAAGAAGTTTAGTTGGAAGAATATCTCAAGGAACTGCAAAAGCTAACCAACCTATCAAAGCAATAAATCTTAAAGGTGAAAAGATTGACGAAGGTAAATTAACTAAAATTTTTAGATACGAAGGAACCAAAAAAGTTCCAATTGAAGTTGGAGAAGCTGGAGATATTGTTGTAATTGCTGGACTAGAAAAAGCTAATGTTGCTGACACTATTTGTGATCCTGAATTAAATGATCCAATACCTGCAACCCCAATAGACCCACCCACTATGTCTATTACCATAAGTGTTAATAGCTCTCCTTTAGCAGGAACTGAAGGTAAAAAACTAACAAGTACACAAATTAGAGACAGATTAATTTCAGAAGCTCAAAATAATGTTGGTATTACTTTTTCTCAAAATACAAATGTAGACTCTTTTGTAATCAGTGGTCGAGGAGAATTAATGCTTGAAATTTTACTTACACAAATGAGACGTGAAGGTTTTGAAATGACAGTAAGCCCTCCAAAAGTATTATACCAAAAAGATGAAAATGGTGACAAGTTGGAACCAATTGAAGAAATTACAGTTGATTTAGATGAAGAATTTTCATCAAAAATAATTGACTCGATGAATAGAAGAAAAGGAAAACTGCTTGACCTTAAAGATACTGGAAAAGACAAAAAAAGATTGGTATTCCACGCACCAACAAGAGGCCTAATGGGTTATACAAGCAGATTCTTAACTTTAACTAAAGGTACTGGCGTAATTAATAGAATTTTTCATGGTTATGGAAAATTTGAAGGTGAAATGGATGGAAGAAAAAATGGTGCTTTAATTTCAATGTCTACTGGAAAAGCAGTAGCATTTGCAATATTTAACCTTCAAGCAAGAGGTGAAATGTTTGTAACTCATAACGATCCTGTTTATGAGGGAATGATTGTTGGTTTAACTCCAAAACCTGGCGACATGATTATTAATGTTATGAAAGGCAAGCAATTAACAAATATGAGAACTCAAGGTACAGATGAAAATGTTGTGCTAACTCCAGTAAGACAAATGTCAATTGCTGAACAATTAAGTATGCTGAATACTGATGAAGCTTTAGAAATTACCCCTCAATCTCTTAGATTAAGAAAAGCTATTCTTAATCCTCACGATAGAAAAAAGAGTGAAAAATCTGGCGCTGCTGCCTAACTGAATAATCTATTAACTAAAAATAAACTTAAAGCTATACAAGGTCCAATTCCAAAGGCAAACAACAGGGTTCCAACACCAACAGTACCACCTAAATACCAACCAATAGACATTACAGTTATTTCGAGAACTGCTCTTACCAATGCAATAGGTAAATTTGTTTTTTTTTGTAGACCAATCATTAAACCATCTCTTGGTCCTGGACCTAAGTTTGCAACTAAATAAATTCCTCCTCCTAATCCTACTGTAAAAACTGCAATAGCTCCTAATAAGACTTGATTAAAATAATTTTCTGGAGTTGGCACATATCTTATACAAGCATCAATCATTAATCCGATAATCAAAGCATTTAGAATTGTTCCTATACCAGGCTTTTGTTTTAATGGAAACCAAAGCAACAAAACAGCAATACTTATAAAAATAGTTATAAGACCGACAGAAAAACCTATGTTTAAGAATAAACCTTGAGCTAACACACTCCAAGGTGATGCTCCAGATGAGGAAACAATTAACAGTCCCTCACCTAAGCCAAAAATAATTAATCCAAGACAAAGGAAAAAAGAAGTTAAAAATTTAGGTTTTAAATTTAGTGGTTTATCTGAACTCCATGATACTTTTGGTATATTCTTAATTTTTAAAAACATTGGTAATAAAATACTTCTTTTATTTTCAAAGTCTATTAAACTAATATTAAGATGAAAAAGTTTTTATTATTTATATTTTTTTTCATATATTCTTTTAACTGTACGGCCCACATGGCTCATTATAATAAGTTTAATAAAATTGAAATGGAAATTTTGAAAGATGGTGAGGTTATTGGATATAACTATTATTTTTTTAAAAAAAATAAAAATGAAACAATAGTCACTAATCAAATAAAATTTACTGTAAAAATATTTGGTGCAACTGTGTTTGAAATTGAAGGATATGGAGAAGAAAAATATATAAAAGATAAGTTAATCTCATTTAATTCAAAAACTCGCCAAAATAAGAAGGAAAAATTTGTAAATCTCAAATTAAATGAGGAAAAAAATGAATTTGAAATAAAGGGATCATCCTACTCAGGAAAAGCATCGACAGATAACGTGGTAGGTAATTGGTGGAGCCACAAAATACTTCAGTCTAATAGTCAAATAAGCCCAATATCAGGGAGTATTAAAGAACAAGTGGTAACATTTATTGGTAAAGAAAAATTAGAACTTTACGGTACATCTTACGATGTAGAACATTTCAAATTAACATCAAAAGACATGTCCATACCCAAAGATAAAAGATTAAATTTTGATATTTGGTTTGATAAAAAAAATGCCTTGATATTGAAAGTTGCTTATTCAAGAATGGGAAATTGGGAATACAGAGTTAAAAATTTCGAATAAAAATTATTTTTTAATCTTTCTATAAAGATCATTTGCACTTATCCAGCCAGCTTCTAATCTAGGCCCCACAAACCAATCTGCACAAACCCCAAGATTTAGTGAGGAATTCCAATAACTTTTAATTTTTAATGGACTAGAATTTGATGAATATTTCCAGCCATGATTAAGCATACATAGTATTTTAGTTTTTTTTATTTCTGTAAGTTTAAAAAACTTATCAATCAAAACTTTAGAATTTAAATCTTTATCTTCTCTATTCTTGTTAATTTTTTTATTTGCCCAATTATAGGTACTTTGTAATGTCCATAAATCTAAATTACCTTTAAACCTTTTTTTACTGTTTTCTTTTGCAGCCCAGCCCAAAATTTTATCATTAAAAAAATAGCTACTAATATTATTATTAGTTTTTTTAATAACAATCATTACAGTAATATTGGCATCCATTTTAATTTTTTTATTTATGAAGGGATTTTTAATATATTTTTTAGATAATTTTAACAATTGTGGAAATGGACAGGTTAAAATTAATTTTTCATAAATTTTTTTTTTACCATCTGCAAAGGTTAAAATCCATTTTTTTTGTTTGTAATCAATTTTCTTTAATTCATTCTTAAAATAACAATTAATACTTTTTAAAAGATATTTGCTAATATCATTATTGCCCTTACACCCTATTATTTTAGTATGGTTTTTTTTTTCTTTTTTAAATTGATTTAAAAATAAATGTTTGCCACCCCATTTTTTTAATATCTTTTTTTTTATTAATTCATTAATAAATTTTTTGAATGCTGGAGTTTTAGGTGAAATATACTGAGTTCCATGATCAAATCCTTTTAGTTGATCTAATCTTTTGAAAGATGCTCTGCCACCAGGACCTCTTGCTTTATCAAATAGATCAACAGAATATTTTTTGCTTAAGAGATTTGCAATTGTTGCTCCTGAAATTCCAGAACCAATTACACAAAAGTTGCTCATTTTCCAGCAACTGTCATACCTTCAATCATCATAGTAGGTGAATTTACAGAATATTTAAAATCTAAATCATTAGCTAAAGTTATGCTTTTAAACATGTCATTAAAATTGCCAGCAATTGTAATTTCACTCACTGGATATTTAAGCTCACCATTTTCAACTAAAAAACCATTTGCTCCTACCGAATAATCACCAGTTACAATATTAGTCCCATGTCCAATTGTCTCTGTAATATATAAACTTCTAGAATGAATTTTTAATAATTCCTCAAAACTTATTTGTCCGTTTTCAAAATAAAGGTTTGTACCACCGCCACTTCTTCCATTGGATTTTAGATTTAATTTTTTTCCATTGTAAGTATCCACAAGATATTCCTTAAGAAATCCCCTTTCTACTAACTTTAAAGCTTCTGATTTAACACCCTCAGAGTCAAAGCATTGTGATCCCATTCCCTTGACTAGGTCAGGTTTATCAAAAATATTAATTGAGTTAGAAAAAATTTGTTGGTCAATTTTATCTTTTAAAAAAGATGTGCCTCTAGCAATAGCTGATGAAGATATTGCGCTCGCAAAAGAACTTAACAATCCTTTTGCTATTCTTTTATCAAAAATTATACTTATTTTGTCACTTCCAATTTTTTTAGGGCTAAGCTTTTTTATTGTTTGTTCAGCAGCAATTTTTCCTAGATTTTTAGGATCAATAATATCATTTAAATGACATTTACTTGTAAACTCATAATCTCTTTCCATACTATTTTCATCTTTAGCAACTGTTACACATGAAGCAGAAAATGAAGATGACTTGTATCCATTACAAAATCCATCACTGTTCGCTAAAATAAAATTAGATTTATTCTCTGTAAAACCTGATTCCGTATTAACAATTTTTTTATCAATTGATGCTACTTCTTCTAGTTCTCTTAAATAATCAATTTTTTTATCATTTTCTAAATGAGACTCATCATATAGATTTAAATCCTTAATTTCTCCTGCTAGTAGATCTTTATCAGGCAAAGAATTAAATTCGTCTTCAGGAGTAATTTTTGTAGTTTCAAAACATTTTGAAATTAATATTTTTAAATTTTCATCTAGTAAATTTGATGATGATATTGAGGATCTTTTTTTTCCAATATATGTTTCGATACTGATTGCCAAACTGTCTGATCTATTAGACTCATCTAAAACTCTATTTCTGAAACTCACAGACTCTGAGATAGAATTCCCAACTGTTACACTTGCATCTGTTGCACCTAGTTTTTTTGCAAGATCTAAGCAATATGATGCTTTAGATTTTAAATATTCTTGATCTTTAATCATTTTCTAAAGCTTTGTTCCACCCACAGTCATTTTATCAATTAAGATTGAAGGTTGAGCTACTCCTACTGGCACCCCCTGACCTGCTTTTCCACAAGTTCCAATACCTGGATCCATCATCATGTCGTTTCCAACCATCGACACTTCTTTTAAAATTGATGGACCATCTCCTATTAAAGTTGCCCCTTTAATTGGAGATCCAATTTTACCATTATTAATTTCGTAAGCTTCAGTACAATTAAAAACAAATTTTCCAGAAGTAATATCAACCTGTCCTCCTCCAAAACTTACTGCAAAAATACCTTTGTCCACCGATTTTATCATTTCATCTTGAGTCTGCTTACCACTTAACATCATCGTATTTCTCATTCTTGGCAAAACAATATGTTTATAATTTTCTCTTCTTCCACTTCCTGTAGATTTTGTTTTCATTAATCTTGCATTTAATCTGTCTTGCATAAAATTTTTTAGGATTCCATTTTCAATTAAAACTGTTCTCTCAGTTGGTGTACCCTCATCATCAATTGTCAAACTTCCTCTTCTTTTATCTAATGTCCCATCATCTACAATCGTAACACCTTCACTTGCAACTTTTTGGCCCATTAAGTCATGAAATGCTGAGGTTTTTTTTCTATTAAAATCTCCTTCTAATCCATGTCCAATTGCCTCATGAATTAAGATTGCAGGCCACCCTGGACCTAATACTACTTTCATTTCACCTGCTGGAGCTGGTTTACTCTCCAGATTAACTGATGCAATTCTTAATGCTTCCTCACAAACATTTTTCCAATTATCATTTTTTAAATATTCATCATAAGATTGTCTGCCTCCAACACCATAAACACCTGTTTCTTTTCTTCCATTTTTTTCAAGCATAACAGAAACATTAAATCTAATGAGTGGACGAACATCTGTTAAAGCTTCACCACCTGATCGTATAATTTCAATCGATTTTTGTTCACCCGCGAAACTTGCTGTTACCTGTTTAACTGTAAAATCTTTTTTACGTAAGTAATCATTCACTTTATTCAAAACTTCTAATTTAGAATCTAATGATTTCTGTTCAATTGGATTTATTTCTTCATAAAATTTATTATTAGTTTTAGGAATTTCATGGTTATAAGTTCCTTTGCTTGATTTAAGAGTGGATTTAAGGTTTTTTGAAGAATTTTTTAAAGACTCTTTTGAAATTTCGTTAGAATGTGAATAGGCAACCACTTCATCAGAAATAGCCCTAAAACCAAAACCTAAATCAGAACTATAATTTGAGCTTTTAATCTTATTATCATCAAGTAAAATTGACTCTGATTTTGAGTCTTCAAAATACAATTCACCATCGTCACAATTTTTTAATGTATCAGATACTATTTCTTCTACATCATTTCTTGTTAAATCTGATTTATTAAAAAAATTACTCATTGAAACTTACATAGTTGTTTATATCTAATTTTCAATGGATGATTTTACGCATGTACAAAAGTAACGCTAATAGATAGTTATTTAAAAGTAATGAAAGTGTATTTTAATAATTCTTGTAAAATATGTAGATCAGAGATCAATTTATATAAAAAAGAAAATATTGAAGAAATTGATTGGGTTGATATCACCAATAATTCTGCTGCGGAAAAGGAAACATCTAAAAAAGATAAAGATCTTTTAAGAAGATTACATGTAAAAGAAGGAAATAAAATAATTGAAGGTGCAGAAGCCTTTCTTTATGTTTGGAAAAAAATTCCAAAATATAAATTTTTATATAAATTTTTTAAACTTCCAATAATTTTCACTTTATTCAAATTTGCATATGAAATTATTGCTTATTTTTTATATCTAAAAAATAAAAAACAATTAAAAAACTAATCTAAAAAAAATAATAAAATTTGACTCAACAAGGACATTGAGCAAATAAACATAATCATCACAATAGAATACATTAAGGTAATAATCTTATTTTTTTTTCTTCTTAATCTTACAAATTCTTTGTCATCTAAATCAGAAATATCTCTTTCACCTATGACTTGATAATCATAACTCCATCTCCAAGTTGAATTACCTAGCCTTGAGTCTAAATTATTAAAATATATTATCCAAGCGATAACATATTGTAAGATCAAAAATAAAATTACCATTGTTATGGTTCCAAAAAACATTCTTTAATAATACTTAATTAACTTAGAAGTTTAATTGGTATTTTTGGCTCTTTTTCTAGCAATTAATTGAGTAAGAGAGTCGACCATAGTGTCTGAGGCCTTGAAAATTTCATTATTTTTAAATTCATGAGAAATATTTTTTTCTGGATTGGTTTTATCTTCAATAACTATTCCTTCATCTGGTGAATTATTTTTTATATATATTAATAACAGCCACTCATCATCAGGGGACTCATCCCATTTTATAAAAATTTCACCTGTTTCAAATCTTTTATCAATACATCTAAAAATGGACATATGTCTCGTTATGTGTCTTTTATTTAATTGAAAAACTAAACTGCTTGCACTTCTATAAAAACTTTCTAATGCAAATTCTATTTTTTGTCTTGCTATAGTATATTCTTTTTCTTTTCTTAATAATGTTTCTCTATCTTCATCACCTTGAATTTTTACACCTAAAGCTTCTACTCTTTCTCTTATTTTCTGATCTCTAATTATTTGGTATTTTTCTTTTAATTTTTCTATTCTCTGCTGAAGACCAGCATAATCGTTTCTTTTTTCTTTAAGTGATATTTTTTCAAGCTTTTCTAGCTCTTTAACTTCCCTAATTCTAAATTTTTCAATTTGTTTTTCTAATCTTAATTGCTTTAAAAATTGTTTTTGTTTTTCAGCTTGTTCAATTCTTAGTAGGGCCTGCTCTTTTCTTAAAAATAATTTTATATCTTTAGCTCTTTGTTTTTCAAGCTTAACTTCTTCTTTTAAGGTTTGCTCTTTTAACTTAATTTTTAACTCTTGTTCTTTTTGTTTTTCTTTTTCAATTTTAATTTTTTCTAATCTTTCGCTTTCTTGTTTTTCTAATACAAGTCTTCTTGTTTCATCTTTTTTTAGAGTTTTATATTGAAATATAGTATTGGCAATTTTATCAAAAAATGCTTGGATGTATTTTTCAATACTAAAATTTATTTTAAATTTTATTTCTGGTTTTAATGAATTTTGAAAATCAATTACTTTTAAAATTAAATTTCTTTTTTGTGGCTTTCTAGTTTTATTATTTGTAATTTTATTTTTTAATTTTTTAATATTACTAGACTTTAATTTTGATTTAGTTTTTTTTGATTTTTTTTTAATAGGTTTTAATTTTTTGTTAGTTTTTCTTTTAACACT
>Ga0209665_1002287_pt1 | contig 9964 bp, 10 predicted proteins | sample SaaInlV_200m_DNA_2_FD_184675 | JGI IMG/M metagenome (GOLD analysis project Ga0209665, IMG submission 184675) | Marine microbial communities from expanding oxygen minimum zones in the Saanich Inlet - Saanich Inlet SI074_LV_135m_DNA (SPAdes) (version 2) | ecosystem: Environmental > Aquatic > Marine... | reverse complement strand
CTAAACGTAATAGACTTAATACATATATTAAAAAGAAAGAGTGCTTGCAATGTAAGTACTACTTCGTATGTGATGGTATAGAGCATGATCAAGAAGTATTTCCAGAAGAAGGAGATAAGATTGAACAGATTTGAATTAATTAAAACAGACGAGTATCCCGACTTTGACATGAAGGTTACCTTAAAGCCATCATTCAGGTGTAATCAGAACTGTTGGTTTTGTACAGAGTATGATAATGACGCACGTGATTGGACCCCTGAGAGGCATGATGAAGCATTGGATATATTACATGAAGCTATTAAAGATAAAGACAGCGTATTCATATACTTCTATGGCGGTGAGCCTACACTGTATAAACAATGGGAAGAGCTCCAGTATCATATAGTTAAGAAGTATGCTAAGAAGAAGATGTTTATTCAAACACAAACTAATATGAGTGTTAATAGGAAAAGACTTAGATTGTTCTTAAAGACTATTAATGAATTGAAGAGTGATATGCATACAATAGATATTTGTAGTAGTTATCATTTAACTAAACAACGGGTTGAAGTATTCAAAGAGAAGATGGATATCTGTAATGAGTACAATGCTTTAGGGCTGTGCTTCTTTAATACAGATTATATTAATGAAGAAAGATTCTTATCGGAGTTCAATACATTAGTGGATGCTTATCCTGGCAAGGTTAAGTTGAGATTCACTGAAATCGGCGGTGGAGTATCAGGTACACCAGAAGCTCAACAGTATCCAACAGGTCTTGATATTAAATCATTTGAGTTCAGATACTTTGTTAATAAGTATCCTGAGTTAGTACAATACTATGAAGACGGATTTAACTTTATGGTAGACAACGTTAAGATGAACTTCGCTGAGGTAAGTGCTAATGATATCCATAAGCAATTCAGATTCATGAAGTGTGAGTGTGGTACAAAGAACCTTGTTATAGATCATGAGTTAAATGTATACAGATGTAATGATGACTTTAAGAATGACAGGAAGAATGTGCCGGATTCGGATCCTAAGATATGTTTAAATAAAGAATGTTATGATGGATTGGAGTTCACAAAGTGGAGATAGAGATTGATCTAATTGATGCATGTAACTTATCATGTCCATTATGTAATAGGTCTAAACATTCTAGTAAAGATAAGTACATGCCTTTAGATGCATGGATTGATATAATTGACTTACATAACCCATCAACAATATACTTTATTGGTACACGGAGTGAACATACGTTATATCCTGAGTTCATTGAGTTATGTAAACATATTAAATCTAAGAATATTAACATTGTATTAAGTACCAATGGGTGTACGAGAACTACCAAGTGGTGGAAAGAATTATCTGAAGTATTAAATTGTAATGATGAAGTAAGATTTGCTATCGATGGTATAACACAAGAAGTATATGAGAAGTATAGAGTGGGTGGTTCACTTCAAAGAGTATTAGATAACCATAAAGCTTTTGGTTCGGGTATAATACAATACATAGAGTTTGATCATAATAAGCATGAAGATATAACAGAATTTGTTAAGATGTTTGATGGTGTGCGAATCATTAACTCTTCTCAAAGTGATACTGATATAAGACCTAGAGATGCTGTTAATAAAACATATGATATATTAAATAATATAGATAAAGATGTTATTGTATGTGAGACAAAAGATAAGATGGTGTTTGTTAATTATAATGGTGATACTTCACCATGTTGTCATTACAATGAACATCTAGTACTTAAAGGTCATGAATGGAATAAAGGATATGAAGAGATTGAGAACGGTGACTATGACTTCTGCAAGATTATATGTGGCAAGAGATCATCATTAATACGTAAGCATCTTAATATAGAACTATGATAGTTGAATTTGATTTAGTTAATTGGTGTACGCTCCAGTGTATTGGTTGCGAGTCATTGAACAAAAAACATGCCAATGAATTGGATTATGATATAGCATTTGATTATATTAAAGACTTAGATATAAAAGAGATCATGATTTGTGGCGATGCGGGCGAGCCCCTGCTGCACGCGAGGGTAACAGACTTCATTGTTAGGTGTGCTACATTGACATCTAATGTACTTGTTAATACTAACTGTGAAGATATTAGTAACTTAAACTTAAATAAATTAAAGCTAGATAATGTCATATACGAAGTAGCCGTTGATGGTATTACCACTGAAATGCACCAGTACACTAGGCGCGGTGCAGACTTAAATATGGTATTAGATAATGCAGAAATATTAATCAATGCAGGACTCAATGTTAAATTTATAAGTACACGGCATAAGAATAATGAAAAGTATTCAAAAGCTATATATGATATGCTATATAATAGATTTGATAAAGAAGTGCTATTTAGAGATACAAATGAAATAGGACGAGATGTTGAACAACCAACAGTTCCAAGTAATACATCTGATGTATCGGTGTGGTATAAAGATCTTAAGTTTACCAATCGTAATGTGGCTAAATTGATTTATAAAGTTAAGCCTGATAAAGATTATAGATATATTAGAAACGATAATAAAATGTTTCCATGTTTTGGATTCTCTAATATAAATGTTCCTGACATGCCGTATGATAAATTGTGTAGCTGGTATCAGGAGAACGGTGATATTAGAACATGCATATATAATTGTGGTAAAGTACAGAATGGTTTTAGGTATGATACATTAGATGAAATACAATGAAGTAAAAGAAGTTGAAATTGAGTTAACAGGTTTATGCAATTTGCATTGCCCCATGTGTACTCGTAATTTCTCTCATACTAGACATCTACGCAAACATCATGAAAGATCGATATCAGAAATAACTAATCAGTTAAATCAATTCACCAATTTAGAATTATTATATATTGCGGGGAGCTCTTCAGAACCTACGATGTATCATGACTTCTTTGAGTTAATTAAGTACGCAAAGGCACGTGGTGTTAAAATAGAATTGTATGTCAATGGTAATACCCATAATGCTGAATGGTGGAAAGAGCTATCTTTGTTATTAACTAGCGAAGATGAAGTATACTTTGCTATTGCAGGTGAAACTCAAGAGTTGCATGAGAAGTATAGAATTGGATCTAACTTGCAAGAGATATTAACTAATGCTGAAGCGTTTAGATCTGATACAAAGAATGATATTTTACAGTTCATTAGATTCGAGTACAATAGACATTCATTAAATACTAAAGCGCTTGAGGATATAGTAAAACCATTTAAAGAGTTGTTTATTGTTGATTCTGAAATTAAACGCAATGATCATCATTACATGAGAAGCATGCCGCATGATATCATGCCTTATAAAGAACGACAAGATAAACTTAAAGCCTTAATGGATATAAGACCTAAACAGGGTGAAGGTATTATCGAAGCTTTATGTATAGAACAGGGTAGTATATTTATAGATCAGTTCGGTAATATATCAGGGTGTTATAGCTATGCTAAAGAAGCACCGGCCTTGCATGAAGAAGACGGATGTATTATCTTTGACCCTATTATAAATTTTGATAATGAAGTATGTTTAAAGTGTGAGAAGAGGATGAGATCACTAACCACTAAATTAGATTTGGAGTATATTTACTAATGATTAATTCACATAATGGATGGGATACTCTTAAAGAAATTATAGTAGGGAGAGAGTTAACCTTGTCTAAACGGGTTGCTGACTTCACCTTTAAATATTTCTTTCAAGAGAATTTAAATGAATCTGTATATGATAAGCTTGTGGAAAATGGTGATGTATATAATATTCGCCATGAACTATTAGATATACGCAATGAACAGCTAGATAATTTCTCTAAACAATTAGAAGATCTGGGGGTTATGGTACATAGGCCAGATCCTGTTGATAAGGTAGTACCATTTTCTACGCCATCATTTAAGTCTGAGTTAAGTTCAGCATCTAATGTACGTGATACTTCTATAGTAATAGGTAATAAACTTATTGAAACCCCGACATACGTACAGAACAGATACTTTGAAAATACATCATTGTATAAAGTATTTGCTGATCAATTTAAACAAGGCGGGCAATGGATTCATCCACCACATACTGCTATCACTGAAGAGACAATGGATCTTAATCCTTGGGCAGACCCGAGAGATTATTCAGCTGATATGGATAAGTATGTAATGGCTATTGATGGCGCCCAGTTCATTAGGTTAGGCGATGATGTGATATGCAATATATCTTCTTATAATCATTACCTTGGTTACCAATGGGTTAAATCATTATGTCCAGATAAGAACTTTCATACGATAACAGTTACCGATAATCATTTGGATGGCACGATTATACCATTATCTGAAGGTAGATTCTTAGTTAATACTAATCATTTTACAAATTATTCTATTGATGAAATTCGTAAGAGGATGCCTAAACAATATCAAGACTGGGAATATATCGAGCCAGAGTTTAAAGATAGGGGGAAGTCTTTTGATTTACAACTAGCATCTAGTAGAGGTATGGATATCAATATACTTAATTTAGACTCTAATACAATAATGGTTAACGAAGAGGGAAAGGATGTCATGGACTTGCTTGATAAATATAACTATAACATTATACCAGTAAAGCTAGATAATTGTGAGATCTTTGGTGGTGGTTTGCATTGTTCCACACTTGACATAAATAGAGAATGAAATTAGATAAAAGTACAATTGATTATATTGATATTGATTTAAATGGTACATGTAACCTTGCGTGTCCTATGTGTACGTTTAACTATTTAGATGTAGATCCACCTAATCATTTACCATTAAACGATTGGATTAAAATACTAGATGAATACACCTCTTTAAATCTAGTATATCTTGCTGGTGCATATTCAGAGCCCACGTTATATCATCATATTATTGATTTATGTAAATACTTAGTTAAACGTAATGTTAAGATATGTATTAATACAAATGCATCAGCAAGAGGTGATTCGTTTTGGAAGAGTCTGTCTGAAGTACTAACACCTAATGACGAGGTATGGTTTGATGTTGATGGCTCGACAAAAGATATTCATGCGGTTTACAGAGTTAATTCTAATTTAAACAGAGTATTACATAATGCTTCAGTGTTTAGAAGTGATAAATGCAATGATCACGTTCAGACTATTAGATTTAAATATAACGAAGATGATATTGATAATGTTAAAGCTTTAATTAAGTCGGAAGGTTTTAATAAGCATAGTGTAATTGATAGTGACAAACTAACTAAGTGTGTTAACACCCCATATAAGAATCCATTTGATACTGATATGATATCAGCTGTAGCTCCTATAGAAAAGAAGTATAATGCTTTAGCGGTGTTAGGTAAAACAATATTAAATAACAAAGCGGATAAACAAATAAGTTGTCAATCGTTAAGTAACCGTAGTGTTCACATCGATCATTATGGGACTATTCAACCATGTTGTGTATGGAAAGAAAGAGATATTAAAAATTGGGATTTAGAGTACGATCATATATTAGAATTTAAACATGATGAATGTTATATGTGTGAGAAGTCTTTCGCAAAACATGCTAAACTATTAGGAGTATATGACGCTTATGTCTTTTAATAATCACGAATTTATAAACATGTTTGAGAATGAATTGGCTGAGTACACGGGTGCACCCTATGTAGTCCTTACCGACTCATGTACTAATGCTATATTTCTTTGTCTTAAATACCTTAACATTAAAACATCTATTGGTATTCCAAACCATACGTACATCTCTATTCCTCAGCAGATCGTTCATGCAGGATATGAAGGAGATTTCATTAAAGATGATTGGGTTGGTTCTTACAATTTAAAGAATACCCCTATATGGGATAGTGCTGTAGGCTTCCATAAAGATATGTATGTTAAAGATCAATTCATGTGTTTATCATTTCAACAAAAGAAAGCATTGCCAATTGGAAAAGGTGGAGCTATTCTATTATCGCAAAAAGAAGATTACGAAGTTCTTAAACGAATGGCATGGGATGGAAGAGACGCTTCCATATCAGTACAAGAGGATTTAGACAATATCATATTAGGATATCATATGAATATGACTCCAGATGATGCTGCTAAAGGTTTACTATTACTCAATCAATACAGCCCGTCAAAAGATAATCAAGGATGCTGGTTGGATTACCCTAACTTAGATATATGACAACATACGCACTTATAGGAGCTATCGAATCCGAGTTTAACGATACAAACGTTAACACAGGATTATGTGAGTCTTGTAAGAGAAGACTTGAATCAGAAGCTATCGAATGCTTTACGGCGTGGCGAAAGAACGCCGGTGAATTAAAGGATATCCCAATCTACGCAGTATGTCCTACCAAGAATGTCATATCAGATATAACTAAAGAGAAGTTTAAAGAGTTAAACGTTACATACATCGAGGACTATCAAAAGATATCTGAAACATTTACTTCTGGGTTCTTATGTATTCCATTGATCGGTGCTATGATGGAAGAACAATTAACGGAAGATGTATTAATCAAGATTGACCTTGATATGAATATTATTAAACCTCTCCCTAACAAATGGTTAACATCTGACCCCATCATTATAGGTCAATACGACGATTACTGTACTAAACACCAAAGAGAAGGTATAGCAGAAGAGAACCCATTCGATACAGGATTCATTATATCTAAAAGAGACTCGGGCTTTTATAAACACTTCTTTGATATGTGCATGAAGTATATGTTATCAGATGACCCTGATTGGTTAAGGGTTAAAGCACAGACTGGTGATTATTATTTAGAGGAGTGGGTTGTTGATCGAATGTATGCTATGAAGTCTTTTGATATTAAGCCAGTTCAGAAATATCAAATAGGAGAGTGGTACACACCCGTTCAAGAGTTAAGTGATACAGAATTAGATGATGTGTACTTTTGGCATGAACATTTAGAATATGATCCAGAGTATAATAGAATGCAAGAAAAGATTGATTTCGCGAGGAGATTAAATGGTAAATAGTCATACATCATTTGGTAAATTAAAAGAAGTAGTGGTTGGGGTAGAATTAGATTTTCCTAAACGATTATCAGATCTGACATTTAAACTATTTTATAGAGAAGCTATAGGCGAAGCTATTTATGAAACTATCACAGATGAGTACTATGTTAATCAAGAGCTTATTAACCAGCGCAACACTGAGTTAAATAATTTAGCAACGTTGATTGAGTCTAAAGGTGTTGTGGTACACCGACCAGATACACTAGATAAGATAACACCATTCACTACACCTACTTTTAAATCAGAAGTATCTTCTGCCTCTAATGTAAGAGATGTTACTTTAATATATGGTAACACGTTAATAGAAACTCCCACGTATGTTCGTAATAGATACTTTGAGAATATGGCATTATATAATGTGTATAATAAAGTCACAGATGGTAAGAATTGGATTAAAGCACCGAATGGTATTCTAACCAAAGATACTATAGATATGGAAAAGTGGCATGCTAAAAGAGATTGGGATAATATACCAGATAACTTTGAAATGGCAATTGATGGTGCAAACTTTCTCCGCATAGGATCTGATGTTATTGTTAATATAAATTCGTATAACCAATGGAAAGGATATGAATGGATAAAATCATTTTACCCAGACACTACATTCCATGTAATCCATGTAGCTGATAATCATATTGATGGTGTCATCATAGCATTAAAACCTGGTGTGTTTATGGTTAACCCCGCATATCCTAATATCAAAGATGTTATGCCGGATAAGTTTAAAAACTGGACATACATATACCCCGCAGATTTGACTCATAATCTTGACACTAAAGGAATGACAAACATAGATATTCAATTAGCATCATCACGTGGAATGGATGTTAATGTATTATCATTAGACGAAAATACAGTAGTTACCAATGAACTGGCTTATGGTGTTAATGATATATTAGATAAGAACGGATTCGATGTTGTGACTACAGCATTGAACCACGGAGAGATATTTGCTGGTGGGATACATTGTTCGACTTTGGATTTAATTAGAGATGATGAGATGATTAGTTATGCATAAAAAATTTAGTATAGCGCATTGGGATTCAGTGACAGATTCTGATATGTTCTTAGTAGCATTTGAGAATAGCTCAGATGAATTTAAAGATGAGATATCGGACATCTACTTTGGTCATAACTTTAAATGGGATAATGGTCAATACGGCAATGTAATGAATTGTGATGCGGGCAATACTCAAATTGATAACCTATTTTATATACAAGATACATACGGTATACCTATATCGTTGACATTAAATGACACTATACCAGAGAAGGAATTCTTATTAAGTGAAGATGTACAGGACTTATTCGTAGAATATTTAAGAAAGTTCTATGATAGAGGGTTGCGTATTTGTACTATAGGAGACACTCATATAATTAATACAGGAAGACTCCAATATGAATTTCCAGAAATGCGATGGAAAAACACTGTCAATAACTTAGTAAGAGATGCTCAAGGTGTTATTGATTATGCTATGTTAGGTTATGATACTATATTAATTAATAGAAATCTTCATAGAGACTTACCGGAATTAAAGCGTATTAAGAAAGCCGTTGATTGGTTTAATGAAAAGTATCCTGAGCGTAGAACATTAGAGACATCTTTATTGGTATCTGAGGGTTGTATATTAAATTGCCCTTGGAAAGCTACGCACGATCAACATTGGGGAGGTGGTGCATACTTCAGTCACTTCATGGATACTTGCTCGGCATGGAGAGGGAATAAGGATATTCACCCAGAAATGCCACGCAATAACCCAGACGCATTTTGGTATGATAAAGAAGATTGGGATGCCTTCGCTCCGTACGTCAATACATTTAAATATGTCGGAAGAACTAGTAGATACCCTTCGGTAGAAAATCCTGTTATGGGTTGGGTGAAGAGTCCATTTGCATATACTAAGAAAAAAAGCCACCAATCATTTAATGATGTTTATGATGAAGAGTTATTACTACACCAATATCAACCAGGTATAATAGACGATTCTAAAAGTGATATAAGTATTAATATAGGTAAATTGAAACGACTAAGCAAGATACTAAGACAGTGTCGTGGTCAATGTTGGAATTGTCATGAATGTGAAGAGGCATACGATCAGAAAGAACTGACTAGTCTCATTGGAGTATATAATAAATGAATATATTAATTTTAGGTGGTGCAGGATTTATAGGCCAGCACCTAGTACATAAGCTGTTGGATGGTGATGAGTATTTTGGTGAACGGAATAACAGAGTTGTTATTGTTGATAACTTAGAAACATCAACTATTGATTTAAACGATTTCAAAAAGTATAAGAATCTATTCTCTTTTGTTGAAGGTGATATATCCACAATGGAAGATAAAGACCTATTAAAGCTATTTAGAAAAGCTGATAAGATATATCAGTTTGCTGGATCTGTTGGTGTAGAACACATCGATAAGAACCCATCAACAACACTATTCAATAACATTGCGTTAATGAATAAGTTAATACCTTTATTCAATAAAGCTAAAAGCCATGTAACCTTTGCAAGCACCTCTGAGATATATGGAGAAGGTCCTACGTTCTCTGAAGAAGATAATGCATCAATAGGTCCTTCTTCTAAATTGAGATGGGGATATGCAACTGCTAAGTTAATGATGGAGTTCATGATTAGAGCTTCTAATTTCCCCTATACGATCATAAGATTCTTTAATGTAGTAGGTCCAGGTCAAACTGGTAAGTATGGTATGGTCATGCCTAGGTTTGTTGATGCTGCTAAAGCCGGAAAGAACTTAATTGTGTATGGTGATGGTGAACAGGTTAGATCATTCTGTCATATTAAAGATGCTATTGAAGGTATTTTAATCGCATCCAATACTGATGGTGAGTTATTCAATGTTGGTAATGGCACACCAACAAGTATGAATGAGTTAGCAACGGCTGTATTAAGAGAAACAGCCACAACATCTAATATGAAGTATCGACCTTATGAGAAAGATTTCTCTAAAGAACATGGTGAT
>Ga0209665_1002284_pt1 | contig 9969 bp, 9 predicted proteins | sample SaaInlV_200m_DNA_2_FD_184675 | JGI IMG/M metagenome (GOLD analysis project Ga0209665, IMG submission 184675) | Marine microbial communities from expanding oxygen minimum zones in the Saanich Inlet - Saanich Inlet SI074_LV_135m_DNA (SPAdes) (version 2) | ecosystem: Environmental > Aquatic > Marine... | reverse complement strand
CAGGAGTGTCAATAATTTCTGAAAATGTGTCCCCTATCGGAAGTAAATAATTTCCTTGTTCAAAACATTGCTCAAAATATCCACTTTGAGTAACTACATTTTTTCCAGAAGAATATATCGTGATGTAAAGATCTCCACATTCAAAAGAATTATCATTTACATTGATTTTGATATCGACTGGTTCAGAAGTAGAATATTGGTTTGACAATCCAATAATTTCAATCAAAGCATTATGAGATGATCCTTCAGATGAAGACATTGGCCACATATTTAATTCTCGATTAGTTTCTTGAAGGATATTACTCATCACTGCAGAACCAAAAATTATTGAAAGTATTACTGGTAAGCCAAATACAAGAAAAGCTTTCTTGGTAACCATTTTGTTTTAAAATCTTCAATTCCCTTATATCTATTTAGCAAAATTTGAAAACACGAGATCAATTTGACGAATAAGTTAAATCGTAGCCAACTAAATATCGCTAGATGCGACTTAGAAAATTCAGAGTCAGAGCCTATCGATGCATTCATGATTCTGGAGAAATTACAGTGGGAGATTTAGCAGCTTTTGTTGGAAGAAATGAAAGTGGGAAAACAACCATCCTTCAAGCATTGACATTATTAAATAAAGATGAGCAAGTTTCTGAGTTAGATCTTTGTGATGAGATGAATGAAGAACTCAAAGATGAAATTAGATTAGCAGAAGGGGATTTTGATTTAAGTCAATATGAAAGAGAGATTTTGAAAGAGAAATTTCCAAGTTTACCAGATATAAAAAAAATAAAATTATTTAGAACAAATCGAGATCAAAAGGTTCAGTATGAATTTGAAGATATTGAACTAAGTGAGGAAAAAAATAAGGGACTTAATTCATGGGAAAATTTTTCAAAACAAATAATTGAATTTTTAGATACAATACCCAATCATCTTAGAATTCAAGTGAATACAAAATTTTTTGATGAATCAGTTCCAAGAAATCAAGAGGTATTCGATAGTGGAATGGCTGAATTTAGTAACCAATTCCATGTTATTGCCATTCAAGAACCAAGTGTAATTGAGGAATGGGAAAAAATCTATGAAAGTCCAGGTAATCAATTTTCAAATCTTCTAAGTGGTGAAAGTGAAAAATCAGCATTGCAAAATTTCATTGCATCAGAATTACATCCAAGATTTGTTTATTTTTCAGATTACAAAAAAATTTATGGTAACATTAATCTCAACGAATACCTTAGAGAAGAAAAAGGAGATAGAGTAGATTCAATTGAATTTGTTGAAGAATTTGACAAGGCAGAAACTGTAAGGAATTTATTTTATTTAGCAGAATTAGACATTAAAGAATTAGATGAAGTAAAAACTAGTCCTTCAAAATGTATCAAACTTCTCAATGCAGCCAGCAATAGATTAACCAAAAAATTAAATCCAGCATGGAAAGGCGATCCTATTCATGTAGACTTGAGATATAATCCGGGAAACATAATGAGTGTTGTAATTTCAGATGTTCACAAGGATGGAACAATTACAAACACAGGATTGCTCAATAGACGAGCTGAGGGATTCAAGTGGACATTTTCATTTATCGTAAACTTTGCAGCTGAAACACAAAGATCAGAATTAAAAGAAGCAATTTTACTTTTAGATGAACCAGCAAGAAATCTTCATCCAACTCAACAAATGGGAATTTCAGATTTACTCAAAAATTTGGCAGGATCGAACCAAGTCTTGTATGCAACACATTCACCATTTATGATATTTGATTATACTCCAGGAAACTTACTTGTTGTAGAGTTAGATAAGAGAAAACATCTAAGTAGAATATTTTATGATTATTGGAATGCCGATGATAAAACATTAACTCCGATCTTGTATGGATTATCAAGAGGTCAAGTAGAATCTATTGTAGATAGAGAGATTGGAACAAATTCAAGACCAGTGATAATTGTGGAGACAATGTCTGATGCAATGTATCTTAATGCATTTGATAAATTCTTACAAGACCCAAATATCTCAATGAATCCACTAAACATCATTGCAGCATATAACAAAAATTCAGTATTACCTTTAGCAATTTTTTATAGAAATCATGGGTACAAGACATTTGTATTATTGGATAATACTGATGAATCCAAGCAAATATCAGCCCAATTAGTCTCAAATGAGTTTTCATCCATTCAAACCATATTCTTTGAAAGAGAAGGGAAAAAATTAGAATCAATTGAGGATTACATTGTTTTAGAAGATTATCTACACCCCGTAAACCAAACTTATGAAATCAAATTAAGACAAGAGGGATTCTCAAACATTACACCTCAAGATATGGCATCAAGGGAAGGAAAAGGCAATCTTGAGAAATTAAAGAAAATTTGGCAAGAACACAGAGATGATGATTGGGGGGAATTTGATAATGAGGAAATTACCAGATATATTTGTGAAAAAATTACACTTGAAGAAACTAATTTTCTATCAGATAAAACCAAAGATCAATTCAGATCATTATACAGATTAATTGCCGAAAGAATCAGACAATATCAAAATGTCAACACAAAACCTGATTTAGATAAATTTCAAAAGGCCAAAATTTAAGATTAAAGAAGGTTTCTCATGAATAACACTAAACTAAAAAATAAAAAATTCCAAAAAGGAGAATGGGGTGCTAACATAAAATGAATAAATTTTCTGCTAAAGGGATTTTCCTTTCAATAATATTATTATTTTCAATAACTCTGATTACAATTCCAATAAACGTATACGCTGAAGAAGTAAATGTCAAAAGTATTTCATTAGAAGAAACAACAATCATTACTGTTGAAAATAATTCAAATGAAGATATCAATACTTTTAGAATTTGGTTAGGGAGTGATTTTACTTTCCAATCTTTTAAAACAGAAAAAGGATGGGTTGGAGAAAAAACGCCAGTAGGAGTCATAATTTTTACATCGTCAGAATCAATCAAGCCAGGAGAAGCTGTAAAATTTGGAGTTAAAACAAATAAATCAAATCCAGGAATAAATTGGAAGGCATTAGATAAAGAATCTAAACAGACAGATACTGGAATGGTATTATCAACAGGAATACCAAATGTTCTTACAAGTACAAGTGGAGAAGAGGGATCAGAAAAATCACAAACTGGAATAAATTCTGAATCAATATTTCGAATTGTTCCAGAGAAACCAAACGTAGGCTCATCAATTAGAGTAACAGGGGATAAATTTGGAGGTTCACAAGAATTTGATTTTTACATTGATTCTACTAAAATTGGTAGTTTCACTACAGACAAGAATGGTCACTTTATGACTACAATGAAAATTCCTCAAGAACAAAAAGATGGAAGAGTTGATTTTAAAATAAAAGATAAAGATGGTCAAGAGGAAAAAATTAGTCTTAGAATTGAAAAAATTGAAGATAGGATTCCAGAGTCAGAAATAGTTAAACTAACAATTCAAGGAATTCCAAATATTGTACATAGAGGGGACTTTTTGGAAATATTTGGAACAGGTGATCCTGGTAGCGCAATTACATCAACTGTTACAAATGAAGATGGAGAAATTTTTGTCACCAAAACTGGAGAAATAGATAGTAAAGGTAATTGGGAATTAGATGAACCAATACTTATTCCAGCAGACATACCATTTGGAAAATACGGTGCAACAATTTCAGACGGAAGACAAAACATCCTAAAACAATGGACAGTAGAATCAGATAAAATTATAGTCATAACACCTTCTAGTTTGAAATTTGAACAAGGAGAAATAATGAAGTTTAATGGAACAGCATTACCAAATAAAACAATTGAAATAATCATAGAGGATCCAATTGGAAAAGAAATTTTTGCAGATATTTTCCATGTTGATGAAGCAGGGTTTGTAAATTTTGAATATCAAACAGAACAAGTATCTGCTAAAGGAACATACACAATCATTGCAACACAAGAAAAAGAAAAAGAGTTTATTTTTACAGGAATAGGTCAACTACCTACAATTCCAGTTAATTTAGAATTTGATAGTTTGAATTACAAGGCAGGAGATATTGCAAACATATCACTATCAGGTAAAGCATCAGAAATAGTTAGTTTATTGGTAATAGATCCATCAGACAAACCAATAGGAAACGGCATCTCAATTACATTACAGCCAGACGGTAGGGAAAATTATGAACTTGACTTAACAGGTTACCCATCTGGAGTATACACCGCAGTAATCAGCAAAGGCAGTGCTCAAAGTACAGAAGTATTTACAGTAGGATTACAAACAGGCTCAGGAGAAATTAAAATCAACACTACAAAAGAAGGATACCTACCAGGTGATTCAATTTTACTTTTGGGCGATACAGCAGAGAATGTTTTGCTAACAGTTGCCTTAATGGATTCAGATGGAAATATCATTAAAGAAAAAGAAACATTTTCAGATAAAAATGGAAAAATTTCAGATGCTACTTTTAGAATTCCATCTGATGCAGTACATGGAATATGGCAATTCAATGCAAAAAGTGGTTCAAATTTTGATACCATAGAAATTGAAGTTTTAGCCACATTAGAAGAAGGAATGATGGTATTAGTTGAAGAAGGAACAGAGGTAGCAGGAGTTGGAAAAACAGTATTAATCAAAGTAATTGGCGCCAAACAAACAGTAGAATTTAAAATTATTGCATTTGATGGAGAAATTATTGAAACATTATCATTTGTAGCATCAGATCAAGGAGATGTTAATTTACCATGGATAATTCCTAAAGACACAGAACCTGGAACATATACAATTTCTGCATCAGATGCATTTAATTCTGTAAATGCCACTTTTGCATTAGAATAATTTTAAACAATTTTATTTACTAAATTATTTTAGTTTTCATGAACCTTAAAGATAAAATTGCAGAATATCCAAATTTCCCTAAAAAAGGAATTTTATTTAGAGATTTTAGTCCTGTTTTGAAAGATCCATCAGCATTATCATTTATTGCAGATGAATTTTCAAAAAAATTTCATCCAAAAGATATCGATGTATTTGCAGGAATCGAATCAAGGGGATTCATCCTAGCATCAATTCTAGCCTCAAGATACAACAAAGGAATGGTAATGATCAGAAAGGCCGGTAAATTACCAGGAAAAACTACAAAATTAGCATATACAATTGAATATGGAAAAGATACAATTGAAATCCAAAAAGATATCATCAAAGAAGGAGAAAAAATTCTCATTTGTGATGATTTACTTGCAACAGGTGGAACAGCAAAAGCTTCTGCAAAATTAATTGAAAAAGTGGGTGGAAAGATCACAGGATTTGCATTCATAATTGAATTAGTTGATCTTGATGGAATTAAAGGAATTAGCAAATACAATTGTAAGTCATTGGTGAAATATTAATGGAAAATGATGTAGAGATTGGGATTTTTGGAGGAACTGGAATTTATGATTCAGGATTACTTGAAAATTCACAAGAAGTAGATATTGATACACCATATGGGAAACCATCAGATACAATAACTGTTGGAACATTCAAAGGAAGAAAAATTGCTTTTCTTCCAAGACACGGAAAAAAACATACAATTCCACCACATATGATTAATTTTAAAGCAAATATTTGGGCATTCAAAGAATTAGGAGTTACAAGGATCATCGCACCATCAGCAGTGGGAAGTTTAAAAGAAGAATTAGCACCAGGCCATTTTGCATTACCATCACAATTTTTAGATTTTACAAAATCAAGAGATACTTCATTTTCAGAAAATGGTAGAGTAATTCACATTTCAGTAGCAGACCCTTTTTGCCCAGAATTACAATCATCAATTATTCAAGTAACAGACAGTCAGGGAATAGAAATTCATAAAGATTGTACCTATGTCTGTATTGAAGGTCCACGATTTTCAACAAAAGCTGAGTCAAAATTTTACAGAACAACTGGTGCAGATATTATTGGAATGACACTTGTTCCAGAATGTCAATTAGCAAGAGAGGCGCAAATGTGTTATGCATCAATTTCGACAGTTACAGATTATGATGTATGGGCAGATAAACCAGTTACAGCCAAAGAGGTTTTAGAAACACTTTCAAAAAATGTAGAAATTACAAAAAAAATTCTAACAGAATTAATTGATAAAATTCCTAAAAATAGAAACTGTTCTTGTGAAAAAGCACTATCAGAAGCAGAATTCTAGTCATCAACAAAGGATTCTTTTTTGAGACCTTCAGGCAAAGTCAAATCTCCTTGAAGTAAATTATTTTGTAGAGTCATTATGACCTCATCAACATCATAACCTAATTTTTTTAATTCTGTTTCAGTTGTTTTAGAAAGTTTTGCACCAACATTTTGTCCACCTATTCTACCAAAAGCAATTGCAGTAAAACGAAAATCATTATTATCAATAGTAAATTTACCAGTAATCTTTGCAGCCATTTGGCTTCCATGAATATTATTAATGTGAACAGATAGATCCATTTTGAGATTAAATTTCTACAGCCTTGTTAACATTGTCATCAATCAAAAAGCTCCAATGTTTATCATCTTCAATTTTGTAATCATTTATTTTTAATGGGATTACTTGTTCATCCAAGCATTCATGTTTAATTTCACCATTTTCTTTGAGTTTAACTAATTTCCATTTGTATTTTCCTTGTTGTAATTTACATACAGTTACTGCCCATTTTGCATCAGCATCAATTTTTGGCATCCCGACTAAATCAGCTAGTTCTTCAATTCCAAGTTGCTTTTCTTCACAGAAACGTTTCTTACAAACACCACATCGCCACACATCAACTGAACCGATTGTTTTTTCATCAATGTTGATGTTTATTACACCAAAATAGACAGGTTGATGTTTACATGTTTCAGTATCAATATTCAATGCTGTTCACCAATTTTAGCATTATTTAGTTCTTGCATCATCATATGATTTTTCTAAAATTACACCAATACTATCTACAATTTTGTTTCGTTTAAATTCAATATTTTCTCGCTCACACATTCGTCTATACATGTTAACTGCAGTAAATCTAGGATGCATTGCCTCAAATTCAAATTCAGTGATATCTATGAAAGCACCCAAAGTCATAAGATCTTTTGATGTATTTTTTGCATCATCTAAAGAAATCTTTAATTTCTGAGAAATAATCTCAGAGGACATTTTTCCAAAACAAGTAACAAGTAAATACACTTTAGCCTGTAAATTAGATAATTTCAGTTCAGAAACAAGATCATTTTCAAGTTTTGAGGAATCCATCATTTTTATAATAAATTTTAATTAAATAAAACATGATCTATGACTACTTTTTTATAGAAATTATTAGAAATTTTTAAAGAATCAATCATCTAGATGAGAGTGATTTTCAAAGATACTTTATATTTGGCAAAACTAAATTTTTACTGCTTGTCAAATTACAAAGGAGCATATTCAAATGAACAGTCACTTAATTTTGTAATACCAGTAATTGTAATTTTATTTTTAGGGATTATCTATATGATGACACAGCGAACAGATGCAGGTTATACGAGTTTTGTTTTAATTGGTGGTGCAGCAATTACAATGATTTTTTGGGTTAGAGTTTTAAAGAAAATGACAAAAGATCAAAAACCACTATACACCCAAGCAAGAGAACAAGAGACAAAAAATTGGGTATATGATTTAATCAAAGGAGAAGAAGAGTATGTGTTTGTAGCAGAAGTACCAGGTCCTGAAGATAAAATTGCAGTAAGACTAGTTGAAGGGATACTCTACATTCGTGGAACTATGGGATTTTCAAAAGAAATTCCAATGGAGGATGCAAAGAGTATGCAAATATTTGATTTTAAATATAGAAATGGTGTCTTGACACTAAGAATAAAATAATTAAAGACTTTTTGCTAATTCTAGTTTTTGTGGCAAATATTTGTCAGTAATGTTAGTAAGACCATATTTTGAAAAAGCCTCCAGTTCTGCTTTACGTTTAATTTTTAAAAATACATCAAGTTCTTTTTTCCAAACTCCATCCTGATATCTAGGATCTTTTTGAAGATCATAGCATCTCTTAATATCAGATTCAGTCATTGGGATTGTAGGCAACTTGTATTTTTCAATATCAGTAGCCCAAACTCCAACCCATTTTGCATCAGGGACAGTTAATTCTCTAAGATGTGCAGCATTTGCAGAACCAGATTTTATAACCATTGCAATATGTTCTCCATACACATCCCCATCAGTTAAAACAATTACAGGTAATTTCATTTCATCATGAAGTCTTTTTAACAAAGTTCTAGTTGAACGAGGAGCTTGCCCTCCAGTATTGATAATTATAGATTTGAATTTCTTGTCAACTTGTTCTTCAACAAATCTTGTAAAGAGTCCACCTTTTTCAATAGCAATTACAATTTCTGCACTTGTATCAACTAATTCTGCAGTAGTCAAACTTGGACCAATTGAATAACCATCTGGATGGTTTGACAAATTCATAGTTTTTCCTTCATATCCAGGAATTGTATACTCTATATTCAAATCACCAAAAATAGAACTTCTCTCTTCAGGAAATATGTGAAAGTCTTCTCTAGCCCTAGAAGTTACTGCTTCTAAATCCACAATGATATTATCAGATTCACCTTGGTCTTCAAATTCTACACCAAATGCCTGAGAGGAGTAATAAACATCTCTTAGTGTAGATGATTTTTTTTCTTTTGTTAATCTATTTGCAAAAAATGCCAACCACATTAATTGAGTAAAAGATCTTAATTGAGCAGAATTTCTTGAACTTCTCAAAGCTGCATTACTACCTAAGATGTATTGTCTTAATTTTTTATCATAAACAATGTTACTTACAGATCTACTAGGAATAGAAAATTTTGGAAATTGTCCATCATCTAAATCATCATATATTTTTGCACCATGACCTTTAAGCATCTCAAGAACATTCTTTTGTTTTTCATCAGCTTTCTTGCTTAGTTCTTTGATTCTGTTTTTTTCTTTTGCTTTACTTGTTTTCAATTTCATTTTCCTCAGGTATTAATTTTGGTTGAGCAGCTTTTTCAGCATCTAATATTTTCTGGAAATTTGGTTCTTTTTTCTTTCCTGAAAGTTCTGTACAAAATTCTGCAATCATTGGAATGTATTTTGCATAAAGATTGGCTCTCTTTTTTGCCATTTCAGCTTGACCTCTTTTAGACATAAATGACGCTAGTTTTCGTGACAAGAATTGTAATGCCAATCTTAATTCTCGTTCTATTTCTTGTCTGTCTGCAACATTTTCTTTTCCTGCAGTTTTGTATGGAATTCTAGTAGAGCAAATATGAGATACAATAATGAAAGGAGGTTCACCTTTTATTTTGTATCTGCCCCAATCAGTATCATGTACAACTTTTAAAACTACATCACTTCCCTCATCATAAAGTAAAGGAATTCTATTTGCATATCGATAAACATGTGGTCCTCCAGATTTTATATCACCACCATAGGCAATACCCATCTCAATAATGAAAGGAAATCCAGAATATGCAGAAGCTGGACGTTGAACTACAGCAGTAAAGTCGGGATTGAAGAATTTTTTGATTCCTTTTTCTAATGGTTCTGCACCTAATGGAGCCAAACAGCTAGAATCAGGCGCCATAAAGTCCTCAAATTTCTGAAGAGCATCACTGAGATTGACTAGTTCCTGATTTGTCAGAGTGCCCATTCGTTTTTCAGGTTTGAATTTTGCAAACTCTGCAAATTTTACTGCAGTTGTAGGACCAATTCTTTGAAATCTTTTTGTTAAAAATGTAGTAAGAGGTTCACCTTGAACAGTATTGGTTAATTGTTTGTAGTATTGACTATCAGGATCCATGTCAACTGATTTTGATTGAGAGTCACCAAAATCCCAATAAAATAATTTTTTGTTTGGGATATCAAGGTCTTCAATTCTAATCTTGTTTAGTTTTTCAAAATCCATTTTTAGAAAAGACATCAAAGCAATTACCACTCTAACTTGTCGTGAAAGATTTTTCCATTTTTTCTTTGCTTTATCCATGATGGATGTAAAACTAA
>Ga0209665_1002279_pt1 | contig 9983 bp, 7 predicted proteins | sample SaaInlV_200m_DNA_2_FD_184675 | JGI IMG/M metagenome (GOLD analysis project Ga0209665, IMG submission 184675) | Marine microbial communities from expanding oxygen minimum zones in the Saanich Inlet - Saanich Inlet SI074_LV_135m_DNA (SPAdes) (version 2) | ecosystem: Environmental > Aquatic > Marine... | reverse complement strand
CGGGCACCACAAACTTTTTCCAATAAATCCCAGACGATTTCACGGGCTTCTACGAAATAAATAAAAGCGGTCAATGCGCCGAGTTCCAGGGCCGCGGCGGCAATATTGGTGTAATGGTCGGATATTCGTGAAAGCTCATTGGTGACCACCCGGATATATTTGCAACGTTCTGTTATTTGAATGTCACAAAGTTTTTCTACTGCCAGCGCAAAGCCAATATTGTTCATGATGGCAGAGCAGTAATTCAACCGGTCGGTGTAGGGAAACACATTCGAGTACGTCACGCTCTCGCACATTTTTTCAAAACCACGGTGCAAATAACCGATTTCGGTTTCCATGTTGACAACGGTTTCTCCATCCAGAGTCAGGAGAAATTTAACCGTGCCATGTGTGGCCGGATGCGAGGGGCCCATGTTCAGGACCATATGATCGGTATGTAAATTTTCTTTTAAGTCTGCCATAACGGGTCCTTTTCGTTAACCACTGGCCTTGGAAATTTTTACGTTTATCAAACCTTCTTCACCGTTTCTCAGTGCATTGACAGGAACAGTCGTCCAGTTCTTCGGAATATACAGCATTCCCCGGCTGGTCACTCTGCTGGTCTTTACCTTGACCTCAACCTTGCCTTCGGGAGATTCAACTACGATATTATCACCGGTGGAAATTTTCAGTTCCTTCGCGTCATCAGGGTGCAACTCGGCAATGCATTCCGGCCCTATGTCCACCAACGCCTTGGCGTATTGGCTGTAACTTCCTATATGGAACATATGGTTGTTTGTTTGCAGGGTGAAGGGATAGCCGCTTGCACCATTTTGCCCGGTTGAAGTGCCATTGATACGGAACTGGGGATTGGCATTAGTCGAAGCCGGTTTCCACTGTACAGATTTGTCTCCCGGGAAAACTCCCTTATAGATTGGAGCAACGCTTCCAATTTCCTGTTGCACACTGGCAATATCGGTGTTTTCGAAGGGTTTACCCAGAGCCTCTGCCAATTCAATCAATATGTCGAAATCCGGTTTTGAGAGTCCCTGTGGGATCACCGCCGCCGCAACACGTTGCACGTGCCGGGACATATTAGTGTAGGTGCCGTCTTTTTCCGCGAAGGTTGAGGAAGGAAGAATCAGGTCTGCCATCCTCGCGGTATCGGTCATGAAAATATCGCTAACGACCAGAAACGGCACAGTGCGTAAAGCTTCTTTAACCACTTGCGGTTTGTAATAAGATTGGATGGGGTCTTCCCCGGCAATGTAGAGAAATTTCAATGTTCCATCAACGCAGTTTTGAAACAAGTCTCCGGAGGAATCTTTAGCCGGCTGATAGCCCGGCAGAAATTCTGGCGTACAGCCCATATCGTTAACCCCTTGGGAATTGCAATGCTCTCTGGGGGGATAAATACTTACACTGCCCGTGCTACCGTGCTGGACAAGGGTGCAAAGGTTGAGCAGGGCGTTGAGAATTTCCTCGCCTTCGTTGGTATCAAGGATATCGTTGCCCACAATGACGAAGCGGTCTGCATCCCGGGCAAATCTTTCTGCCGCGCGGGTGAGAACGTCATCTGAGATGCCTGTACTTTGCTCCACCGCCTGGGCTGTATAGGGAGCTAAGGATTGCACCCAATCATTGTAGTTGGGGATGGCGGACTTTGCTTTCCCGACATCAACCAGATTATTGTCTATCATGATGCGTGCTAGACGGGATGCAACGGCCAGGTCGGAACCGTGTTTGTAAGTCATCCGGACATCGATTTTTGCTCTGCTGTCGAATACTACCTTCCGCGGATTGGCGATCAACAAGTCGGTTTCGGAAAAGACCGTGCCGAAGCGGATGGAGTTTCCTCCTACAGGATACTCGGAGGGCAGGTCGGAGTTGAAAACCAGCGCCACATCGGCTTCCTGCAGTTTGGTGATGGGTTGTGACACAATGCCGTTCTCAAAGCAGTTCAGCATGAAGGCATTCAGGTAAGGCGCTCTTGCATTAGCCAGATTGGTAACCTGATTGGAACCCAGAAGACTGCGGAACAGTTTTTGAAACAGGTAGCTCTCCTCATTCGTCAGCTTCTCGGAGCTAATTCCGGCGAGGCTGTCAGGTCCACTGCGGTTCACCGTTGTCTGCATTCGGTCGGCAATGGCTTGCAGGGCCTCTTCCCAGGTCACTTCTTTATAGCTCCCGCCCACATTCATGAGAGGGGATTCAATGCGCTGGTCGTTATGAATGATACCGTGTCCCAAACGCCCTTTGGCGCAGAGGTTACCTTCATTGATGCCGACATCGTAATTTTCGTCTGCTTCAATGCGGACGACTTGCCCTTTTTTACTTTCCAGTTTGATGGTACATCCCCAAGAACAGTAATTACAGGTCGTGTGGGTTTCGGTAAACAGGGCGGCCAAACCCCTTGCGCTCGAGGTCATGTCCATCAAGGCGCCTGTTGGGCAAACGGTAATGCACTGTCCACAGAATTCGCAATCGAGAGGTTCGTCATTGGCGGTGCCAATCTTTACGCTCATTCCGCGTTTATGAAAGTCGAGGGCCTGAACTCCCTGGATTTCATCGCAGGCGCGAACACACAACCCGCACATGATGCACCGGTTCAGATAAAATTCGATAATTGGATTGGTTTTGATGCTGGGCTCGTTACGTCTCTGGATCTCAAACCGCCCATCGAACATCTGCAACATATCCGTGTTGTCTTGCAAGGGGCAAACCCCTGACTTGTCACATATGGGGCAGTCCAGAGGATGCTCGACCAATAGCATCTCAAGGCAGGCTTTATTGTAGCGATCAGTCTCTTCAGTTCCCGTGCGGATTTCCATGCCCTCGGCAACGGGTTGGGTACAGGAGTAAACCAGTTCCTTTTTGCCATCAACCACTGTTTCGATCATGCAGGTTCGGCAGGCCGCGAAGGGCACCAATTTTCTGTTGTAACAGAGATTGGAGACCGGCACGTCATTTTGCTTGCAGGCCTCAAGGATAACAGTTCCCTCAGGAACGGAAGCGGCCTTACCATTAATTTTTATATTGCAGGCTTTTTTGGTAACGGTGCTCATTAAACTGTAGCCTCCTCAGTTGCCGGTGCTTCGGCATCGTCTTTCTTGTATTCGCCCAGAACATCCAGTGTTTGCTCAGGGTCTATATTTCCGTGCGTGTCGTCGCCGATAAGAGCCATCGGGGCGGCCCCGCAGTTGCCAAGACAAGAAGCGGTTTGCAAAGTGAATAGTTTTGAGGCATCTGTCTCGCCAGGGCGAATATGGTAACGATCATGAATCTTGTCACCGATTATGGGTGCGCCCTTTACAAAGCAGGCGGTACCATAACAGAGTTTAATAATATATTTCCCCGGCTCGGTAATGCGAAGCTGAGGGTAAAAGGAAATGATCCCATATATCTGTGCCTGAGTAACATTGAGAAAGTCCATCACCAATTCCATAGCAGGTGCTGGCAGATACCTGTAAACGTCCTGGACTTTCTGCAAAGTAGGAATGAGGTGACCGCGCGAATTATCCGGAAGATTTTTGATTATTTCTTCAACGGGCGCAATATCTATCTCTTCTTCTTCCGTTTCTGGGTCGGCGATTGGGATCTCGTTGGTTTCCATAGGATAAACCTTTACTGAATTAATAATATCAGCATGTTACTGCCTATCAATTTACCAAGAAAATGGCGGGATTCAGGGGAAAAATATAAGAGTCTATTATATTTTTATGAGTCACCTCTTTTTACCCGAATCCCGATTGGAGGCCGAAGTATATAAGTTCAACCGATTTACTGTCAACCTATTTATTAATAAAGGCTTTGATCGGTTAAAACCCTTAATTTCAGGGTTCTGGGCAGGGGTGTTTTAAGGGGATAAAAGGGGAGGGCAGTGCGAAAGTGCCGGCAACCAAAAAGGGAGGTCACTGCCTGTACGGTATCAGAATCAGCGGCAGGTTGGACAAAAACAAGAATCAAGGGATCAGAATGATATCGATTCCTTTGGGGAGCTTCTCATATTTCACAGAAGCGGTGTCTTTTTCCAGTTCTTTCTGGGTTAAAGCCAGTTTTTCATAGGCCCCGGAATGGTTGGGATCCATTTGAAGAACCAACTGGTATTGTTCCATGGCTTCCTGATAATGCTTGAGCTTGCCATAAACAAGGCCAAGGCTGTAATGGGCATCGGTATTTTCAGGGTTCAGGGATAGGGCCTGCTTTAGCGGTGGTATGGCTTCCATAAAACGGTTTTCATCCATCAAAGACCAGCCCAGGTTGAACAGGGCTTTCTGGTGATCAGGGTTTAACGCCAGGATTTCTTTATATTGGCCTATGGCTTCCGGATGACGGCCAAGGATTTCGTATACCATTCCGAGGTTATAGTAGCCGGTCAGAAATTTCGGATTGGACCGAATGGTTTCCCGGAACATTTTTATTGCCATTTCATAATCCTGCTGAAAAGTATAAATGGTTCCCAGTTGGTTATAGGCATCGGTAAAACTAGGTTCAATGCGGGTGGCCTGATTGTAGGCATCGATGGCCTCCGGATACTTGCCCAGTTTCTGGTAGATTTTGCCCAGATGGTTGAAGGTGAGCGAAGACCCCGGCTCGATCTGGACCGCTTTTCGTAAAGGCGCAATGGCATCTGTCATGCGCTCCAACCGGATCAGGGTAATCCCGAGATAAAATTGCGCTTCAAATGAACCCGGATCGTGTTTGACGGCTTTTTCCAAATGGGGGAGTGCTTTTTCAAACTGGTTCAGTTCGACCAGGCTTTTGCCAAACAAAAGTCCCTCTGCATTATTATTGGGAGCTATCTTGAGGAGCTTATTGAGGTTTTCCGCAACTTCCTCGTAGTTCCCAAGTATTGAGTTGAATTTTCCCAGTTGAAGAATTGTGTCAAAGTGGTTGGGGTTCAAATCCCGGGCTTTTTGCAGAGCCACGCGCCCTTCTTCAAAGCGCCCCAACTCTCCGTAAGTGACCCCTAACTTGTAGTATGTTTCTGCCAGGTTGGGGTCGATTTGCAAAGCTTCCTCAAATTCTGCCAGGGCATTTTCTGGTTGGTCCAGTTTTGCATAATTCCATCCCAGGCGAGCGTGTCCTTTTACATGATCGGGGTCGATGGCCACGACTTCCTGAAAGGCCAATATTGCTTCCTGATAGCGGCTGAAAAATTCATGGATTTCTCCCATATGGAAATAGGCATCGAGATTTTCCGGGTCCACGGATACAACCTGTCTATATTGTTCCAAAGCGTTGTCGGGTTCCCCCATCTCCTGATACAGCCACCCCATATTGTAATGGGCTTCGGGGAACTCCTTATTCAAACGCGTGGCTTCCTGAAAACTCTTGATAGCATCGCGGTCTTTGCCAAGTTGGGAGTAGGCCACCCCCAGTTTGAAATGGGCGACCGGATTTCTAAAGTCAATTCGCGCAAACTCCTGATAAGGAGGTAATGCTTTTTCATGTTCACCCATGTTCCGGTAGGCGGCTCCCAAGCGTTCGTATGAGTCTGCATAGCCGGGGTTTATGGTGATGGAGTTTTTTAACGGACCAATAGCTTCTTCGTCACGGTTGGAATTTATATAAGCAATGCCTATCCCAATGTAGGCTTCAAAATAATTCGGGCTCAGTTCCAAAGTACCCTCAAAAGCCTGTACGGCCTCATTGAACTTATTTTGCTCCAGAAAACTTTGGCCCATTTCGAAATAGGCATCCGGGTAAATAGGGGCAATTTCCAATGCTCGTTTGAAATGTTTGATGGCTTTAGAATGTTCGCCCAGGGCGACAAAGGCCCGCCCTAAAGTAAAGTGGGCCGCGACCATTTTGGGTTGTGCTTTAAGGGCGGTCTGGAGGGGAACCAGGGCTTTGTTATATTCTTCAAGTTGGGTATAAGTCCAACCCAGCCCGAACTGGGCTTCGCCATAGTTTGGCCCCAGACGGGTGGCCTCTTTAAATGCATCGATGGCTTCTTCATATCTTGCTATAGCTCCAAAACTGGAACCCAGACCACTATGAGCCGCCGCGAACAGAGGTTCCAGTGTTATAGTTTTTTGGTATTCTGCAATGGCTTTATCATAGAGGCCCATTGTGTAGTAAGCCTGACCCAGACCAAAATGGGGAGCGTAGTCTTTAGGGTCGGCTTGTGCCGCTTTTTTCAATGTTTCAATGGAACCCTCTTTTGCCAGGGCAGGACTCATTGAAGCCAATGCCCAGAGACTCAATACCAATAAAAATGTGGTGGTTCTTTTTAACATATAACCTCTTATCTGAAACTGGTCGTGGTTTCTTCCGGATAAGACTCAATATTATGGATAGCAAGGTCCGATCCTCTTTGTTCATCTTCCTTGCTGAGTCGAATCCCGACTGTTTTATCCAATATTTTATAGACAGTAAAACCAAATGCCAAAGCCACTCCTATGGCAAAGACAGTCCCGATCAGTTGTGCGACAAAGCTGACTTCGCCAAGGCCACCCAATGCTTTCTGACCAAAGATTCCACAGGCAATGCCTCCCCATGAACCGGCGATACCGTGTAAGGGCCAAACTCCCAGGACATCATCAAGCTTCAATTTTTCCTGTTCCCAGGTGAAACCTTTCACAAAAATAACCCCAGCTATTATCCCTATGGCCAAGGCTCCAACTGGGTGAACCTGATCAGAACCTGCGCAAATGGCAACAAGGCCGGCAAGGGCTCCATTGTGTATGAATCCCGGGTCATTTTTTGAAATTACCAGAGCCGAGATTATCCCTCCCGCCATGGCAAAAAGTGAGTTCATAGCCACTAAGCCTGATATCCCATCCATGGTAGCGGCAGACATGACATTAAAACCAAACCAGCCCACGCAAAGCATCCAACTTCCCAATGCCATAAAAGGGACATTACTAATTGGGATAGGTCGGCTACGACCTTGGGAGTCCCACCTTCCAAGCCGGGGGCCAAGCACGATCACGGCTGTCAAAGCGATCCACCCTCCCATGGAGTGGACGACCACAGAGCCGGCATAATCATGAAAAGGCACTCCGCCTGTTAAATTGGCCAGCCAGGAACCCTCCTGACCCAGAAACGTGATTTGTCCCCAGACCATGCCCTCAAATAAAGGGTATGCGAAAGCGACAAAAATACCGGCCGCGAAAGCCTGGGTCCAGAACTTGGCACGCTCGGCTATACCGCCGGAGATAATGGCAGGGATAGCGGCGGCAAATGTTAACAAGAAGAAAAAATGCACCAAGTCATAGCCTTGGTTTTTTGCCAGCAATACTTCCGCCGGCTGAAGCATATAAACTCCGTAGGCTACTGCATAGCCAATAAAGAAATAGATCAGGGTTGAAATGGCAAAATCCACTAGAATCTTTACCAGCGCATTTACCTGGTTTTTTTTTCGGACGGTCCCTACCTCAAGAAATGCGAACCCTCCGTGCATGGCAAACACCATCACGGCGCCAAGCATCATAAACAGGACATCTCCACTGCTTACAAGTGAACTCAATTCGTTTTCCATTATTTTTCCCCTCTACAGGATTTATGAATATGATTTCCCATCATTGAATCCTTTTGAGGAACGGAACCCGGTTCGATAGCGGAATTGCCCTTAGTTACTAATGACTTATCGACTTATCCGCCCTGGAACAAAAGGGAAAACTTCAAATTAGGGAGTGGTATGGTGAACTATAAACATTTGCTCTGCAAAAATAAACAGAATTAAGCCTTTTGGGTGATCCTGGGGGAGCGTGGGGTTATTCGGCAAGACAGGTAATCAGGGAAGGATCGCTGAAAATCTTCCCCATTATCTCCGAAAGGCAGGCGTTTAACAGTTTTTCGTTCGGAAAAGTTGCAGATGTTATGTCAAATCTTTTTTTCTTTGCAGTGAAAATTTTGCGGAGCCTTTTTTCCTGATTTTGGCAAGTGGCTTTGATATCTGCCTTGACCTGAATATTCATCCGGGGAATCTTTTCCTGATAGTGACTTTTAATATTTAATATTTCAATTTTCAAGACTCTTTCGGTTTTGAAATTGAAGTTTTTAGGCGAAAAACCTAATTTTGTTAAACCCTGCTTAGTCTGGGCCGTAAAAACATCTTTTAAGTCTCCTTGAGAAATGACGGTAAACTTTCGCACTTTGAGTCCGCCCTGCCATTTTGAAATGACATTGCTGGGTCGGATATCAATAACTTTGACCGCCACAGGAAGTCCTTTGCCAATATCAGAGTTGTGAATGGGAACGGAAGGGTTGATGAAAACGCGATGATTTTTTGCGCATCCCGAGGAAAAGACGAGGAGCGTCAAAAAGCCGATGAAAATAATTTTAGAGGACATTAGTTTCATTTATAGCATTAAAATTGGCTTGAAAAATGCTATTGTAGTGCATCTATCCTCTAAAACTAAGTTTAAAATGAAATCTCTCAAAATCAAGGCATTACGAGAAGGTATGGTGACCGCCGCTGAAGTGAAAGACAGGATGGGGCGGACGTTGTTGACTTCGGGCCAGGCGATCACGGCGCAAAACTTGAAAACTATGAAGGCTTGGGGAATCACTGATGTCGCTATAGAGGACTCGAGGAAGCCAGAGAAAGTTTCGCGTGAAGTGGAGGAGAAGAGAGGAGTTAAAGCACCCCCAGCCATTGTTAAAGAACAGGAAGCCTTGTTTAAATATTCTGACCGAAGGCATCCTGCGGTAGCCGAATTGTATAATGTTTGTTTGGCGAGAAAAGTTCAAATGCGTCTGGACGCAAAGGAAGGGGAATAGAATTGGATATACGCGCACTGGTTGAGCAGTCCCCTCAAATATCATCACTTCCTACCATTTTTTATCAAATTAACGAGGCTGTAGAGGATCCTGAATGTTCTTTTGTGGAAATTGGAGAGATCATTAGCGGTGACCCTTCTCTTTCGGCACGTCTCTTAAGAATAGTAAACAGTTCGTTTTTTGGTTTCCCGAGCAAAATTGAAACAATCACCCATGCGGTAACGATTGTTGGAACGGCCCAACTGCATGATCTTGCTCTGGCAACGACCGTTGTTAACCAATTCAAAGGGGTATCCAAAGACTTGCTCAATATGGAAAAGTTCTGGCTCCATAGTGTGGCAACAGGGCTGGCGGCAAGGATTATTGCCGTTTATCGAAGGGAACCCAATGCGGATAGATTTTATTTGATGGGAATGCTTCATGATTTGGGGCGACTTGTTTTGTTTTTGAATATTTCTGATCAGATGCAAAAGGTTATGGACGCTTACGAGAAAGGCGGGACTTTGCATGAGGTGGAAAATGAAATTGTAGGAGCGGATCATGCGGCCGTAGGCGGCATGTTGCTGGAAGTATGGAAACTGCCTGAGATGCTTCAAGAAGCGGTAGCTTATCACCACAAACCTCATCAGGCTCCATATTATCCTGTGGCAGCATCCATTGTTCATGTTGCCGATTTCATAGCTCATGGAATGGAGTTAGGAAGTTGTGGTGAAAGGTTTGTTCCACCGCTCCATCCTAAAGCATGGGAAATACTAGAATTACCGCTAAGTCTTTTACCCTCAATTTTAGAACAGGTAGACCGTCAGGTTGGTGAGGCGGTAGAGATGTTTCTTTGACCGGAACCCATTGTGAAAGATAAAGACGCAAAAACAAAAGACCAGATTCGTATTGAATTTCTCGAAAAACAAGCGCGCGTAAACTTGTTTGGGTTGGATATTCTCGCTTCTCTTGGGGAACTACAACATAGTGCTCATTTGGGGAGAGAGCCATATCGTATTTTGAAAGTCGCCCTAAACCATGTGCGGCGGTTGATTGATTTTGAAGTGGCTGCATTTTATCTGGTTGATGAAGAAAATTCTGATTTTATTTTAAAAGAGATCAACCCCGCTTCCCATACAGCATCTCTTCAGAGGGAAGTAGATGCTGAAATTGAAAATGGAACCTTTGCCTGGGCTTTAAATCAAAACCGTTCTGTTGTTGTTAAAGCTCCCTCGGGACAACATTCCCTTGTTTTCCATGTTTTGGCTACTAAAACCCGAGTCCGCGGAATGTTT
>Ga0209665_1002273_pt1 | contig 10000 bp, 10 predicted proteins | sample SaaInlV_200m_DNA_2_FD_184675 | JGI IMG/M metagenome (GOLD analysis project Ga0209665, IMG submission 184675) | Marine microbial communities from expanding oxygen minimum zones in the Saanich Inlet - Saanich Inlet SI074_LV_135m_DNA (SPAdes) (version 2) | ecosystem: Environmental > Aquatic >... | reverse complement strand
CTTCTTTTTTATGAAGATCGGCAAGCTCCTCTTCTAATAAAACGTGAAAATGACTGGTTCCAGAGATATTCCGAGTCCCCCCTGCACCAGCACCGACTTCCTTCATGGCTGTTTCCATGGCCTGCAGAACCGACGGATGTTGTCCCATAGCAAGATAATCATTGCTGCACCAAACAACAACCTCTTCCACACCATTTGGGCCATAATAGTGAGCTTTGGGAAATTCCCCTTGGCAACGTTTTATATTGGCAAACACACGATAGTTACCTGCAGCTTTCCACTGAGTTAATGCATTCTCAAAATATTGTTCATAATCCATAGGGCCTATCCAATAGCCGTCCTGTCGATTTCATTTCTGGTATCTTTCTACACCATGTCATTTTTAAATGATAGGGAGATTCCCCACTTACTCTCCAGAAATGATTTCCGCCTTAGAGATAACTCTCGGGGGAACGGTTATCCCCAAAATACCCGCACTTTTCTTATTGATATAGGTCCCCGCAGCTTTTGTTTGGACAACCGAAATTCCGCCAGGATTTTCTCCCCTTAGGACGCGCGCCAAAAGCCGAGCCACTTGGAGTCCTTGTTCGAAGTGACTTATGCCCACGGTCCCAAGAGCCCCTAGCCGAACCCCCTCCGAATCACTGGCAAAAACGGGAATCTTCTCTTTGTGCGCAACAGCAATCACATTTTCCAAGGCCGAGACAACCGTATTATCCAATGGGATATATATAGCGTCCACCTTCGGCAGTATTGCTTGAGTCGCCGTCAAAATTTCCGTAGCTTTAGCCACCGGCATTTCAACGATTTGTATATTAGGCGCGATTTTTTTAAGGTAGTCTACTTGAGCAACAGAATTTGCTTCCCCAGGGTTGTACAGAACCCCTAAACTTTTTAGATTTGGCAGAATTTGTTTTATCAGTGCTACTTGCTTTTCCATGGGGGGGAAATCCGTTACCCCAGTCACGTTTGAACCTGGCTTTTCTAGACTCTTCACAAGTTTAGCTGCTATGGGATCTGTTACCGCCGCAAAAACAATGGGAATAGCATGCTCTCGATCTGCAGATTTTGCCGTTTGAGCCGAAGGCGTCGCGATGGCCATAATGGCGTCCGGTTCTTGCCCCACAAATTTCTGAGCAATTTGGGCTGCCAAGGAAATATTCCCTTGAGCATTCCCCTGGAGAACCGTCAAATTTTTACCTTCTATAAATCCCTCTTTTGCAAGCCCCTCTAAAACACCATCTCGAACAGCATCGAGAGCTGGGTGTGAAACAATTTGAGTAATGGCGAGGGTTTTAAATTCTTCCTGTGCGTAAGCACCAGAGAACAAAAAATTAAAAAGCACTAAGAAACCAATCGCCCTCAAGCAGCCTTTCCCAGACCAAGGACATTTCTGGAACTTCTCAATATTTATGCGCATCATTTTTCTCATTCCAAAGCCTTTGTGGCTTTCTTAATAATTCCATCGGGAATGGCTATATGAATTTTTTTGGCGGTTTTTATGTTGAGAGTTAGCTCGGGTATATTAGAGATAATAGGAGCAACTTGTGCCACATTTTGACCAGAAAGTAATTGAACTACTAAGCCGCCTGTATCTCGACCAACCTCATATTGATTGTTCGCGAGAGCAGCAAGTGCTCCTCTTTCCACGGATTCACCATCACTTGTAAAAATTGGAATTTTATTCTCATAGGATACCTTCAAAACCCCATCGAGTCCTGAAACGACTGCATTGTCATTGGGAATATATATGGCTTCGACTTTTCCAACGAGAGACTCTGCCACAGACCGAACCTTGTTGGAAGAATCTGCTGGGGCCAATTGAAGCGTAATGCCCATTTTGGTCGCCAACTCATCAAGTGCTTTCACCTGATTTATAGAATTTACCTCTCCTGGGTTGTATATTACACCCAAATTTTTGAGGTTCGGGATCAAATTTTTGATCAAAGCAATCTGAGCATCCACAGGAGGAAAGTCGATGGTTCCCGTCACTTTTGAAGTGGAAAGATCAACACGTTTTAAAAGTTTTGCCCCTACGGGATCAGTGACCGCGCTAAAAACCAGCGGAATATCCGTTTCCTTGACTGCCGAGAGAACAGATTGGGCTGAAGGTGTTGTGATCGCCACAATAGCATCGGGATTTAACCCCGCAAATCGCTGCGCTATTTGTGCAGAAAGTGCAATGTTTCCCTGGGCGTTATCGTAAACTATCTCCACTTTTTCACCCGTTTCCTTCTCAAAGGCAGCAAGCTCATGAAGAACGCCCGCTCTAATTTTATCCAAGGAAGGATGCTGCGTGATTTGTGTGATAGCAACGACTTTTTTTGCTAGCGAGCCCTCTATAGAAAGAACAGCTGACAAAGTAAAGATGGTTAAAAAAGTAAAAAGTTGTTTAAGAGTTAATTGGGTTTTCATGATTAAGACCTTTCTGAGAGAGAGTTAAAATAGACGCAGCACTAGGGTAGTTGCAATACCACCATCGCCCCTCTCTCCAATAATAAGCCTTATGTATAAAACCGTTCTCTAACATTTCATATCCTTAGCTATGAGTTTTTAACGCTTAGCAAAAGCCCTATTCAATGTCAATGTGTAACTCAAACAAGCCAAGGAAGGATAAAAATATGTTTTGCAAATCCGACAAGAAACAAAGGGGATTTTGGGGATGGTGGAAAGGGAAGATTGCTGAACATATAGCTGTCATTCTACTGATACTAAAAGGATATAGGATCCTCCAGTGTCGATATAAAACTCATGTTGGAGAAATTGATATCATTGCCACTCGAGGGAAACTTTTGATCATGGTCGAAGTAAAATACAGGCCTAATTTATTACAAGCTTCTGAGTCGGTTACCTTTCAGCAAAGAAAGAGAATTGAAAAAACCTCAACATATTTTTTGTCTCATTTCCCACATTTTGTTAATCATTCTATCCGATATGACGTTATTTTGTTGACGTCTAACCATTGGCCAGTACATTTGAAGGGTGCTTGGTTATAAGTTTATTTTGGAGTTTTTCAACGTGTCTAAAAAATTTTCCCCACTAACAATTCGCTTAATGACTTTTTTTGGTTTAGGAAGCAGCCTGTTGTTTCTTTCAGCCTGTGAACCCGTGGCCCTTGTCAGCACGGGAGCAACCGTTGTGAATACTTCAGCCCAAGAACGTGGATTTTCAGGCTTCGTCAGTGACTCAGATATTCGCGTTCAGATAAATTACACGTGGTTCAAAAAGAATGTAGACATGTACCGCCAAGTCAATCTTTCCGTTCAGAGCGGACGAGTTCTGTTAACCGGAGCAGTTTCAAATGAGGAAGCAAAAGAAGATGCCATGCGCCTTGCTTGGCAAGCCGATGGTGTTAGAGAAGTCATCAACGAGCTTGATGTTTCCGATGAGCAAACTATTGGTGAATCAATAAGCGACGCCTGGATTTCTACTCAGATCAGAAGTGAATTAATCTTCACCGAAGACGTCAGCTCCTCCAATTATACGGTTCATACTGAAAATGGTGTCGTGTATCTCTTAGGAGTCGCTCTCAACCCCGAAGAATTGGATAAAGTCATTGAGGCTGCTCGTACAACAAGCGGTGTCGTAAAAGTGGTAAATTACGTACGCTCTTTGGACGATCCCATTTTCAAAACAAAACCAAACCCACCAGCATTTGAAGAACGACCCGTGATAAAAAAGGGCATAAATAAAAGTTTGAAACGCACCTCTAAAGCGGCACTCCGTCAGGTCTCCCTTAAGAGGACAAAGAGAGGCGTCAAACAGAACAACGCTCCATCAGCACCCACCAATTCAAGGCTTCCAGAAGTATCTGCCACCCCACTTGACCCGCAAGCCAGAAGAGTCTAGGTCGGCATGTCCCTTTTTGTTGCCATTCAAATGGATCCCATTGAGTCCATTAATATTCAAACGGATTCAACATATTTACTGGGGCTAGAAGCCGAAAAAAGGGGACATCACCTTTTCTACTATACGCCGGAGAATTTGATTTTTTCTGATAACCAGCTAAAAGCATATGGGCATCCCCTTTACTGGAGAGAAGATAAATCCGACTATTATACCCTGGGAAACCCCCAAACTGTCTCCTTAAACGAATATGATGTTGTTCTGATGAGACAGGATCCGCCTTTTGATATGGCGTATATAACGGCCACTTATCTTTTGGAGCACCTCAAAGAGACAACTCTGGTTGTAAATAACCCCCGTGAAGTCAGAAATTCTCCCGAGAAACTTTTAGTGACACACTTTCCTGACCTCACACCGCCTACTCTCATCACTCGGAATAGAGAGGAAATCACCGCTTTTCGAAGCAAATATGATGACATCATCGTCAAACCCCTATACCTCCATGGCGGGAAAAACATCTTTCATATCAAACCCCATGATGACATGTTCTGGCCAATTGTAGATTTGCTCAGTGAACAGAAGCGTGAGCCCCTTATTTTTCAAAAATACTTTCCAAGTATTTCGACAAAGGGAGATAAGCGCGCAATCCTTATTGATGGTAAACTTGTAGGCGCTTTTTCGCGTATTCCTCCCAATGGCGATTTCCGAGCCAATACTGTCCTAGGGGGATCCATAAAGAAAACTCAACTGACCACACGAGAGACGGAAGTTTGCAATAAAATTGGGAAGTTCCTATCAGACCACGAGCTTCTATTTGCCGGCCTTGATCTTATAGAAGAACATGTCATTGAAATTAACGTTACGTCCCCAACGGGCATCGCTGCTCTAAATCAGCTGAATAATGTGTCCGTCGAAAGCATCTTTTGGGATACGATTGAATCTTCTATCAGTCCACCATAATATTTACTAAGTTAATCAGGAAGGTAATATGCATGCACGTACAAATACTGTGGCATTTCAAGGAATCCAAGTTCTAAGAATTGACACTCAAGTCCAAATCTATACAGGGGGGAATGTCTCCTTTAATATCGTTGGACTCCCAGACAAAGCCGTGGCCGAATCCCGAGAACGCATACGCTCGGCCCTATACGGGATGGGGCTCTCTCTCCCTCCCAAAAGAATTGTCGTGAATTTATCTCCCGCAGATGTTCAAAAAGAAGGAAGCCATTACGATCTTCCGATCGCTCTAGGGCTTCTCGCAAGCATGAATACAATTCCCATTGAAGAAGTCGCGAGATACTCGGTCTTGGGAGAATTAGCCCTGGACGGTCGCATCAGTTCTGTTGTTGGCATTCTGCCGGCCGCTATTGATGCTGTAAGTCAAGGATTGGGGCTGATTTGTCCTGAGTCCTGTGGCAAAGAAGCAGCCTGGGCCCATGATCTAGAAATTCTTGCCGCCCCGACACTATTATCTCTCGTCAACCATTTTCATGGCCGACAAATCCTTTCCAAGCCAAGCATCGAACTTAAACAGGAAGAAACGACTCAACCAGATCTGAAAGATATCAAAGGACAGGAAACAGCAAAACGCGTCTTGGAAATTGCCGCTGCGGGCGGACATAACATGTTGATGACCGGCCCCCCCGGTTCTGGAAAGTCCATGTTGGCAAGTCGCTTGTCTAGCATCCTTCCTCCCCTTTCTCCCAGTGAAGCTTTGGAAACCAGCATGATCCACAGCCTTATGGGGCATCTGAGAGATGGTAAAATTATAAGAAATCGCCCCTATCGCGACCCACATCATTCTGCATCCCTCCCAGCACTTGTGGGCGGGGGACATAGGGCTCAACCTGGAGAAATCTCTCTAGCCCATAATGGAGTCCTCTTTTTGGATGAGCTGCCTGAATTCTCAAGACAAACTTTGGAGTCCCTTCGGCAACCTCTGGAGTCCAGAAAAATCATCGTTTCTAGAGCCAATGCTCGGGTTACATATCCTTCCAAATTCCAGCTAATTGCTGCCATGAACCCCTGCCGGTGTGGATACATGGATGAACCTAAGCGTGCCTGCAGTCAAGCGCCTAAATGTGGGGAAAAATACCAAGCAAAGATTTCCGGTCCTTTATACGATCGTATAGATCTTCATGTGCATGTTCCTCCTCTCTCGCCCTTTGATTTGGAAGGAACTTCTCCCCGGGAAAAAAGCGCTGATGTTTCCAAACGCGTCTTTGCAGCACGCCAACTACAAATTGAGCGATTCAAAAAGCGGAATTTACTCCAAAACATCCGTACGAATTCAGAAGCTGACGGTGAGATTTTGATGGAAATTGCCACCCCTGATAGAGATGGAATTGATCTCCTCAGAGAAGCGACTCAAAAACTAAATTTATCTGGGCGAAGCTATCATCGAGTCCTTCGTGTGGCTAGGACAATTGCAGACCTGGCTTGCCAAGAGGATATTCATCGAATTCATATTGCCGAAGCTCTTGCCTATCGCCGATATTGTTAAAGTATCCTCATTCTGCTTTTGCTACGAAGTTGAGAGGACCGCAGCCGTTTGAGAGTGCTTTTCAGTGGAAACTGATTCTTTCTGAGTACTGGGGAAACGACTCTTCAAAAGACACGCTCCTAAGATCAGCCAAAAGCTTCGCTGATACAACATATCATGCACAGTACAAAAAATTCCCATTGCACACATTATTAAAAGCGTGACTCTATCAGTTAAAAAACCCTCATTCCTCACATTCCACAAAGATTGTCTAAGAATCCAAAAGAACCCGCCACTGAAAATGAGAAACCCGACAATACCAGATTCTGCCAAAAGCCATCCTATTGAACTATGGATTACAATTGGAATGCCATCTACTCCCATGTGTGTGCTAATAAATTTCCCAATTCCAGAACCAAATATTGGGGTTTCCTGAAACATTTTCAATGCATCAACGAGGGTCTGCATTCGCTCTCCATCAGAGTTCATTCGGAAAACCTTCTTTACAACCTGAAAAGAATAACGTACGGCGCCACTTGTTGTCATAGAATTCATAAAAAAGGAAATGACATGTGGCAAAGTTGCTATGGCAGTTGCTAAAAGTGCTATTTTCCCCAAGAGTATAACTTTCAAATAGCGAAAATAAATACTTAAAATTATGAGACCAGTTGCAACGCAATATCCAACCCTAGACTTAGCATGAAAAAGCCCTGCTAATATAATTGCTGTCAAAATTATCCAAGTAAACCTTTTCATATTTGCATACTGATCTGCATCCCCTTTAAAAGCTGAGAAGGCAATTGACGCACCAATTAAGAGCTGAAAAGAAAATGCATTAGGATTTTGAACAAATCCCAGTAACTGTGAATTTCTTACGAAATATTGTGTGCTTCCTCCCACGTTAATCGTTACCATTTCTATGAAGCCAAGCAGAACAACTCCTGCAAGTGCAAAGACGAACGTCCGCGAAAATGTTGTGAAAGCACTGAGACCTGCTTCTGATATGATAAGTGCTCCGGTTCCCACGTACCCAAGTATGATAAACCAACCTACCAACCGATTGTAGAAAGCCCAATTGACAAATCCATAGTCCAGGTAGCCAATTAAAAAAGACAAACATATTATTGAGGTAGCCCCCACCAAAAGCAACTCAATGCCTTGAATTCTCAAAAATTCTTTCCTATTTTTCTGCTGGATATAGCGAAAAAGAAAAACAAACCCTCCGACAATTGCAATAGGATCAGCTAAATTCACACTCAAGATATTGTTGCCAAATGGGATGTAAACTTGAAAAAGAACAAGGGTAGCCGCCAAAACGGGTAAAAAGTAGCTTAGGAAACGAGAATAATCCGGACCCGTTTCTTTATATTCATGTTTTTTTGCCTCAGAAACAAACTTGCTCGTGCTCCCTATAATCCAAACTAAAACCATTGAAAGAAACAAAACGAAAAGTGAAAAGAGGCCTACCATCAAGGAAATAGCTAAGGCGTTAGCCTCTAAAAGCCCAAGAACCCCATAAGCGTAGACAGCACTCAGTTCCCTGATTCCCCATCCAGAAAAACTAATTGGGACGCTTGCCACAAACATTATGATTAATGAAGCTGCCGCAAAATCTGCCACATTCATAGAAGGAACAAACGAACTGGCAAGGGCTAAATACCCAAAAAGCATACAGACTTGTGTAAGAAAAGTAAGAATCCCATCTCTCAGCACACTTAGGAGTGTTGAAACATTAAACAAAACACGTACCATCCGTTGAAGAAGATGTGGATTCGCAAAGATGAAAACTAAAGTAAGAATAGAACTTACGGATGCAATCAGGACGATTAAGTCAGTCCCCCCATTAGCAATATCAAGAACTATGTCTTTTGAAAGCCACAAGAGACCTAAAAAGCCAGTTCCCCCTAAAACAAATAGTGATAGAATCCGCTCATAAGCAGTCATCACAATTGTGGAAGATGTTGAAACCCCCATTCTAGACAGAATAGTTGCACGAGAAGCAGTTTGCCCAATAAACTGTAAGAACAAAAGTCCTCCCAGCAACCCATACAAAACGGCCTTAACTGATACTAGAAAGGACAGTTTAAGTTTGAATGTTCTCGCGACAAAATAAAACCTGACACAATTGAGGCACAAATTTAAAAATATCGCCAAAAACGCAATGGATAATACCCCAGGTGAAAATAAAGTTATCGAGGAAAAAATATTCGCAATTGAAATATTAAGGAACAAGTATAGAAATGAAGCAAAAGTGACTCCCACCACAAACAGGGGGAGAAGAAGTTTTGGAGCTTTAAAATTCATCTTCATCTCTCAGTATAACGTCAAACTATGATGCGTATAACAGAAACTTTTCTAAGAAACGACCTAAAACTACATTCCCCTAAAAAGACGACCCTTCTTCTTGCAAAAAGTCCTTTTCCTCCGGCGTAGAAGCGCGCTCTAAGATGTCATTGCGGTGAGGGAATCTGCCAAACCGAGCAATAATATCCCGATGTTGGATAGCATAATCATAACCCTCCGGAATCGATTTGAACAAATCAACACACTTCTCTTGGTCCTCCAACGATTCACTGTGCATGAAGGGCATATATAGAAAATGCCTATGCTCTCTGGATACAAGTTTTTGATTCATCTTATGGTCAATGGCTTTCTTGGCTATTTGTAATGCTCTACTATCTGATGAAAAAGCTTTTTCAGTCCCTCGAAACATATTGCGTGGAAATTGATCTAACAGGATCACCAACGCCAAAGCGCCTTCTGGAGATTTCGTCCATTCATCATACGCACCCTCCATAGCAAAATGATAATGGGACATAAATTTGTGTCTTATCTCTTCATCAAATTCCATATCTTTCATGTACCACTTAGGTTGCATTCCTTCTGCAAACCAGAAGTCGAGAACATCTTGGTATGAAAAATTAGCCATAGAGAATTACCCCTTATTAAAGAGGTATTATCACGACAAAGGTAACAGAAAATCAATGGATAAATTCTTTCTGACTACTCACTTAAAGCAGTGGTGATGCTCGAAGCAGTCTTGGGATAATCAGCCGCATAATCACTCATAATCATATCTACGAGCTCTGTATCCTTCACCACAAATGGAAGAACTTGCTCTCTGTAGCCAATGCTACTTTCCATCTTATCCAGAAATGTCCTTCTCAAACGTTCATGTTTTTTTGCATTTTTTATAACATTCTGAAGCAATCTCCCTTCTGTCTTCGCATGCTTCACCACATCGATTAAAATGAAAGTATCATAGGGATTCAACATCAAATGCGTATCCATGTTCTCCGGATCAATCAGAATTTGACGCGCCACATCTCTATCATGCCCTCGATCGGGATTACGAATTGAAAATGAAGTCGAACTTATTGAAATCACTCCAAAAATAATTGAAATCCCTAAAATAGGGGAAAATAAACGATTCATTTTACTACCTCTAAACAAAAATAAAACACCTCATACTCTAACTTTATTATAAAAACATAAAATTATGACTATAAAAGTGATATTTATACTTTAAAACAAGCGACTGTAACCCCTAGATCCGAGATAGAGAAACAAAAAAGCTCTGAGTACGAGGAAATAGCTGGAAAAGGAGAGAAAAAGGGTTACACTCTTTAGGTGAAAACGTAACCCCTTCTTAAGAAATATTATTATGAAGCT
>Ga0209665_1002254_pt1 | contig 10067 bp, 10 predicted proteins | sample SaaInlV_200m_DNA_2_FD_184675 | JGI IMG/M metagenome (GOLD analysis project Ga0209665, IMG submission 184675) | Marine microbial communities from expanding oxygen minimum zones in the Saanich Inlet - Saanich Inlet SI074_LV_135m_DNA (SPAdes) (version 2) | ecosystem: Environmental > Aquatic >... | reverse complement strand
CATCTGTCTATATTTGGTGGAAAATTAACCCGATTATATAAAACAGGGTTATCCTATCCAATTGAAAACTTTCTATTAATTACTTTTTTGTCTGTATTAGCATTTATTTTATTAACCAAATTGCAAGTTCATCCTGTTCTTGCTGGTGTACTAATTTTAGGTGAATGTATTATTTATTATGGTGTTGCAATTGGTTTATTCATTAATGATATATGGTGGCTACCTAAAACAGTAGCTCAGTGGTTTGTCCCACCAAGTATTGATGCATCACTTTCATCAGCATTACCAGGGATGGGTGAAAGTTATGTAATGCCCATAGTTGCACCAATCGTTGCAATTGTTTTCACTTATTCAAGTAACGTCATTTTCCAGTTTTTGCATGAACAACAGGATAAAAAATTCCTTCGTTCTACTTTTGGGGCTTATATATCCCCAAAGCTAATTGAGCAAATGTATGAAGAGAAACAAGCTCCACAATTAGGCGGGATAGAAGGATATCATACTGCTTACTTTTCAGATATACAAAATTTTTCAACATTTTCTGAGGCGTTAGAACCCGAAAGAATGGTTCGATTAATGAATGAATATTTAACAGAAATGACAGATGTTTTATTAAATAGCCAGGGAACTCTAGACAAATATATAGGTGATGCAATTGTTGCTTTTTATGGAGCACCCTTGGCTGTCGACGAGCATGAAAGAAAAGCATGTTATGCTGCTTTGGAGATGCAGGATAGATTAAGGAAATTACGTGCTAAGTGGGAGTCAGAAGGTGATTGGCCTGATATTGTTTACTATATGCGCCACCGAATCGGATTGAATTCAGGCAAAATGGTTACTGGGAATATGGGATCAGAAATGAGAATGAATTATACAATGATGGGAGACACGGTTAATCTTGCGGCTCGTCTTGAATCTTTAGCAAAACAATATGGAATATATAATTTTGTGGGTGAAAATACCTTTGAAGCAACTAAAGATGATTTCATCTATAGATTTATCGACTTTGTCATGGTAAAAGGAAAACACATCCCTGTAAAAGTATATGAATTAATCTCAACTAAAGAAAATGGTGATGATAATATTAAAAAATTAATTGAGAAGTTTGATCAAGGGATTGAATTCTATCATAATCAAGAATGGGATTTGGCCATTAATAGTTTCAAAGAATCTGAAGAATTAGAAGATCATTTTGTCAGTCGAAACACAACGCCATCGGCGGTTTTTATTGATAGATGTATTCATTTTAAAGACAGTCCACCACCCAAAGAATGGGATGGTGTCTGGGCAATGACTACAAAGTAAGATTCTGAGTAAATATCTTACTATAATTTGTAATTTAAGCATCTAAATAATATGAATAAACCTCGCGCACATATATTATGGGTTGATGATGAAATAGATCATCTTAAACCACATATCCTATTTTTAGAAGAAAAAGGGTATACACTTACAACAGCAACGAATGGGAGAGATGCTGTTTTGTTGGCTGAAAATACTTTTTTCGATCTGATTTTATTGGATCAAACTATGCCTGGAATGGATGGACTTGAAACATTGAAACAAATTAAATCTGTTCGTCCAGATACTAAAACCATTATGATTACGAAGAGTGAAGATGAGTGGTTAATGGATGCAGCTATTTCTGAGTATATTGCTCAATTATTAATTAAGCCTGTTAATCCAAATCAAATATTGATGGCATGTAAGCAAGTTTTGGAACAGAGTAAAATTCAGGAAGAAAAAGCTACCACCGATTATTTAAAAGTATTTCAAAAAATAAGTCAAAAGCTTCATAATGAATTAACTATTGATGAATGGTGGGATCTTTATAATGAACTAGTAACATGGCAATTAAAGTTTGATGAACATAGAGATACTGGACTTGGTGATATATTGAAAGAACAATTACAATCCTGTAATCGAGAATTTGTTCATTTTATAGAAAAGCATTATACATCATGGTTAAATAGCGAAGAGAAGCCAACACTTTCTCCACAATTTTATAAGTCATTTATTAAACCAGAAATTGATAATGACCAAAAAGTTTGTTTTATTGTAGTGGATTGTATGAGGCATGATCAACTCATGGCTATTATGCCGGATATTAAAAAATATTTTAATGTTTCAATGGATTATCAATTATCATTATTGCCTACAGCAACTCCTTATTCAAGAAATGCAATATTTTGTGGGTTGTACCCAGATGAAATGATAAAGAAATATCCAGAGCAAGGGAAAATGATGAAGGAACATGCTCCCAGCCTAAATCAGCTCGAAAAAATCTTTTTTGAGGATTTACTAGGTAGGAGTGGGAATGGACATAAATCCTTCCATTATCATAAAATATGGGCTGTTGGAGAAGGGAAAAAATTTAAAAACAGAATCCAAGATTATTTAAAACAAGATATTTTGGCAATCGTAGTCAATTTTGTAGATATACTTGCGCATAAAAGTTCTCAGTTGGATGTATTAAAAGAAATGGTTCCCGATGAATCTGGCTATCGAACGGCAGTCAAGACTTGGTTTGAAAGTTCTTGGTTATTCCATGTTCTTAAAGTTTTAGCAGAAAGTGATTATAAAGTAATTATAACCAGCGATCATGGGAGTATTCGTGTCCAAAGGGATGTCATGGTAGCCGCAGATAGGGATACTTCTTCTGGAGTTCGGTATAAATATGGTCGTAATTTGAACACAAAATCACGTAATGCTCTTGTGATAAAAGATCCAAGCCAATATAGACTTCCATCGTTTGGTGAACAACCTAGTTATATCATGGCTAAAGATGATATTTATTTTGTGTACCCTAACCAAGTACATAAATTTCAATCTATGTACTCAAATAGTTTTCAGCATGGTGGCATTTCAATGGAAGAAATGTTAGTCCCTGTCGCAACTCTGACCGGAAAATGATTCAAACTAAACTGAATTCAGTAGAAGAGACTCAAGCATTTGGAGCAAAATTAGCACAGATAATACCATCAGGATCTGTCCTTGCGTTGATGGGAAACTTGGGTGCTGGCAAAACTACCTTTTCTCAAGGATTTGCTAAAGGACTATTAATTGAAGAACATGTAGGTTCACCAACATTTAAATTAGTTGGCGAATATGAAGGAACACCGCACAAACTGTATCATATTGATTGCTATCGGATTGAAAAGCCAATCGATTTTATCGCTATTGGTGGTGACGATTATTTACATCCATATGATGGTGTTACTTTGATAGAGTGGGCGGAAAAAATTGAAACTTTATTATCTTCGGATACTATTAAAGTACATCTTGAACGAAATAGTGAAAATGCAAATATTAGGAATGTTAAAATAGATGGTATTGAAATTAAGATATGAAAATATTAGCGATTGAAACATCATCAAATATTTGCGGAATTACTTATAGGAAGGATGGGGAAAATATATACACAGTTGAATCAGATTCAAAACGGAAGCATGCTGAAATACTTCCATCCTATTATTACGAAATAAAAAATCAATCATCATTCGAATTAAGTGATTTAGATGGGATTTCAATTTCAATTGGGCCTGGTTCATTCACAGGATTACGAGTGGGATTAAGCTTTGCCAAAGGATTGGCTTTTAGTCGAGACTTACCTTTGATACCTGTTCCAACATTAATGTCAATTGCCCATGTATCTAAACAGGATGGAACTATTGGAGTATTGCTCCATTCTCATGGAGATAAGGTATATTATCAATCGTTTCAAAATTTTGATAATACAATCGTCCCAAAGAATATAGTTGATATATATTCTTGGAAAGAAGTATCGGAAAATGATTCAGGCGAATTAAAATGGGTTCACTGGGGCTGTGAAAATTTTGCACATGAATTCCAAAATAATATAAAAGCACAACCTTCGTCCACAAGTATCGCTGAATTAGGTGAAATATATTTTAATGATTGGGTTGAAAAAGATCCTAAAATGATAGTTCCTGATTATATTTCGCCTTTTAATTTTGGAAGTCCAAAATGATTTTTCGTATAGCTGATGAAAATGATTTTGATTCTATTGTTAATATTGAAGTTGCTGCATTTAATGAGAATGCATGGACAAAAAATCAATTAATGGAAGAATTAGCGAGTACAAAAACAAAAAAATGTTATGTCCTTGAACATAATAATGAAATAATTGGCTATTTAATGTGTCGTCAAATAATGGATGAACATGAAATTATTAATGTAGCAATTTTGCCATCCATTCAAGGTGAAGGGTATGGGAAGTTAATACTAGAAAAATATTTTGATTCAATTCCTGATGAATCTTCTGTTTTTTTAGACGTAAAACGAACAAATTATCCTGCGATAAAACTATATTTAGGATGTGGGTTTGAAGAAATTGACATCCGCCAGAACTATTATCACGACGGAGAAGATGCCATTGTGATGAAAAAGGGAAACATTAAATCTCATGTCATGGTTTAAACGAAAAGATAAAAAGATTAATCAATCCGAGAAAAAATCCATCCCCGATGGATTATGGGAAAAGTGTCCATCTTGCACGGAAATAATTTATCGACCAGAATTAGAAAAGAACCGAATGGTATGTCATCATTGCAAACATCATTTTAGAGTATCTCCTCAAGTTTATCTAGAGTTGATTTTGGATCATGGAAGTGCAAATCGATTATTTACTAATTTACAATCAAAGGATTTTTTAAAATTTAAGACGGGAAAAAAATATACAAATCAATTAAAAGAAGCAAAAATTAAGACTGGGGAGCAAGAAGCAATCCGTATTTATCAAGGTTCAATAAACGAATTACCGGTTATACTTGGCATCATGAATTTCAAATTTATAGGTGGAAGCATGGGCTCAGTTGTTGGTGAAGCTGTTTCTCGTGCAGTCAAAAGAGCAGATGAATTATCTCTACCTTTTATTTTGGTATGTGCGTCAGGAGGTGCTCGTATGCAAGAAGGAGCCATCTCTTTAATGCAATTAGCTAAAACAAGCGCACATTTAGCCAAATTCGCTAAAAATGGTGGATTGTATATCCCAATCCTTACTGATCCTACTACAGGTGGCGTAACCGCAAGTTTTGGGATGCTAGGGGATGTAATATTAGCGGAACCAGGTGCACTTATAGGTTTTGCAGGACCCAGAGTTATAAAACAAACAATTGGTCAAGATTTGCCAAAAGGATTTCAACGTTCAGAATTTCTCATGGAGAAAGGCTTTATTGACCATATTGTTCCAAGATCTGAAATGAAACAAAAATTATCACAACTAGTACATATCCTTAAAAATGAAAAAGCCTAATATTTTAATTACAAATGATGATGGAATACATGCACCTGGCATATATGCATTATGGGAAGCAATGTCGCAGATTGGGAATCCAACCGTTGTTGCTCCTAATACGGAAAAAAGTGCAGTAGGGCATGCAATAACAATTTCGGATCCAATTCGAATACAAGAAATTACCCGACATGGTGGATTTGAAGGATATTCTGTTAATGGAACGCCAGCAGATTGTGTGAAAGTTGCGATTCATTCAATCTTAGATGAAAAACCTGACCTTGTGGTATCTGGGATTAATATGGGAGCGAATATTGGTACTAATATTCTGTATTCTGGGACTGTTTCTGCAGCAAATTTAGGTACAATGTTAGGTATTCCATCCATTGCTTTTAGTTTAGACGCTCTTCGAAAAGGGGACTTTTCAGCATCCAAACCCATTACTCAAAATATTTCTACGATTGTTATTGAGAAAGGATTACCTACAGGGACATTGTTAAATGTAAATATTCCAAATTGTAATTCAAGCGATATGCAAGGATATAAAGTTACAGAACAGGGTACAGAATTTTGGGAAGATTGGTTAGAGAGTCGTGAAGATCCACGAGGACGCAAATATTTTTGGATGACTGGCAATAGGCTAAATGCCGATGATTCTATGGATCTGGATGGATATGCCATTGCTAATAATTATGTAAGCTTAACTCCAATTCATTATAAACTCACGAATGAATCATTTATACCAGAGTTGAAAACCTGGGAAATGAAATGAATTTATTCAAAAAACAAGGAGTCTTAATTCTTGATTTTGGTTCTCAATATACTCAACTAATAGCTCGACGTGTTCGAGAACAACATGTATATTCAGAAATATTACAACCCAATGTTAAGGTTTCAGACATTGTTGAAAGAAATCCTTCGGCTATAATTTTATCTGGTGGCCCTTCAAGTGTATTTGGTAAGTCTGCTCCGGAATTTGATATTTCTATTTTAGACCTAGGGATTCCGATTTTAGGTATTTGTTATGGGCTCCAGTTACTCGTTCACCACAGTGGAGGAAAAGTTGAATCTACTGGCAAGGGTGAATATGGTTTTGCCAAATTGAATATTCAAAGTTATGATTCACTTTTTAATGCTGTTTCTGAGAGGACACAAGTATGGATGAGCCATATGGACCATGTAACACACGTTCCCGAACATTGGTCCGTTTTAGCTGAATCTGAGAATGGAATTATTGCATCTCTATGTCATGATAAAAACAAATGGTATGCTACTCAATTCCACCCTGAAGTGATTCATACGATTGAAGGTGAGCAAATTTTACAGAATTTTCTTTTTAATGTTTCTGAATGTTCACCCACATGGACATCTGGAAATTTTATTAAGGAACAGGTTGAGCAGATACAAAAACAAGTTGGTGATGGGCAAGTATTAGTAGGTGTCAGTGGTGGAGTAGATTCATCCGTTGTGGCAGCTTTATTACATAAAGCTATTGGTGAACAGTCGAGTGCTGTATTAATTGACCACGGATTATTAAGAAAAAATGAAGCTAATTTATGTGTCCATGCACTAAAGGATGGATTAGGTGTAAAGATTCAATCCTTTAATGAGTCAAATGTTTTTTTACCAAAATTGAATGGAATTTCAGACCCTGAAAAAAAGCGAAAAATCATTGGTGAACAGTTTATTAGAAGTTTTGAATCTATTTCTGATAAGTTGGGGGATTTTAGTTTTTTAGCGCAAGGAACGCTTTACCCAGATGTCATTGAAAGTGGGGTGAGTCATGGAAAAACAGCACATGTCATTAAAAGTCATCATAATGTGGGAGGGTTACCAGACGATATTGATTTTGAATTAGTCGAACCATTACGAGAATTATTTAAAGATGAAGTCCGGAATGTTGGTCGTGAATTAGGGTTGCCTGATTCATTAATTGATAGACATCCTTTTCCTGGTCCTGGATTAGCTGTTCGTATCATTGGTAAAATCACAGAAGAACGGATCCAAATTCTACAAAATGCAGACCAAATATATATGGAGATTCTACATGACGAAGGAATATATCATGAAATTTGGCAAGCTTTTGCTGTTTTAATTCCCATAAAAACTGTTGGTGTAATGGGAGATCAACGCACATACGAAAATTTATGTGGAATTAGAGCTGTAACAAGTCACGATGGTATGACGGCCGACTGGTATCGTATGCCCGAGCATGTAATGGCACGAATTTCGAGCGAAATCGTAAATTCAGTACGAGGGATAAATCGTGTTGTATATGATATAACATCAAAGCCGCCTGGTACAATCGAATGGGAATAAATATAATTGTGAATGATGAAACGTTTATGATAAATTTGATTTAAGGACGAATAGATTGCTTATAATAATAAATAAAAGGAACGTTAATTGATCACTGATCATTAACAATTTTAATATGTGTGGAATTGTTGGATATTTTGGAAATAATAGTGCTGCTCCCTTACTCATTAAAGGGTTAAAGAGACTGGAGTACCGTGGGTATGATTCTGCGGGTGTTGCCATAATGGAGCAAGATGCATTTACCGTTACAAAAAAAGCAGGAAAAGTAAAAGAATTAGAAACAAAGCTTAAAGGGGCTTCTGTTAAGGGAACCATTGGAATTGGACATACAAGGTGGGCTACTCATGGAGAACCTTCAGATTTAAATGCCCATCCCCATGTAGATCAAACAGGGAAATTTGCATTAATTCATAATGGTATTATTGAAAATTATGCTGTCCTTAAACAAATATTAGAACAAAAAGGTGTTGAATTTTATTCAGAAACAGACACCGAAGTTTTGGTCCAACTTATTTCAATGATTTACCATGAAGATAATACATCTTTTGAAATGGCTGTTACTCAAGCATTAAGAAAAGTTATAGGTACATATGGTATAGTAGTGATGTGTTCAGATGAACCAAACCAACTTATTGCCGCACGTTTAGGGAGCCCACTTGTTTTGGGAGTTGGAGATGGAGAATATTTTTTAGCCAGTGATGCATCACCTCTCGTAGAACATACACGAAATGTTATTTATTTAGAAGAAGGTGAATGTTTATTGATTGGAGATGATGGGTATGAAATCAAACAAGTAAAAAATAGTGAAACAGTAGAAAAAAAGATTTCACATATAGACTTTTCAATTGAAGAAATTGAAAAAGGAAATTACCCACACTATATGCTTAAAGAAATATATGAGCAAGAAAACACAATTGTGGACACGATGCGAGGTCGTCTCAGGTTAGATGAAGGGAATGTACATTTAGGAGGTATTCAGGATCATATACTTAGAATTGAACGTGCTCGTCATTTTTATATTACAGCATGTGGTACATCTTGGCATGCCGGACTCATCGGAAAATATATTTTAGAAGAATTTGCTGGCATTCCTGTGCATGTAGAATATGCTTCTGAATTTCGATATAGAGACCCAGTGATTAATAGCCAATCAGTTGTTATTGCTATTTCTCAGTCTGGAGAAACTGCTGATACACTTGCAGCAATCCGAAAAGCAAAAGAAAATGGTTGTTTAACTTTTGGTATATGCAATGTTGTGGGTAGTTCAATATCCAGGGAAACTGATTGTGGCATTTATACACATGCTGGCCCAGAGATTGGAGTTGCATCTACTAAAGCATTTACTGCACAAGTATCCGTATTATACATGTTAGCTTTACATCTGGGACGAAAAAATGGATACTCCAAGGAGGATGGAATTAAATTGGCTCATGCGTTACATGATTTAGGTGATAGGGTTAAATATATATTAAATCAAACAGATCAAATTCGAAATATTGCAGAAGAAATTGTGGATGCGGATAATTGCCTATATCTTGGGCGAGGAACTAATTTCCCAGTTGCACTCGAAGGTGCCTTAAAGTTGAAAGAAATTTCATATATTCACGCTGAAGGCTATCCTGCAGCAGAAATGAAACACGGCCCAATTGCACTTATTGATGAAAAAATGCCAGTTATTTTTCTTGCACCACACGACAAGACTTATGAAAAAGTTGTATCCAATATCCAGGAAGTGAAAGCCCGAAAAGGAAAAATCATTATCGTAACAGATAAAGTAACGGATGATTTAAAGTCCTTATCAAATCATGTAATTGAAGTGCCTGTTTCTCATGCTAGAACATTCCCAATTTTAGCCACTATCCCGTTACAGTTATTGGCATATCATTTAGCCGTTCTCCGCGGTTGTGATGTAGATATGCCAAGAAATTTGGCTAAGTCAGTCACTGTGGAATAGAATCGAAAGGGGGTATTATCTAACTTGTAGAGTTAGAATATCATCACCTCGGTTTTGGATAAGACCACTCTCCAAAAAACAAATTAAATTATTCCAAATCATCTCCAAGTTAAGAGATGATAAGAATATGACCTTCCATCAGATATCAGATTATCTGAATTATTCTACCGACTTAACTCCAAAAAGGTCAAAACGAGGATTCTATCCTCCAATAGTCCAATCTATCTATTCCAAAATGAATAAAAGAGAAAGAAGAATAAAACAAATTCCAAAACCGATAATATATGATGTAGGGTTAATGATAGAATAAAATGTCTAAGAATTATTATACCGATTATACTCAAGATGGTTATCCGATAAAGGAATTAAAAAGTAAGTATGGAGAACTACCTCATCGAATCTGTGATATATGTAAAGATGATGGTTTGTGTCGGAATAATAGGAATAACTCATCGGTAAAAGAATCTGATGGTTATTTCGATTGTATTCTATACTTAAAGAGGAAATGTAGTTTATAACGAGAACTCTATAAGTTAAGAT
>Ga0209665_1002249_pt1 | contig 10101 bp, 7 predicted proteins | sample SaaInlV_200m_DNA_2_FD_184675 | JGI IMG/M metagenome (GOLD analysis project Ga0209665, IMG submission 184675) | Marine microbial communities from expanding oxygen minimum zones in the Saanich Inlet - Saanich Inlet SI074_LV_135m_DNA (SPAdes) (version 2) | ecosystem: Environmental > Aquatic > Marine... | reverse complement strand
TTGCTGTGATTAGCTTTTCATCACCATCTGGATTCGAAAATGCAAAAAGTAGTGCCATTGATTTACGGATTTATATGCCATTTGATTTTCCATGGACCGTTCGAAATGCACTTAAAATTATAAATCCGAAAAAGATAATTTTTGCATCTTATGACATTTGGCCCAATATGGTTTGGATCGCTGATAAAAGGAAAGTACACACCAATATATTTGCAGCAAGAGTGATAGATGGATCGTTAAAAATCAAATTCGGATTTTCATCTTTTTATCAATCTGTCTATCGAGCAATGTCCACAATATATACCGTCTCCACAAAAGATTACATTCGAATGCAATCTATTATTGGAGATTCAAAAAGACCTATTTTACGCGCTTTGGGAAACCCTAGATATGATATGGTTATGAAAACTGTAGATGAGTTTACCCAAGAACATCAACAATCTGTTTTGTCACGAGAAAAAAGAATAATTATTGGAAGTGCTCATTCAGAAGATGATGCTTTTCTCATACCGATTTTAGCGGACATCATCCATGAACATCCCGAATATAAAATTTTATATGCACCCCACGAACCTTCGGAGTCTGAAATTGCGCGAATTCAAAAAGCATTTTCTGATTTGGGAATTGTCGTCCCTGTCCATAAAAAAAAGAAATTATTAATATTATCAGATGATCCAGTTGTAATTGTCGGCGTAGTTGGTGTTTTATCTAAATTATACTGGCAAGGTCAAATTGCATATATTGGTGGTGGGTTTTCTACAGGAATCCACAATGTGATGGAACCGGCTATAGCACGTTTACCGGTGATATTTGGTCCAAGATATCACCATGCTCACGAAGCGGAAGAACTCTTGAATAATGGTGGTGGATTTACTATTAACAACGGGGATGAATTTCGATTAATATTGGAAAAATTAATCGAAAATAACGATTATTTTCTTAATAGTAGTTTTGCTGCAACGAACGTCATTCATCAAAACTTAGGTTCATCAACAAGAATTATTCGGAGTTTGATTCGTGATTAAATTGAATTTCTCAATTTATTTTGACAAGTTTAATCAAGATAGGAAGGAAGTTACTTTTTCCACTGGAATCAATTTGATTTATGGAGATAGTGGTGTAGGGAAAAGTATATTGCTATCTTATTTTCAAGGAAAATGTCCATCTCATTCTCATAATTTTAGCGTCAAGATTGATACATCGAATTATTCATTTTATAGAATTTATCAAAATCCAGATCATCAAATTATTGGCAGAACGATTAATGGTGAATTGGCCTTTGCAGGGGAATGTAAAGGATTACCGCCAATTGAATTACAGTCAATTATTGAAGATGGTTTTTCGCAACTTCCAAAAAGTGTAAGTCGCAATACGAATCCAGGTTTATTATCTGGCGGCGAGAAAGAATTATTGAATTTGACGACGGCCATTCAATCTAATCCAACTGTATTAATTATTGATGATGGATTATCATTTTTATCTTCTGAAAATAAACTAATCGCAATGGAAAGGTTGAAAAAATGGACAAGAGAAACAGGCTCAATTGTGGTATGGGCGAGTTCTGAAAAAGAAGATTTGTTATTAGGTGGTTTAAATTGGCATTTAGAATTGGATTCCTTTGAACATATTAAAAATATAATATTGCCACAATATGAACCTATCCAAATTCCTAAAGGTCATTTATCTTTGAATTTTAGAGATGTTCATTTTGAATATGAAAATTCCAGACCCATTTATTCTAATTTCGACATAAATATAACTCAATCCCGATGTATAGGATTATTAGGTGGAAATGGGTCTGGAAAAACAACATTTTCTGGATTATGTTTTGGTTATTTAAGTCCACAAAAAGGACATGTGGATGTATCCATTGATGGAAAAACTAATCTTAGAATTGGATATGCAGATCAATTCCCAGAACATTTAATTCAGCTAAAAACACCCAGCGAATTTTTAGACCAATTAATTGAAAATAAATTATTTGATGAAAATTTAACCCACACATTTCAAAAGCGAATTGCGCGATTTGGTTTTCAATGGGAAACAGTATCATCTCTAAAAGGAGTTGATCTTCCATGGGCTGTTCTCAGAACCATCGTTATTGTCCTATTAACTCATTGTAAATTTGATTTACTTATATTGGACGAACCCACCTTTGGACTTGGGTGGAATCAACGTGTAATTTTGCGATCATTTTTACGGGAATCCATGGTGAAAATTCATTTTATGATCGTTTCCCACGATATTCATTTTATTCAATCAACTTGTGACCAAATTATAGATTTGGATGCAAAAGAAAAAATAGTTACAAAAATTGGAAAAACAGAAAAAACCAAATCTTAAAGATCGAATTATTAATGATCCGAGCCGGGTTTTAACCTTGGCAAACCTAATTAGCATGCTGCGTGCTTTGTCGGCGATACCCATAATATATACTATGGCAACACCAGAATGGGAATGGTTAACGGGCATCCTTATTTTATTAGCGGTCTTATCAGATGCCTTAGATGGTTATTTTGCACGACTCGCTCATGAAGTAACACATCTTGGAAAATGGTTAGATCCTTTGGCGGATTTTGTAGTTATTATATCTATTGTTCTTTATTTAGTCTTGTCAGGTCAATTTCCAGTTTGGTTTTTTGCCTTCTACCTTGGACGACATACTCTCATTGCTGGATTGTCTCTTTATTGCATGAATTATGACTATATGCTTCTTCAGGCAAATTGGTACGGAAAATGGGCAACTGGCCTTACAACCTTGGGTGTTTTTCTTCATATTTTTGATTTTCAATCCTTACCTTGGTTAAAAATGGGTTCTCTCTATGTTGCCACCGGATTGCTTGTCATTAGCGGAATCATGTATTTAAAACAATTTTATACAGCCATTAAAACCAATCGTGTTAAGCAAACTTTTTAAAGCGCTTTCACGATCTCGATCTTCCATTGCTGATGCGTTTAATAAATTAGCCGGAAAACGTGTAACGCCTGAATCACTCGAAACCTTAGAAGAACAATTATTGAGTGCTGATTTAGGGTATATAACAGTGGAATCTATTTTAGACGTCGTTGAACGTCATTCTAAATCTGATTTTATTCAAAAAGTAAATGAGCATTTAGTCAATCTCCTCCCGGGGAAGTTCAATCCAACTCCTTTCGAAAATCCAACTATATTATTGGTGGTGGGCGTGAACGGAACAGGAAAAACAACAACGGCTGCAAAATTAGCCCATTTATATAAAAAGATGGGACAGACTGTAACATTGATTGCAGCAGATACTTATCGCGCCGCGGCAGTTGACCAATTAAAAATTTGGGGAAATAGAGTTGGATGCAATTTAGTTTGTAACGAAAAAACAGCCGAACCCACATCTGTTCTATTTGATGGATTGGAATCGGCAAGGGCCAATAAAAGTGATGTTGTGATTGTAGATACAGCTGGCAGGCTACATACCTATTCGAATCTCATGGCAGAATTGGCAAAAATGTACCGAGTTGTAGAGAATAGATTTCCAGAATTTACCTTACGATCATTAATTGTAATGGATGCTAGTTTGGGGCAGAACTCTATAATCCAGGCAAAAGAATTTGGGAAACATGTGAAATTGGATGGAGCTATACTTACAAAATTGGATGGAACAGCACGAGGTGGAATCGTATTTCCATTATTCCAAGAATTGGGAATTCCAGTTGAGTTTATTGGAATTGGGGAAGATTTGTATGATTTAGAACACTTCGATCCTAATGCCTATGTGGATGGGTTGTTGGGTCTGGAACAAAATGTTAAATAATGATAAAGAACTCTAACCAAATTTCTATTAGTTTTTTTTAAAATTGAATTCTAAAACATCCTATATCACAATCTCAGTTATCCTTTAAATTCCCGTCCTTATTATGAACAAAAATAAAACATTAAACCTTATCAGCCTTGGCTGTGCAAAAAATCTTGTTGATTCAGAAATCCTGCTCGGTGGATTAAATCAAACTGAAGTATCTTTAACCGATAACCCGGAAGAAGCAGATACAATCGTCGTGAACACCTGCGGATTCTTGGACATTGCCCGAGAAGAATCGGTGGATACTATACTTCAAGCCGCTGAATTGAAAAAAACTGGAAAATTGAAAGAATTGGTTGTGATGGGCTGTTTATCTGAGCGGTACCCGGAAGAATTGAAAAAAGAGATTCCTGAAGTAGATCGGATTTTTGGCAGTAACGATCATCGACAAATTGTGTCTTTTCTCACAGGAAAAGAATATGCAAAAGATGATCCATTATTTTTCCGTTCTCTCATGACCCCCAATCATTACGCATATTTAAAGATTGCAGAAGGCTGTGATAATGGCTGCTCTTTCTGCAGTATTCCCCTTATGCGTGGACTCCAAAAAAGTAGAACGATTCCAGCAATTATGGATGAAGCCGAACGATTGGTTAAGAATGGTACAAAAGAATTATTAGTGATTGCTCAGGATTCCACATCTTACGGTTGGGACCTGGAAACAAAAGTTTATTTAAGTGATTTACTTCGAGAATTAAACACGATCGATAATTTAGAGTGGATTCGAATTCATTATGCTCATCCAGCTCATTTATCGCAAAGAATAATTACCGCCATGGCGAATTGCGATAAAGTCGTTAACTATCTTGATATGCCTATTCAACACGCTGCAGATTCGATATTGAAATCAATGAGACGGGGATTGGGGCAAGATGGAATTCGAGATAGGATTCATCGACTCAGAGAAGCGATTCCTGGTATTGCAATTCGTACCACTTTGATTGTTGGATATCCTGGCGAAACTCAAGACGATTTTGATTCACTTCGAGATTTTGTAGAAGAAATAAAATTTGACCGTCTCGGACTTTTTACCTATTCAGAAGAAGAAGGGACGGGTGCAGCAGGCTTGGATGATAATATTCCTAGACAAGTGAAAGATGATAGAAAAAACTTAATCCAAGAAATTCAGCATGAGATCAGTCTTGAACGTAATGAATCATTTGTGGGGAAAACATTAACAGTATTAGTTGATACTACGGGTGAAGATGTTAGTGTAGGGCGAACAGAATATGATTCACCGGAAATTGATAATATTGTACATATCCAAGGCAGGGCCGAAAAAGGCACCTTTGTAAATGTAAAGATTGAAAGTGTCAACGAATATGAATTGATTGGAACAATTGTTTAGGTGGTGGTGAAAAGTAAATCTATTCCAAAATTATAATTTAATCTGTTCCAACCACTTGTAAAATTTCTCGTGTATATTTATTTTGAATAAAAGCAACCACAGCCAAATTCGCTAAATCATATTCTACTTCCGACCACGACGTTTCATAATCATTCTGTGGCCAATTACTTGCCATTTCAAAAGCATAATTTTTTACAACTTCTTCATGTCCAAGTGTTAATAATTCTCCATTAAACCCTTCATTTATCCAGCCTAGAAATACATCCTGGTGGTGTTTCTCATTGTTGTACCCTTCATAATCTACATCATCAATTTTCGCGGCAATAAATAAACAAAGAGAATCATTGGCTGATAAATCGGTACTTGTTTTAATTGATAGTTTAACTGATATATTCGCTCCATCAAATTCAGTTCCACTTAGGCTCATTTGGATGGGTGTGCTTTCCGCCATAGGTGTAATAGCCATGCCCGGATTTATGAAACTATTCAAGCCGTTGGTGTATACCGTGGGCACACCACCTACATTATACCAGGCGCCCGTTCCATAGCCATCTCCAAACCGGACATAGCAATAATCATCTTCTTCAGATTCCCCGCGAAGAAATTCATACATAGGATCACCACGAGATGGAGAATAAGTATGATAATTCAGCAGAAACCAATTTTGGGTTATTTCGGCTCCAACATAATTTTCATGTCCATCGTTAAAATAACTCAACAGGAGACTATCGGAGGCGGGGCAGACAGGGCAATTTGTTGACCCAACAAATTCGGTTAATACATTCTTGGTAACATCGGCACTCAATCCATTGCCAACTTGCGTCCATACAGAATAAGATGAATCATCTGCCGACTCATTTTTATCACTGCATGAAAAAGTAATTAGAAATAATATTAGAAAAATAACGTTTTTCAGTGTCATGATTTTTTCCTATTAAAAGGTTCTTTGTATTAAATTTTAAGCATAATAAACTAACACAATTCAACGTATCCTATGACGAAAAATATTGTTTTAATGTTTTCTATTATCTTTTTGCACATCACGTGCTCTGATGATATTTCTGATCCAATATCCAGTGAGATTCCAATTGAAGCCCCTACCTTTTTTGGGACCTATCTTTACAATGACAATGATTGTGGCGGTTCCGATATTCAATATGCAACGTTTGATGAAAATGGCATTGCTTTTTTTGATTATCTCGGTGATGGATGTGATGATACAGTGAGCTGTTATGCTCAAGATTCTTACGAATTAACAGAAGTCACTGCAGATACATTTTTAATTGTCTCCCAAGATGGAAGCTATATCACGGATGGGGAATTGTATCTCGATGGTGACAGCTCAATTACATTATCCTATGAAGGGAATAACGGTCCTGTAGAGTATTCCTGGGAAAAAATAAAAGATGATATTTTTTCCTTCGATCCGATTTGCGACCAAGAATACGAAAACACAAAAGATATCGCAGACATGATGGTTTATGCAGTAAGTGATAATGGTGATTTATTATGGAAAAATTATTTACATGAGGGTATCTGGGATCTAGGATCCGCTATTACGCCGTTAGCAGATGGTGGTTACATGGTCTATGGTCTTTTTGGCGCTGTTAATTGGGGTGGCTGCTGCTATACTAAAGATGCAGGTGTACGAGATATTATCAAGCTAAATAGTCAAGGACAAGAAGAGTGGCGGAAACAAATCGATTATGAAGATTATAGTTCCCTAACTTATTGGCCTTATACATATATCGGGAAATCATTGATTGAGACATCTAATGGCGATTTAATTGTTATTGCACCGGGTTTAGATCTTTTTATTAATGTCATTATGATGGATACAACTGGAGATGTAATCTGGACAAAAAACCTTCCTGGCATATATTATAAGAGTGGCTATAGTGAACTATTAGAAAATGAAAATGGTAATATCGCATTTATAGGATATAAGGGCGGCTCACAAGCGGCACGCGCGCGCGCAACCTTTTTAATATTAGATTATGATACTGGAAATATTTTAAATCAGGCAGAATATTCTGGTTTATTGCATACGAAGGCTATTATCAGTGTCGGTGAAGATTTTACAATATTCGGAGCCTCTGACACTGGAGAAACGGGATGGTCGGACATCAATAGTCATCCAATATTTTTGTTAAAAATAAATAGCGAAGGTGAGGAAATTTGGCGGAAAATTTGGCCAGATGATGAATTAAAACCTTTTCATGCGCTAGATCTGATAAGTACAGCTGACAATGGATATCTTTTATTTTGCTATTCTGATCCCTCTCCATATGCAACGTTAATTAAGACGGACTCAGAAGGAAATGAAGAGTGGCGTAAAAGATATAATGATTATATTGGTGGGGGGAAAGGCTGGATCCATGAAACTGACGATGGTGGATATTTTATGGCTTCAGGATATGCAGTTACAAAATTGGACCAAAATGGAGATGTAGAATGGAGTGCAGCTGCTCCGACCGGGTTTCACAAGAATTTTAATAATGGAAGAGTCATTGGCATCAATCATGATATGAGAAAAATTAATGGTGGTGCAGTTATTGTTGGTTATGGATCAGAGAGTTTGGAATGATCTTATTATGAGTTATTTTATTGAACTATTTATTTGAAAGATGATTATTTTGGCCATTAGGCATAATTTAAAAAAACAATGAAGAAGAATTATATTTTAGTCATTTCATGTATTCTCTTATTAATAACATGTTCAGATGATGCTGTGGATCAGCAGACGAATTTTGTTGAAATTGAGATTCCTGAATATTATGGGACCTATCTTTACAATGACAATGATTGTGGCGGTTCCGATATTCAATATGCAACAATCAGTGATGATGGAATTACATTCTTTGATTTTCTAGGTGATAATTGTGATGATACAGTGAGTTGCTATTTTCAAGATTTTTACGAATTAACAGAAGTTACATCAGATACGTTTTTGATTATCACTCATGAAGGAAGTAACATTACCAATGGTGAACTATATCTTACAGGGGATAGTGTGATTACAGTTTCCTTCGACGGCATTACCGGACATGAAACATATACTTGGGGAAAAATAAAAGACGATATTTATTCGTTTACACCGGTTTGTGACCAAGCATATGGGTACACTAAGGACGCGGCTGATATGATGATCTATGCGGTGAGTGATGGTGGTGATTTGCTATGGAAAAATTATATCCATGGTGGAATCTGGGATCTAGCATCATCTGTTACGCCTATGCATATCGGGGGATATATGATCTTGGGAGCCTTTCATAGTGTTCAATCCAGTGGATGCTGTTATACAGATGATTATGATCATAGGGATATTATTAAACTTGATAATGATGGAACTATTGAATGGCAAAAAGAAATAGAAATTTCTAATTCTGGTTATTCTGAGTACGATATTGGCATTGGTACTTCACTCATCGAGACGTCCTTCAACGATTTGGTGTTTTTGACAGTTGGTGCGCCTGGAAATAATAAACTAATGATTGTTATGATGGATTCTGAAGGTGAAATAAAATGGACAAGAACATATTTTGATGAAGATCTGAACTATAGCTCTGGCCAGGCAGAAATATTAGAAACAGACGATGGAGATTTGGCTCTGGTCGCTTACAGCTGGCCTTCCGGTCTTATAGCTATTCTAGACTACTACTCAGGTGAAATTTTGGAAGAGAATGATTTACCCTGCGACTATTGTAGAAAGATTATTAAAAGCGATGATGGCTTTGCCATTCTCGGAACGGGTGGATCTGATAACTATGTTACTCTTGTGAAAGTAGATGAAAGTGGGGATTCATTATGGTCGAAAGTGTATGATGATCCCAGTTTGTGGGAACCACTTGATTTAATTCAAACGGAAGATGGCGGCTTTTTATTATTTGGATATTCTCAACCAGCGCCCTATGCAACATTAGTTAAAACGGATGATGAAGGTAATGAAGAATGGAGAAAAAGATATAATGATTATGTTGGTGGAGGGAAAGGATGGATTCATAAGACAGAAGATGGAGGCTATTTCATGGTGTCTGGTTATGCTGTTACAAAACTAGACTCCGAATGTGAAGTTGAATGGAATGCGGCCGGTCCAGCCGGGTTTGACAAGAATTTTAATAATGGCATGGTTTCAGGGATTAACCATGATATGAAGCAGATTCAAGGTGGTGCTATTATGGTTGGGTATGGATCAGCCAGTTGGGAATAATAATATAATGATTCGGTATTTATCATTAATTGTAGGATTTACATTTCTTCTTGCTGACGGAACTCGTGATCTAACCTTTGAATTCAATTATACAAGTTCTGAGATTCAGGTTGGTGCAGATTCTGTGGGAGCATTCAACGGGACTATCTATAATATTTCTTCGGACACTGTTACGATAGCTGTTGTTAGGCGCATTAATTCATTGCCAAATAATTGGACATCATCCATTTGTTTGGGGGCAATTTGTTATTATGTTACCGTTGATAGTGTTTCAACACAAATTGCTCCAGGAGATTCCATAGCATGCAAGATCTTAGTCTGGATAAGTGGGTCAGGAATTGGAACTGTTCAATTGGATCTTTTTGATCTCAGTTCTGATGAACATTTGCTTGTTGATGTAAATTTCTATGCAGGATTATTGGCCCTAAATGACGAGTCTTCTATCCCTAATAAATTTCTACTTTTACCAGCATTTCCCAACCCGTTTAATCCAACGACCACAATCCGATTTGAAATAACATCTTATACCCAGCAATTGAGCGGAGCCGAAATTAGTCGCAACACATCTTTAAATATTTATGATATAAGGGGTCGGGTGGTTAAAACTTTGCTGAGCGGTTCAATAAATCCGGGCTATCATGAAATTCAATGGAATGCATCCAATTACTCGAGTGGAATCTATTTTGTTGAATTGGTGGGTGGGAAAAATC
>Ga0209665_1002229_pt1 | contig 10163 bp, 11 predicted proteins | sample SaaInlV_200m_DNA_2_FD_184675 | JGI IMG/M metagenome (GOLD analysis project Ga0209665, IMG submission 184675) | Marine microbial communities from expanding oxygen minimum zones in the Saanich Inlet - Saanich Inlet SI074_LV_135m_DNA (SPAdes) (version 2) | ecosystem: Environmental > Aquatic >... | reverse complement strand
TACTCATCATTAAGTAAGATACTATTTCTTGAATAATCTACATCTACAGCAATAATTACTGGGCCATTTGTTATACCAGTGGCTTTTTCAAATGTTTCTTCAAATTCTTTTGTAGAACTTACTTTGAATCCAGTAGCACCAAAACTTTCAGCTAATTTTACAAAGTCAGGATTAGTAAATTTAGTAAATCCTGTTTGTCCAAATTCCATTTTTTGTTTTAATGCAATTAATCCATATTCTCCATCAACCCAAACCACAATAATTACAGGTAATTTCAAACGAACTGCAGTTTCTAATTCTTGTACATTCATTAAAAATGCACCATCACCACACATTGCAACAATATTTTTTTCAGGATGTACAATTTGTGCAGCAAGTGCTCCAGGTAATGAAAAACCCATTGAACAAAATCCGTTTGGAATTATACAAGTATTAGGAAAATAAGTATCATAAATTTTTGAAATCCATAATTTATGAACACCAACGTCAGACAAAACAATATCTCTAGGACCCAATATTTTTCTCACAGAAGTAATTAATTTTTCAGGTTTTATTGGATATGATGTGTCATTTTTGTATTTAGAAATTTTATGAGTAACTTCTGATTTTATTTTTTTAAATGACTCTGGTATATCATGTGCAGGAAAACAGGAAATACATGGATCTTTTTCTTTTTCTTTTTCTAATTCAGATAAAATTAGATCAATAGTTAATTCAATATCTGCAACAATTTCTACAGCAGGGGTGTAATACGTATCAGTTTCAGAAGAGGTAAAATCAATATGAAGAATTTTTTTATCTAATGAATGATTCCAAAATTTTGGACTGTACTCTACTAAATCATATCCAATTGCAATGACCAAATCAGCCTCTTTCATGGCCAATAGTGCATGATCTGCTTCCTTAATTCCAATTGTTTGTAAATGATGTTTGGATTTATCTGAAATTACACCTTTTGCCATGAATGTATTCATTGAGCAAATTCCAGTTAATTCTACCAATTTTCTTACGTAAAACGTTGCATTTTCTCGAACACATCCATTACCTACAAGAATTAGAGGTTTTTTTGCATTCAAAATGAGTTGTACTGCTTTTTTTATTAAAAACATGTTAGCAGGAGAACGTAATGTATCAGTAGGTACAAGAGGTAGGATGTTTGAAGTTGTTTTTGCTATATCTTGAGGAAGTTCAATATGTGTAGCTCCTACTTTTTCTTCAAGTGAGATTTTAAATGAACGTCTAATCACTTCAGGAATGCTATCAGCATTTCTTACAGACCAATTCCATTTTGTAATTGGTTTGAACATTGTAATGACATCCATATTTTGATGTGATTCCTTGTGTAGTGAATCCACACTAGTTTGTCCAGTAATTGCTAAGACTTTGGATCTATCCATGTTAGCATTTGCAATTCCAGTTGTTAGATTAGTAGCTCCTGGACCTAAAGTTGCAAGACAAACTCCTACTTTTTTGGTTAGTCTTCCGTATACATCTGCCATAAATGCTGCAGATTGTTCATGTCGAGTAATAATGAATTGTATTTTTGATTTTAATAAAGACATCATCATGTCAGCATTTTCCTCACCAGGAATACCAAAAATGTATTCTACACCTTCAGCTTCCAGACATTTTACAAATAGATCAGATGCTTTCAAGATATGATAAAAGCAAATTTTCTGCCATATAGTTATTTAGCAAATTTCAATTGACATTACAATTAATTTTACTTGCAACAAAAAAATTGTTAATGTGAAATTAGTTCATTCTTTTAACTTGGAAAATTGTATATCCATATTTTTTATTTATTTCAGTTTCAGATAATTGTGAAATAGTATACTCATCAAAGTTTTTTAGAATTTTATACAAATTATCATCAATAATAAGACTATTTTCTGGGCATAGCGAATTTATTTTAAAGCACCTATTCACAGTTGGGCCAAAAATATCACTAATAGTAGATGTAGTACTTTGAGCTACTTTTACAGATCCATAACTAATACTAATTTTATAATTTAATTCAGGCATTTTTTCTGCTTCAAGTTGTTTCTTTAATTCACCACGAGATTCAATCATGTTTAAACAACATTCCAAAATATTTTTCATTGCCAAATCATCATTAAGATCTGTATTTGGAAATCTAAACATCAAGGCATCTCCAATATTTTTAACTACTTCTCCGTTATAGTTACGAACAATTTTAGCCATAAAGTTTAGAAAAATTTCATATAACTTTGTAACATCTTCATCAGATAGTTTAGCTGAAATCTTTGTAGAGTCCTTCATGTCAATGACTCCAACACAATCATTTTGAGTATGTTGAGAAAATTTCAAAAGAATATCTTCTTGTTGTTTAATCACTTCTTCTTTTTGTTTAATTGTAATTTCTGCTTCTTGTAATTTTGTTACCATGTAATCAAAAGATTCAGAAAGACCACCTATTTCATCACGTGATTTGATATTAGTTCTAACGCTAAAGTCTCCTTGAGAAATTCGATGAGTTGCAGCACTAAGTTGTGAAATAGGTCCAGAAAGACGTTTTGATAAAAAATATGTTAAAACACTCATTGTAACCATTAAAAATATACCAATTAAGACAATATTTTCCTGAAATTGAAAAATTGAAATTTTATCAAAATTAAGAAATAGTATAGTAGTAATTGAAATTGAAATAAATGTTGAAGATAAAACCAAAACAAGTAATTTTTTTTGTAAACTAAAAAAAGTAAAAGAAGACATTACTAATTTTTATCAGAAATCATAGCTTATAGCAATATTGGGTGTTATCAATAAGGAGAACAATATTAGGAATAAAAATGGGCCCGCGGTGATTTGAACACCGGATCTTCGCCGTGTAAGGGCGACGTCATAACCGAGCTAGACTACGAGCCCACTGAAACATACCTCGTTAAAATCCATTTAAACTTTGAGACAGGAGAAAATATAGAAATTTGATTAAAAATAATAAAAAATATGAATGAATGTGATTTTTTTTCTAGTCCAATTGGATTAGGTCATGTAACTCGAGATATTGCAATTGCAAGAAATTTACATGAATTTTCAATTAATTTCATAACTGGTAGTGGAGCAGCAAAAATGTTACAAAAATTAGATTTTAAAATAGATGATGTGTATAATCCACCTTCATTTATTGTAAATGAGGGGATATTAAAAAATCAAACAAAATGGTTATGGAATTATTTTCATTATTATAAAAATTGTAAAAATATATCAGAAAAAATTCTTGAAACGAATAGAACAGATTTAGTGATTAGTGATGAAGATTTTGCTTCATTAACTGTTGCACAGAATTTAAAAATTCCAAACATATTGATTACAGATGTTTTAGAAACAAAATTCACAAAAGGAATTGCGTCCCTTATTGAAAGAAAAATGAACAAATCAATGATGAATATTGTAAAAAACTGTGATGTTGTGATAATTCCAGAAAAAGGAGATGATTATGATAATATCAAAAAAGTGGGACCAATTGTTAGAGAGATAAATATTTCAAGAAAAGAATTAAGAAAAAAGTTTTCATGGGATAAAATAACAATAGTCATTTCAATAGGAGGTACTAGTGCAGGTTTATTTTTAATTGATAAATCCATAGAAGCAATTTTAAAAATTAATCAAGATATTGAAATTATTGTTGTATCAGGACCATCAGTTAGTAAAAAATTTGAAAATGTTAAAAATTTAGGATTTGTAGATAATTTACATGAATTAATTTTAGCATCAGATTTGATAATTTCATTAGCAGGAAAATCAACAATAGATGAGGCTAAAGCATACGGTACACCTGGAATATTTATTCCAATAAAAGATCATTTTGAACAAGAAGATAATGCAAAAATGGAAGGGTTTGTTTTTGAAGATGTTAATAGATTAGATAAATTAATTTTAGAAAAATTAGAACAAAAAAGAAATAAAATAAAAACAGACGGTGTAAAAATTGCATCAGAAATTATTAAAAAAATAATGAAAGAAAAATCAAATAGTTATTAGATGGTAATTTGATTTTAAGATAATATAATGACTAATTTGATAATTGCAAAGTTTGGAGGAAGTGCAATAGGTCCAGATGGAGTCTTAATACCACAAATAATTGAGAGAATCAATAATTTAAAAAAAGATTCCAAAGTAATTGCGGTTTTTTCAGCTCCATTAACTACACATGATGGAAAAAAACGATCATTGACAGATGTCATACTAGAACAAGGAAGAAATGCACAAAATGGAATTACACCAACATTAGAAATTGTGAAAAAGTCATATCAACAAATTCTTCAATTAGTTAATGAAGATAATAAAAAAAATTGTGAAAATATCATAGAGACACATCTACAAAAATCACAAAAAGCACTAGATGATGCATTTGAAAATAAAGAATTTGTAGATGAAACACGTTCCAGAGCATTAGCATTTTCAGGAGAAATTTTGATGTCTCATGTAATGAGCCATATTCTAAAAAGTAATCAAATAAAAACAAATTCTGTAGAATTTGATGACTGGCCAATAATTACAGATAACAATATTGAATCTACAAATTTTCTAGTATCAGAATCAAAGGAAAAAATGGGAAAAATCTCAGAATTAGTTGAAAATAATCAAGTAGTTACAATAGGTGGATTTATTGGAAAAACAGTAGATGGAGTTACTACAACATATGAGCGAGGAGGCTCAGATAGAACTGCAGCAGATATAGGAATATTATTTTATAAAAAATATGAAACCAGCATAGATTTTGAAAAAGATAGTTCAGTGGTATCAGCGGATCCAAAAATTGTAGATTTGGGGTTAAGGGAAGTAGTTCAATTATCATACAATGAAGCAAGACTTGCTGGAATGTTTGGAATGAAAATATTAGATCCAATTGCAATAAAGGAAATTGTAGAGCATGGAGTAGACATGCCAATCAAAATTACAAATATAAAAAATCCAGAAAAGATAACCACAATAAAAAGAGAATTAGATTATCAGAAAGGTCATCCAATAAAAATAGTTACAGGAAAAGAAAACTGTGCAATATTTAGAATTGAAACACATTCTATTCAAAAATTATTAACATCGTTGGAAAAAGACAAACGATATAGTGAATTCATAATTTTATCACCATTTACAAAAGATGGTATTGAATTATCTAGAATATTATTTTTAGATGGAGATTATGTTAAAAGAAATGAAAAATATTTGTTAGGATTTGATCCTCTTGCTACAATTACATACAACAGAGGAGTAATTACATTAATTGGGGATGAAATGTGGAGAGTTCAACAAGTTGCATCAAGAACTAGTGCAAAAATTGGGGAATCTGGATTGAATATTTTGAACATGGATGCACAAGAAGAAACTTCACGAATAATTATTGTTGTTGAAGATACTGATGGGAACATAAAAAAAGCAATCAAAGCAGTACATGAAGAAATTTCAAAAATTAAATTTATTTAACAAAACAATGGCGTTACAGGTTTTCACCAGTAAACACCAATAGGGTTTATTCTTGGACCGTTATCTAGATTTAGTCCGGCGTTACCCAAAACACGCTACATTACATAGGGATTTTTAGTATATAATTTTGATCTATATAGATCAAATACGTTCAGCTGTATACCAGAAGACTATACCAATTCCAATAATTACATACCATTTGAAATTACGCTTATTCATGAAAAGATTTGGAGAGGCCATTTCATCATTAGAATGAGTTGATAAACGAATTTTTCTCATTTCAAATGCTTGACCAACTAAACCTACGATAAGAAGAATTATTCCAATAAAACCCAAAGTCCATTGCATGATTTAATGAATATTTTATTGGATATGTAGTTTCCAAGTAAAGTAATTTGAAAGATAATTCTTTAAATTACCAAAGTTTTTTTCGTTTCCTATGATAGAGACAGGTAAAATATGGATGAATGGAAAATTAGTACCATTCAAAGATGCCAAAGTCCATGTATTGACCCATGCATTACACTATTCAACATCAATTTTTGAAGGAATTAGATGTTATAATACTCCAAATGGTTCTGCAGTGTTTAGATTACCAGAACATGTAGAGAGATTATTCAAATCTGCAAAATTATATTCAATGAAAATGCAATATACACAAAAAGAAATTTCAGATGCTATTTTAAAAACGGTAAAATCCAGTAAACTCAAAGAAGCATACATCAGACCATTAGCATATTATGGTTATGGAACTATGGGATTAACACCTACAACAAACAAAGTAGATATGTCAATTTCATGTTGGGAATGGAAAATGGGAGAATCCAAAGCAGGTAAATTTTCTGGATCAAAATGTAAAGTTTCAAGTTGGGTAAAAATTGATTCAAGGTCCCAACCAATGCAAGCAAAAGCAGCATCAAACTATGCAAATGCAGCTCTTGCAAGAATGGAAGCATTAGACAATGGATATGATGAAGCAATTATGTTAAACTCACAAGGAAAAGTTGCAGAAGGTAGTGCAGAAAATATATTCATTATCAAAGATGATGTCATTCAAACACCACCACTTTCAGCAGGAGGGTTAGAGGGAATCACAAGAGATAGTGTTATTCAAATAATTGAAGAAAATAGTGGATTTGTAATTGAACGAGATTTAGAAAGAGATGATCTGTACAGTGCTGATGAAATTTTCATGACAGGTACTGCTGCAGAAGTAAAATCAGTTACACAAGTAGATAAAATAAAAATTGGAACAGGAAAGATGGGCAGTGTAACTAAAGCATTACAAAAATCATTTACAGATGTAGTTATGGGTAAAGATGAAAGATTTTTGCCATGGTTGACATTTATCTAATTTCAAAGAACTTTTTTACCCAGAATAAAGATTGAAAATTATGGATTTATGTGCAACTGGAGATACACCAGAAATTTGTTGGTTTTGTAGAAAAGGACGTCATGATGACTGTATGAAAAATATTCCAACACAAGGAAAATCAGATGGTCCACATGATTGTACTTTTGATACAAAACTTATTCCATGTAAATGTCAACATTAGGAAAGAGAAATAATAACAAATACAGCTTTTAATGGAAAAGCAATATGCAGTATAATGAAGAATTTTGGAATAAATACGCTGATGAAAATGAATCAAGGTATAACAAAGAATTTTCAAAATATGTTAAGGATTTAGCCAGTTCTTTACCAACTGTACAGAGTGTTTTAGAGATAGGTTGTGGAACAGGAATTGATTTAAGATTATTTCCAGATTCATTTCAATTACATGGTATTGATCTAAATGAACATGCATTAGAAATTGCAAAAGAAAAATTATCATTTGCAGATTTTCAAAAAGGAAACATTACTGAATTACCATTTGAGGATTCCTCAATAGATTTTGTATTTACACATGGATTGATGAATTATCTAGATGATGATGTATTAGAAAAAGGAATTGCAGAGATGTATAGAGTATCAAAAAAATGGATTATGCATTGTGAAAAATATGAAAAAATTGACAAACGAATTGATGATAATCAAAAGTTTCGCAATATGGGAGAAAAGTGGTTAAACTATAAAGTAAAATTTGTCAGTGATGTAGACTTGCATGAAGATTACGGACAAGATGATACAAGATTTACTTTACTAAAAAAATCATAATTTTATTTTTGATTAGAAATATTTTAAAAAAATAATATAATTAAAAGCGGGTCTAGAGGGATTCGGACCCTCGACAACCGGATTAAGAGTCCGGTGCGCTACCTGGCTGCGCCATAAACCCAATAAAATAAAAAAGCCTAGAGTTGTTATTAATCTTAAGATTTTAAAATTGACTAAACTCTTTATCTTAGATTTATCTCACACAGAATTTTATCCTAAATTGAGTAATTAATGTGAGTGAAAACCAATAATTCCTCAAATATTTTTGATTCAAATTGTTTAGTTTCAATCATGACTAGTTACAATAAATTTATTATATATTAAAATCCATAAATAACTACATGAAATATTGTAAAAATTGCGAACAAACAGTAGAACCAAAGAGACATTTCAATGTCGCTATTTTGTTCATCTTGCTTTTGCTTGGTATAATTCCTGGAATTATTTACTATATCATTGTAGGAAAATCATGTCCTATGTGTAATAGTAATAATTGGGGATTAAAAAAAGACAAAGGTGAAAATCCAGGTCATAATCATTCATGAATTATTGTAGCACATGTGAAACTACAGTAGAATTCAAACGTGTTTATGATACCACTCTACTTTTTATGATTTCATTATCTGGAGCATTATTTTTAATACCTGCATATTTTGCTCCCATAGTCTTGATTCTTGTTCCTTTTCCAGCAATTCTATATTATTTTTGTTTACCTCAAGGATGTCCTGTATGTGAAAAAGAAATTATGGTTATTCTAAATTAAATTAAAACTTTTAATTTTAGAATCATCTTACTTTTTTTATGAATATAATTAAATGGACTATAGTAGTAGTGGTTGGGATTATGAGTGCAACTGCAATTGGAATTACATTTCTTATTACAAATTCTGTAAACACTATTTTATCCCCATAAATTAAAAATTCTAAACATCAGATCACAATACACTCCTAGATCTTAAGCATTCTTGTATTTCAAATCAGAAATAATTCTTGAAAATTAGGCATAAAACAAAAAAAGAGTTTAGAATCTTATCAGTCTCTAAGATTCCTGAGACATTCTTGGTAAGCAGAATCAGTCAAGGAATTATCAAAACAAACTTCTTCTATGTTTTGATATGGATACATTTCAATTAAAAGCACACCTAATATTGCCACAAGTAGTATTGCTATTACAATACCTACACCTATTCCTATCCCAAAGGATTTGTTATCCATAACGATTTTGTATGATATGAATAATTAAATCTATAGAGTATGTATGTCTCAACTTTCTCCAAAGTTAGATCAAAGCACAACTTCTGATAGTGTACCTGAAGAAAAATCCTCGGAGGGTGGAGGTTGTTTAATTACAACAGCAACATACGGTTCTGAATTATCCCCGCAAGTTCAACAACTCAGAGAGTTAAGAGATAACACTTCTCTTATTCTATCACTAGTTTTTGTTAGATTTTTTCATTAATTCTTTTATTTCTTCTAGACTTGATTTTATTTCTTCATTCTCAATATGATTAACTCGTAATGACCATAAAATTTCTGCAAGTACATCAATTTGTCTAGATGACTCACAAAATTCAAGATTTTTTTGTTTTGCTATTGCTAATAATTTGGGTTTTAACAGAGCATTTACTTCAAGGTCTAGTTTTGTTGGTTCATTCCATGATTCAATAGGAATGGGTTTTTCATCTCCCAATACCATCTACAAAGAAAATTGTTCTAGATTAACTTTGATCATATGTCTAAAACCCCTCATTATAGCCATGAAAATCAGAATAATTTCCTAAATACCTCATACGCTTGATGATATTATTGAAACCTGTATTACTCATTGCAATAGTAGTTGCCATGATTGGAATGATAGTTCCAAATACTTTTGCTCAATCTGATGATCCATACAACCCTTCAAATAATTCTATGATTTTTGAAAAATCTGAAATAGTATTTGATGGTAATGAAAATTTTCTATCCGATGTATATGTAAATAATCAATATGACTTTCTACTTATTCCACCTCAAGAATGGACTATGAATGAAAATATGGAGTTGTATACACAAGGCGAAGTTAATGTAGCCAGTTTTTTTTCTAATGAAATAAATTCAGAATTCACACCAGCTTTTATGGTAAACTATAATGATGCTGGCTCTTCTGACATGTTTAATACATTTAGATCTACTTATTCTGATAGCCAATTTCTTGACGTTATCTCCTCAATGGTATTAATCAATAATCCTAATGCCGTAATCACCGAAAAAAACATTGAATCATTTATTGATGGTTACAAAACAACTTTGCAGTTTAATGATATAATTAATGATAATTCTCTAGATATTCAACGAGAGAGTATTAATTTTATAATGAAAAATGGAAAGACATATTCATTTCACTTTTTTTCACCCTCATCTATTTTTGATGAAAATGTTATCAAGTTTAGAAAAACAGTAAATACAGTTATCGCAGGTGTATCAGAAATAAATTATCCTGATGCAGAATTACCTTATTCTTTATCTACATATGTAGATCCACAAAAACAGTTTTCAATAAAATATCCATCTACGTGGCT
>Ga0209665_1002215_pt1 | contig 10194 bp, 6 predicted proteins | sample SaaInlV_200m_DNA_2_FD_184675 | JGI IMG/M metagenome (GOLD analysis project Ga0209665, IMG submission 184675) | Marine microbial communities from expanding oxygen minimum zones in the Saanich Inlet - Saanich Inlet SI074_LV_135m_DNA (SPAdes) (version 2) | ecosystem: Environmental > Aquatic > Marine... | reverse complement strand
AACACCATTCCCTAACCTTAACTCTAAACCCCCTTCTCCTCAATAATGTCACAAACACTGTCCTAGATAGTATCAATCCTCAAACGTCGCCCGGAACCGAGGCGAAGCCGAGGTGGGGGTCGATGTTACTCGGTTTACTTGGTCAGCCGGTCTTGGAGGATGGTAGTCACTCTTTTTTCCACATTTATTCAATATAATCCCTAGGAAGGGTAGTCAGTGTCATTCAATAGTCCATTACTCCCCGAAGACTCGTCCAGAGTGGAAGGTACCACTTTTCCGAAGACTTCGTCTCAGCTACTATGGGAGTCTATGGCGAAACTTAAGGTTATTACCGAACCCTAACCGACCTTGCAAGCTCTTTTGCCGGCTGCTGACTATTGACTTTACGCTGGCTCTTGCAGGAGAGCTGCATCTAGTGTGATATGACGCCCCGGTAAATGCCTAGTCACCACCCTATCCGATGATGCCCAATACTAGCCTCACTCGCCTCAAGGCAGCACTCCTACTCGCGCTTTGCGATCTACAGCATTGCAGAGAAGTGCCGAAGGCATGCAGGCTTCTAGTGAGCCTCTGCTGCAGATTTCAAATGACCAGAATGGATGTGGAAGAGCTACGCGAGAATCAGAACTTAGTAGACCGGACGAAACAATGAATGACAGAGAGATAGCCCAGGTGAGAGGAAGACTGCAATTACGTGCAATCTCTATAAAGTTTAGTTCCGCTTCATTCGCGAGCCATTTCAAGTTTATTAGAATTAACATCTCGAGAAGGAATGCTATAGTGAGACACAGGAATATTTTCCAGACTTCGCAACACTTGTTGAAAAGACGATCTGGCACTGGGATCAGGAGCCCAGCAACATGAAGCCATCTCCCGAACGTCGTCATGAATGTCCAAGGGAAGGCTAGGACGAATGCCTTGCAGAATGGACACAACAACACGGTTGGTTGATCTTTGCCCCCAAGGATCTTCCAGCAGGCAAACCTCAGAAATAACGATACCAAATGCAAAGATATCGGAAGCTAGAACAGGGGTGCCCGCCAGCGCTTCTGGAGCTGACCAGGCCGGAGAACCAACAAAGTCGGTGAGGCTTTCACCCACATTTTCGGAACGATGTTCCAAGAAATTTAGTGTAGTCCCAAAATCTGTAATTTTAAATGAGCCTGAGGCAGATTTCAAGATATTAGGTGACTTAAGGTCACCATGGTACAGGTTTTGAGAGTGCAGATACGAGCAGCCACTGGCTACATCGACGAGGACTCTCTTTCTAAGCTCTGCATTCCATGCCTCACTTCGGATAATGTCAAACAACGAACCTTCAGGGCAAAGTTCTGAAACAATTGCCAAATATCCGCTATCAAAGCAGGCCCCATAAAATTGGACAACACAAGGGTGCCGTAAGTTCACGAATACGCCAATTTCTGCCAAGAAATCTTTTTCAATGTCATTTTCATCGAACAATTTGAGCGGCATTTTGACTGCCACGGCAGTTCCAATCCATTTGCCGCAGAAGACGTTCGCGAAACCTCCGGAACCGAGCTTCTCCTCCAACACTAGGCTTGTAGGTTCAATATACCAATTCTCTTTTCTTGCTCGAGTCTTGACAGATTCCATATCAAGCGAAACTCCGTCAGCAAGTATTCGATCAAAGAGAGTTTCTCCATTGAGTTTTAAATAGAGGTCTCGTCCCAAACGTGTCAACCCAAAGAATAGCATCCCAACGGAATACAGAGCAGTGATCACGATGAGTCCAAGCGTTGGCAGATCCAGATAATGGAACATGAGAAAAATTGCAAACATGGGAAAGCTAGCAGCAAACACTAGCAATATCGTCACACCAATCAGGAATGGTTTCATTACTTCCAACGTGTCAGGAATGAAGTTTAGCAAAAGCACAAAGCTATTCACGTAACCACTTATACAAAGCATTACAGATATATACAAGAAGTAATCTCCTGATCCCGGGATAAGCATTTGGTAGACGAAACGCAAGATAATAAATAATAGTATTAGAACAATTTCAGACCAGGTTGACAAGAGCAAGCCTGTCTGGAAAGAAAGATGTGGTTTCGACAACTCTGTCAGCCGATCAACCTTGATTCCAGATAGTAAAAGAATAGCAGTAACCGATACTAACAAGAATATTTCAACCTCGACGCCAAGAAGGGGATTTGAATGTCGCAACTCATCATTGTAAAGAACCCCAGGGGATAGAAGAATAGACAATACAAGGACATTAAAAATACCACAGCTGATTACCAAGAAGAAATTCTGAGGCGATCGCACCAAAAATCGCAAAGAGTCGCTCAATTTCAATCTACCAGAACGCTCCAAACGTGGAAAGATCCCAATGACGATGGGTGCACTACCAATCACCAAGAGCAGGTTCGCAAGCACCGCGACCGTATCATTCGTCACTGTAACTATTAATATAGGTACAGTACCTGCAACCACAACACCAGCTAATATTCCGCTGGTGATGAGTCCTTTGGATGAGCCGTACTTCAACGCATATAGATTCATCCAATAGGTTGAAAGGAATGCGAATCCATCCATGAAAGCAAGCGGTATAACAAACACTGTGCTGTTAGAAGGTATCAAAAGGGTCAATCTCAAGACAGCAATAACAACTTGCCAAAGCGTGGCCCAGATTGCCGGGCGGTTGAAAAAGCATGATACCAATATAGTCGCAATGATACCAACAATTCCGCCAGCAATATATAATAATAATATTAATACCAATAGAAAAGTTCCAATTTCCTTCACACTCAGCATCACATATGGTAGTGCCAGGGAGTTGAATCCAGAAAGTGCGATGGCAAGGAGTGAGCGTAGGAGATGACCGTCGTTGGAAGAAAAGAAATACCTCCACTGTTGAAGAGCAATTTTTGTTGTCGATACGTAACGCTTTCGTGAACTTCTATCCAGAAGAGACAAGGATTCAGTCTCAGAACCAGTGCTCATGTCTCAATGGCTCCCGTGACCCCCCTCCCTCTGCAATTTCGGTGTAACGTTCGCCATGCTCGAGCGGACTCCTGTTGCAGGTAAGTTATACTTCGTGAAGTGTGGAAGATAAGCTAACAGTATATTGCGAGTAGGAAGTAACTCTAGGCTACAGGCACCGAATCCTCGTCGCAATATGGGATTCTTTGACTATTTCGGACAGGGCGGGGCTGGCGCACCTCTAAGAGATAGTGAGGGTCATGTTTATGCCGATTTACGAAACACAAGAACATTTGATGATGCATCTCCGCCTGTTGCTTATCGATCTGATATGAGAGGAGATAATCCATCCATGCAAAATGATCCTAGCGAACATGGAGCAGAAGAACGAGAATTCATGCATGCCTTAGCGGATATGGTAGATACTAGGAGTCCTGAGAAGCGTTACCTCGATAAAAGATCGAAGAAATCCTACGGAGAGGAACTTAAAGTACAAATTGCTGACAAAAACCGTCGCGATTTGCGCGACATGCAGGATCGGGAAGAGAGAGAATTGCAGTTAGACAGAAAGCACCAGCAAGAAATAGAACAAGAAGAGCAAAACCACCTTAGTATGCAGGAAAATCATGGACATGATTCTGACGCTTTCAACTCAATGCAGCGTGCGTTGCCTGGAGCAGTCTCTCCATCGTATCACCTGTCTCACGTAGCAGTAGTCAGACGAGATGGCTACCAAGGAGGCAATCCTTCTCATTTACATCCTCAAGAAAGTGGGATGGTAGCAGTACAGTCACCGGATCCTGAATCGCCCTCATTTCTGAGATTCCAAAACCAACGACTTGACCCTTTTCAGCAGGAGCAACTGAAACTTGCAGAGAGGAAAAAAGCTGAATTCAAGTATCATTTGGACGCACAGGTTTTAGAAAAGCAGAAAAGAAAAGCTGTAGATAATGCGAAGCGTCTCCAAGAGGATGAGGCTGAGGAGTTACGAATCAGGGAACACTTGGAGGACGAGCGACGAGAAAGCAGCGTGATCCCCTCTGATCATGGAACATCCCCAAAGCGAGCCTCCGAAAAAAGAATTCCTATTCGCTTTCCAGAGCCAGAAGTAGCAAAGATTCAAATGCCGCCGTTGGTGGCTGCGGATCGAGACCAGCTGACAAATCGCATCGTGAACTCTTCTCGGAATCGGCAAATGCTCCCATTGGAACTGCTGCGGGAATCTCCGGATATTGATTCTGTGAGAGCTCTTAATAATATGAGGATGGAGCACCAAAAGTTACTACATAAGCTTGCCAGACAAGAGGACGAGTTAAAGGCTTTGCAATCCCGTCTTCTGGGTCAACGCATTGTAGCATCCTCGCCCCACAGAAAAGCTTTTAGCTATGCGCCCCAAGAAAAGCTGCAACCTCCAGCTCGAAAGCCTCTATCTAAGTATTCCAAAAACGATAATCCCAGTCTCGGTGCCACCACTCTAGAGTATGATTCGGATGAAGAGGCCCTAGGAAAGCTGCTATCAGATTTTGTGAATCGCAAATCGCTTCATTTCTAAAACTACATGTCATTGTATCCATTTAAAGAATCAAATTCTGCCTGCGTTATCTTTCCTGTCTTCAATTTCTTTGCCAGGCGCTCTTCGCGCTGCCAATCCTCCGATTCTGACTCATCGCCTAGAATAGCAGGCTGCGAATGCTTCTGCAGGCGAGAGCGTTTCTCCAAGGCAACAAATTCTCGTGCCGGAACCTCCTCTTTGGCGGCAAGCTTCCGTTTGATATTTTCTTGGCGCTGCTTCTCTCTTGAACGATCTTTGTATCGAAGAACCGATTCGTCCAAGCCTATGGAATGGAAATCCGAAATGCTACCTGCAAATCGAATTTTCTCCAATTCTTTCATTTTGGGCAGTCTGTTGAGGCAAAATGCAGTTGCTAATTTGTACAAGTTAAAGTGTTGTAAACGAAAGATATAGCTGCATTGATGCTCTTTGTAAGCTCGCACAAAAGAGACGAAAGCTTTCACTGCACGCTCCATCACTGCACGATCACTCCTCATGAGTGACACCACACTATCTCTAATACAAGAAGGTTGTACTTCTGGTGCAATCTGCAAGATCGGGACATCTCGAATTTTCAGGAAAGATGCATACTCCTTTTCGTGCTCGTTAAGAAACAGGAGGGCTTTGCCTACTTTTCCATTTCTAGCTGTTCTACCGACACGATGGACGAATGTGCGTGGATCAACGGGAGCATCTAACTGCAAGATCCAGTCAATGTCACTAAAGTCTATTCCCCTACTAACAACATCAGTGGATATAAGACAGCCTGCTGACATTGATTTAAATTTGCCCATGTACTCATCTCGTCGCCGCTGGACCATTTGCCCGTGACAAACCAGAATATCTACCGCATTTCCACAGAAGTTTTGCAATATATTTCCTAACCATTCTGCACAATGACATGTCAACGCGAATAGGATAATTTTTTGTGAAGCGTGGGAACGCAAGAAAGCAGCAACTTGATCTAGCTTGTCTGCATAGTCTACAATCATGTAAAAGTTCTCCAGAGTATTAGGGGTTGATTGATTCTGTGTATCTGAGTAAGAAATTTGGACAGAAACCTTCACAGGGTCTCTCAATCCCGTTCTCACCAGTTCTTCTACCCCTTCAGTCAGTGTCGCTGAAAACAGAGATGTGCGCCTTTGTTTAGGAAGGGCACTCAATATGCGACCAAGCGTCATGCGATTACCCATATCAATAATTCTATCGGCCTCATCCAACACTAAAACGTCCAAATTCTTAACTTTGAGAAGTGGCAATTTCAATAATTCGTGGAGTCGACCTGGGGTGCCAATCAGGATATTGGCACCATCTCTCTCCACTGATTGAACAGAATCTTGAAAATTTGTTCCACCTATCATTAATGAAACCTTCAAAGTCTCAAAAGCCTCAGAAAGTTGGTGAGCTATATCGAAAATCTGCTTTGCTAGCTCACGTGTAGGCGCCACTATTAATGCAGCTACTTCATGCCGACCCCATTTCTCTTCTCGTGAGTTAAGCAACTCAAACAGAGGTATCAAAAAGGCCAGAGTCTTTCCTGATCCTGTGCATGCTTCCACCACACAGTCTTTCTTTCGCAGGAAGAGCGGAATAACTGCCTCTTGCACAGATGTAGCATGTGTAAAGCCCATAAACTCTAACTTGTCTAACAAATTCTTCGATATAGCCGGTTGGATGTCAGAAAATTGCGTATCAGTGGTAGTATTCACCTGAAACGTAGTCATGGCCCCGAGCCAATTTTGCAACCCCTCCTTCAGTCTGCGGATGCTGTGGGATGAGGATGCCTTCATTGAGTCCTTGGTAGATGACTTTTTTCATGGTAGGCGTACGTTTGTACTATACTATTTAAGGCTTTTGGGGGCTGCTGTTTGTTTTAGTAACGACGGAATCTCATTGCTTGCCAGATGGGGCTACGCTCTCTTTGGAGAACTGTGTGAAGCATGGGTTTTCGATTCTTCGTTGTGCTGTTAAGTTGCATCAGAAGGAAGACAGGCTCTTTCTCTCTGAGAAGATTATTCATTGGTTGAAGCTGCAAGTCAGCATTTTCTTGGAGCAAACAGCTGATGAGCTTTCTGCTGCACTTCCCGTAGCTATGGAAAATGTTTCTGGTATTTTGCAAGAGCTTTTGATGCAGTTAGATTCTTCACATAATAAAGATGTCGAGCTAATTGAACAGGAGGCGACTGAGTCTCGGTTTCTGTTGAGCAGCCTGACAGGTGAAGCAGACTGGATCGTTGCCCGAGAAGGTCAGGAAGATGGCATCACAACGTGTTATAAGCATGTCGATGGATCATCTTTGTACAGTGTCCGTGTACAAGGTGTAGTAGAAGAGCCTCTTTTCAATGTCATTAGTATTTTTTTTGAGGCAGACCTCTACCCTCAGTGGGTGCCAACCATGGATAGAGCCTATGAGTTGAAACGTCTGAGTAGGTACCGAAAGTTAGCACAGTTCTCATATAAGCTTCCATGGCCACTGGCAAGAAGGGATATTTTCTGCTATGGTTATGGTGTGGATATTGCAGAGCAGAATGCCATCTTAGTGGTAGTCCGGAGTGTTGACGGGAGTTACGGTGACATTCAAATTCCTGAACCAGACCCAGGTACTGTAAGAATGGATGTGAAATATGCTGGATTTCTTTTCCGTGCTATTGATAAGAGTACTACTCATGTTTCTGTCATTTCGTGTACCGATCCCAAAATGTCAGTGCCGTATTTCCTACAGAATTATGGCTTGAAAAAGGTAGCTCATCGAATTCTTCTCACCGTTCGAAAGTTTGCTAGCTCAGTAGCTGGTTCTGAATATGAAGAGCGAATGAATTCCGATAAATATGTGTATGATGACTTGCGACGCCGGTGTCGGTACTTTGCAGATCCTCTCGTGACTTTTGAAGGTGCAGAGAGTGAGTGAAAGTAAAGTAAAACCTGATGTGAACCAAAATCACAACCTGCTAATCGTCTGCTCTTGATTTACACACATTTCATTCCCAAAGACCTCAATCATCATCCTCGTCAGAGTCATCCAACGGCACAGTACGCTCATTCTTGAGACAAGTAAACACGTGATAGCAATTAGCAGGCAGAGGATCCTCAGATGCTTCCAACAGGCTTTTAGGAATGGACTTATGCACAACACTCCAGTTCAAATAATCTCTATTGAAGTGGGAGAGCCGATGATCTGCATCACGATAACTGATGCAAATGTAGCACCCAGATGGCACAAGAATTCGCGTGATTTCCTTCAAACATAATCCCACATTCTGATAGCTATGTGTACCGGTAAACAGACAATCTAAACATCCTTTATCAATCACAACGTCGAAAGACTCTGAAGGAAAATCCAACTTTCGCGCATCCATGTTCGCCCACTGCATTCCGGGTCTATCAGCGAATTTCTGATTCATTTGTTCCACTACAATATCACTAATATCAATATTAGTGATGTTCTGGTAGCCTTCGTCATAGAGAGAAGCACTCAAAAGAGAGTTCCCTGAACCAACCACTAAGATGCGGCTCTTCTCACTCAAACGAGGAACAATTAATTCTTTAATGGCAGAATACTTCGTATACCAGTCAAAAGTACTATCAGGAGTTTCGCTATAGCGATTGTTCCAATATCGGACATCAGAATATGCCACGCTCATCGTACACTATCAACGTTCCGCTGGTCGGGCAATTAGCCGTTTTGGGCACGTGGATCGCACATAGTGGATAATCCTCTACGAGACCTCTGACCCTTCCTCTATCCGCTTAGTTAGTGTACGTGAAACGTGTTGGATAGCTCTCCTACAGTCTTGTCCTAACATTTCCGTGTCTTCTTTGTGTTTGTTTTTCGAATTGTAGTAAGATGCCTAGACCTGGTACGTTGTTGTTGAAGATTTGGATGCATGAAATGTCCTGCCAGATGCTAACGAGGGTTTTGTAATTCCGATAGCTGCTAAGAAAGACGTTACGAAAGCCACAAAGGCTGCCAAGGCTGCTACCAAGGGTGTGAAGTCCAGTTCTCGCAAGGTGAGAACCTCTGTCCATTTCCATCGCCCCAAGACTTTGCGATTGGCTCGCAAGCCCATGTATGCTCGTAAGTCTGTGCCTTCCCTTCCTCGTTTGGACCAGTACACTGTATTGAAGTACGTTAGAATTTTTCTTACAATATCGTAAGAATTGTGGCTTGAGTGCCCCTTTTTCGACTTATTCGATACCTAACCTTGTCTTGTCCCTTACAGGCACCCTTTAACCACCGAGGCTGCGATGAAGAAAATCGAAGAAAATAACACCTTGGTATTCCTTTGTGATTCTCGCTCTAACAAGAATCAGATTAAGAGAAGTGTGGAACAAATGCACAACGTTAAAGTCCAGAGCATCAATACGCTCATCCGCCCTGACGGTAAGAAGAAAGCATTTGTCCATTTGAGCTCCGACTATGAGGCCATGGATGTTGCGAACAAGATTGGCATTATCTAAGCAAGTTACAGCGTCGTAAAGGCTTATCATCATGCATCGACTGGAACCTGAAGACCCCTCACTGTGAGTCGTCGGAGGTTGTTCGGATGCGTGCCCTTCTGCGCTTCTCCAAACTTCCGTCGATGAGTTGCTGTATGCTCCTCCTCTTTGGTTTCTTATATATGGTATCAGCTGCGACTGACACCAGCGAGGTTGATGGTTTGGAGAATATTTACAATGTGCTGGATGGTCCCAACTGGATCAACCGTGGAGGCTGGCTAGTTGGATCTGACCCCTGTGGAGACAATTGGTATGGGATTAAATGCATTCAAAATCACATTACTTCCATCTCCTTGGACTACAATGGTTTAAATGGTAATTGGCCAAGTGACTTTGGTAATTTCCCGTTTCTGAAGTACCTCTCTCTGAAACACAATTCGATTGGAGGTAGCCTGTCTGCAAATTCGTCGGCATTCTGCTCTTCAGTTTCTTTGGAGCAGATTTATCTCGATGGAAATCTTCTCCTCGGATCATTGCCTGTGTGCTTTTGTACTTGCCCTGCTTTACGGATTCTTTCTCTATCCTCTAACCAATTCAGCTCCTCTCCTTCTTGCTGGGGGGAGAATAGTGGTAGTATTTTGGAGCAATATCTTGTCTCGAACAATAGTTTTACTTTCATCGAACCTTCCCTGGGTGCTTTAGTTGAATTGCGACATTTGGACTTATCTACAAATCAGCTACAAGGGGAGATACCTTCACGACTATCACAACTGCAAAACCTTGTTTCACTCAATTTGGACAATAACAATTTGAAAAACTCTCCCATTGAAGTTTTAAAAGGTTGCCGCAGTCTACAACTTCTGTCACTGTCGAACAACAAACTATTGCAGTTCGAAATCTCTGACTTTTTTCAGCCTGGCCAATTTCCTTACCTAACTATTTTTAATGCCATTAATGCTGGAATTCATGGTAGCTTTCCCCCTGCTCTTTCACAATTTTCTTCTCTCACGCACCTGAATCTGGGCTTCAATAGCATTGATGGAGAAGTGAATTCCTCGATTATTCTCCTTCCAAATCTGGCCTATCTCTCCTTTGCCTATAATAAGTTAGAAGGAAAGTTGCCGCCTCTGTTGTCCGATTCAATCGAGGCTCACTGGGAAGGAAACAGCTTTGAATGCCCCATCCCTTCCGGTAGCGCCTACCAGACTGCTAGTTGTTCTTGTCCTGTGGGTTGGGGAGGAAGTAGGAGCAAGGAATGTGAG
>Ga0209665_1002211_pt1 | contig 10217 bp, 12 predicted proteins | sample SaaInlV_200m_DNA_2_FD_184675 | JGI IMG/M metagenome (GOLD analysis project Ga0209665, IMG submission 184675) | Marine microbial communities from expanding oxygen minimum zones in the Saanich Inlet - Saanich Inlet SI074_LV_135m_DNA (SPAdes) (version 2) | ecosystem: Environmental > Aquatic >... | reverse complement strand
AGAAGTGCAACCTGATAAATCTAAACTAGTGATACTACATTGTACGAGTAGTTACCCAACTCCTGTAGAAGATGTTAATTTAGATAAAATACAAACATTAAGAGATCGCTATCAAGTTTCTATAGGTTTTTCAGACCATACTGAAGGATGGATAAGTGCGGTACAGGCTGTCACTTTGGGCGTAAAGGTAATAGAAAAACATTTTACTTTAGATAAAAAATTACCAGGCCCTGATCATTGGTTTAGTTCTGATCCGGAGGAATTTACGGAATTGATAGCACAGGTTCGATTAGCTGAAAAACGTATGGGATCTATGGCATTAAGACCGTCTAATAGTGAAATGGAAGTGCTAACTCAATGGAAGTTGGGGCTAGTTTGGGATAAAGACATGGAGGTAGGAGACACAATATTAGAAAAGAGTATAGCTATAAGGAAACCTGCAACAGGTTTGCCACCTAAAGACCTTGTCTCTGTTATTGGTCACAAAGTAATTCGTAATTGCAAAAAGGGCGAGCCCATTACAAATTTAGATTATATAAATTAATTGTTATGAAAAATAAGCAAACAGTTATGGTGACAGGAGGTTGCGGGTTTATTGGATCGCATATAGTTGATCGTCTAATTGATGATGGGTATGAGGTAGTTATTTTGGATGATCTATCTACCGGAACTATAAATAACCTTAACCAGTCAGCTATTTTCTATCAAGGAGATGTGAGTGACAAATTTTTTGTAGAGAAGGTTTTTGAACAGCATAAGTTTAATTTTGTTATTCATCAAGCTACTAAGATTAATACTAATGCTTTAAATGAGGATCCATTGTACGATTTAAAAAGTTCAGTTAACTCAACGATCGTTCTAGCTGAAAATTGTGTGAAAAATAAAGTTAAAAAATTTATATTTGCATCCTCTGTTGCTGTTTACGGCCGTAGTGTTAATTTACCAGCTTATGAAGATTCCACTATTGATCCCATATATTCTTATGGTATCGCAAAGTATACAGCTGAGCTTTATTTGAAATACTTTGCAACATACTACAATCTTAATTATGAAATTCTAAGGTATGCAAATGTATATGGTCCAAGGCAACCTATTTATGGTGAAGTTGGAGTTATAGCAATATATACAGACCGATTGATTAAAGGTGATCCGTTGATTGTATTTGGCGATGGGGGGCATCAGCGAGACTATATTTATGTTTCTGATGTAGTGGATTTCACTATTCAATCAATGATGTTCGAAGAGTCTTCTATTTATAATGTTGGAAGAGGAGTACCTGTTACAGTTAACGAAGTTTTTGCTGAATTTCAGAAATACGATCTCAATAAACAACAAGCAATTCAAAAGCCAGAGAGATTTGGCGAGATAGGAAGTTTTTATAGTGATATCAATCGTGCATTAAATACGGGATGGAAAATACAGGTTGATTTAAAAGAAGGTATTGCAAATACTATAGACTACTTTACCAAAAATACTCGTGCCTGATATTCATTTAAGAAACGCGACTGATAGTGATGAGAATTTATTATTTAAATGGAGAAATATTAATGAACTAGTAGCACTTTCATCTTATCAAAATAAAGTTACACTTGATGAGCATAAGAAATGGTTCAGAAATAAATTAAAAAGCTCTAATTGTGAATTATTCATAATTCAATTAAATGATCAAGATATAGGGCTAATTAGAATAGATATAAGACAAAAAGATTGTGAAGTAACTATTTACCTTATTCCAGGCAATGAAGGAATGGGCTTTGGATACAAATCTTTGTCTCAGGCTCTTAAAAGTATTAAGACTAAGTGCAACACTTTTATAGCAAAAGTTCAGGTAAAAAACATTCCCAGCCAAAAGTTATTTACAAAATTAGATTTTAAAGAAATTTCTAGAGATAGTAAAATCATTCTATATCAAAAAATAACTACATAAAATGACAACCATTTCAAACATATACGACAAAATGCTTTCTAGTGGAAAAAGTGACTATGATCGCGTTGGATGGGGTAGTTTAGATAGTCAAAAGGAACGTTTCCGTATACTTACAGAAGTTGGTGATTTAAGTAAACATTCTGTTTTAGATGTTGGATGTGGCTTGGGGGGGGATTTTGACTATGTACGTAATATTTATCCTGATATATTGTATACAGGCACTGATATTAATGCCAACATGATAGAGGGTGCGAAACAGCGTCACCCAGATATAGAGTTTGTATGTACAGACATAACCACTGGTTTAAGTGAGATTAGTCAAAGGAGATTTGATTATGTTTTTTTATCTGGCGCTTTGAATTTGAGTGCAGACAAACACGAGATAGCTATTCAAAACATTACAGAAACAATGTTTTCATTAGCAAATAAAGGAGTGGCGATTAATTTTCTAAGTATCTTTTCTGATTATTTGTCTCCAGGAGAATATTATTGCAACCCTGAGGTGATACTAAAACTAGCATTTTCTATTACCAAAAAAGTTGTATTACGTCATGATTATATGCCTCATGACTTCACAATATATTTGTATAAGTAAAATACTATATGAATATATTAGTTAGAGTTGATGCTTATGCAGAGATTGCACTTGGTCATTTGTCAAGATGCATCGAATTAGGTAAAGCTTTGTCCAAACTGAATAACAAAGTTGTTTTTTTAACATATGAGGATTGCGCTTCAAAACCTAAGTTAGACGAATTTGGTTTAGATTACAAACTTATTCCATACAAGATTAATGATGTTAAAGTTATCGACGCAGAAATAAAAGCTTTAGAAAAATTTTCTGACTCTATAGATGTTCTTATAGTGGATTCTTATAATGTTGACAATCAGTATTTTTACAAGCTTGATAAATTATTTTCAAAAATTGTTTATTTGGATGACATGGGGTTTGATTTTGATAACGTTGATATGGTGGTAAACCCATCATGTAAAGTGAAAAAGAATGATTACATATCAAAAGATGTTCTATGTGGCATGGAGTTTATTATTCTTGGAGAAGATTATAGAACTGGATTAATAAAAGAAAGTAGCGAAAGAGTGAAGTCAATACTAATTACAATGGGTGGGATTGATCACTATAACCTGTCCTCGAGATTGTTGCCAATTATTGAAAAAATAGATAAAGATATTGTAGTGAATATGATTATAGGGCCTTATTATGAAAACTTTAAACAAATCAAAATAGCTGCAAAGAACAGTAAATTGTCAATAAATTTTTATGAGGGTTTGTCTAATATTAGCTCAGTAATGATGCAAAGTGATGTTGCAGTTTCGGCTGGAGGATTTACCATTTATGAATTGGCAGCTATGTCAATTCCTAGTGTAGGTATTGCTTTATGGGATAATCAAAAAGTAAATATAGAATGCCTTTCAAATAAAGAAGCCATTATTCCTCTTTATTATTTTAGAGGTGAAGAGTTTGATACTCAATTACATTACAATCTTAAGAAGTTGATTACTAGTAAGAAGAATAGAGAGAAAATATCACTATCTGCAAGACGTTCAATTAGTGGGAATGGAGTAGACAAAATAGCTAAGGTAATTAGTCGAAAATATGGATAAGCCTATTATTCTAACAGCACATCAACCTGTCTATATACCATGGCTTGGTTTATTCCATAAAATTGCATTATCTGATATATTTTGTTATTTTGATATAGTTCAGTATCAGCGAAAAGATTTTAATAATAGGAATAAGATCAATACAGCAAATGGACCGATATGGTTGACGGTTCCGGTTAAATCAAGCGGGAGATTTGATTGCCTTATTACAGATATTAAAATAGTAAATAACGAATGGGGCAAGAAGCATTTAAAATCAATAGAGTTGAATTATAAAAAAACTAAGTTTTTTTATAAATATATGCCAGCTTTAAGTAAAATACTCCTTGGTCCATGCACTAAGTTAGTAGATTTAAATTATGATCTGTTGATTTTTGCGCTAGAATCGCTAAAAATTAAAACAAAAATTATAAAGGCATCTGATTATAATTTTAATGGAGTAAAGTCTGATTTAGTTTTAGATATGTGTATTCAATTAAAAGCTGATATTTATATATTTGGAGAGCAAGGTCGAAATTACGCTGACATAGATAAGTTTAACTCTAAAGGTATTACGCCATACTTTCAGTCATACAATCACCCGATATACATTCAAAGAAATAAAAGTTTTGAGCCGTTTATGTCGTTTATAGACTTACTTTTTAATCATGGTGATAATAGCCTTGAAATTCTTATGAGTGGGAATATCTCAAGAGAAGATGTAATTAACAAATAGTATATTTAAAATAATAAAAAATGAATAGAGAAAATTTAGATGATTTGACCATAGTATGTCCAACATACAATAGGCCGCATATGTTAAAAAGGACTTTAAAATATTACAAAAATAATAATTTCTCTTGCAAAATTATCATAGCTGATTCTAGTGATGACATAGCATCAAAAATAGTTAAAGAGACTTTGATAGAGTTTTGTGACAGTATTAACGTAGAGTATATCAAAATGCCAAGTGATACTGAATTTGGTCAAAAATTATATGAATCAACTAGTTGTATTAAGACTAAATATACTATTATTATTCCAGATGATGATCTTGTGATTAAATCTGCACTAATTAAGTCCATGGAAGAGTTGGACAGTGATCTATCTATCTCAGCAATTTATGGCAATAGGTTATCTATATCATCAATATCAGAACCTGATAATGATTTAGAGTGGGTACACAGTTTTCCATTTTATTCTGTAACAATTGATCAAGAAGATCCTATAAATAGAGTTAGAAGGCTGCCAGTTCCAAGCTGGTGGCAATTTCCGTATGCCGTATGTAGAACTAAAATACTAAGTAAATCGTTGCATACAATTAGGGATATGAAGTACACACAGTTCACAGAGTTCTTCTTTTATTCAGCAATACTTTCCTACGGTAAGTGGATAAAGATGGACTGCTTGTTTGCATTATGTAACTCAGATAGCGAACATTACTCATTAAGAGATAGGGATAGTTTTAAACATTATTGGGGTGAATTTGGGTCAATAATGGCACAAATATCTCAACCGTTCTGGTCTTCTCATATTCTCACTTTGAGCGAAAGAGTTGCTAGATTGACACTAAAAGACGAGTTCAAAGTAAATGAATTCAGTATTACTCTTCGTAAAATATATTTCGCAATAAATAACCAATACCTAGAGCAAAATGGACTCAGTGATTATTTACTAGATAATAATCAATTTACAGCTAAAGTTTTTAATCGGATAAGAGTAAGAATCTTAAATATATTCTGGATTATATGTCTAAGCGATAGGAATGGAGGGCTTCAGACATGGATTAGGATGATTAAAGGAATTTTTTTGGAGATTATAAGTGGAAAGATTATAAAGTTTATGGCTTTAGACTTTACTTGGATAAGGTTTAAGAGTCTTATTATCAGTATTAAGAGAACCGGTAGTTTGGATTATGAAATACAATCATTAATCAACCCTAAGTCAAGATTCCACAATGATTTTATTCATGCATTTGAAGCATGGCGTGAAAATCCATGCCCTGCAAAGTATGACCCTAAGGTATTGAAAAGTTAACTTATTATGATATATTATGCAATCTAAACAATCTTCATATTATAAAGGCGATAGGCAAGATGTAGCAAGTCTTATCGATAAGAGGTATAAAAAAATTCTTGAGATAGGATGCGGCGATGGCTCATTTTCTTTTAATTTTAATAGATGTGAATATTATGGTATTGAGCCAAATTTATCTGCATGGAAAAAATCAAAAAGTATTCTAACAGAGTCATATTTTGGAACTTTTGAGCAAGTTTTTAAAGATTTACCAGACAATTATTTTGATTTGGTTGTTGTAAACGATGTTATTGAGCACATGCAAGACCACATGTTCTTTTTTGACAATATAAAGCAAAAAATGTCTGATGGAGGGGTATGTATTGGATCTATACCAAATGTGCGTTTTATTCCTAACTTGGTAAATTTTATTTTTAGAAAAGACTGGCAGTATGTTGGAGATGGTATTTTAGATGATACACATTTGAGATTTTTTACACAGAAGTCTATCAAGCGTATATTTAAAGAAAAAATGTATATAGAGGAGTTTATTGGTATTAATTCTATAGAAAGACTTTACACCTCTCATAAGTACTTTATATATTTATTGCTATCTTTAATTTTTGGAAAAGATTCAAAGTTTATGCAATTTTCTTTTCGAGTAAGAATAAAATAAAGGATATTTATTATGAGCTTAATTAATATATGAAAGCTGTTATATTGGCAGGTGGGCTTGGTACACGCTTAAGTGAAGAGACAGATGTAAAACCAAAGCCAATGGTAGAAATTGGGCAAAAACCAATTCTTTGGCATATTATGAAAATCTATTCATCATATGGAATAAACGATTTCATTGTGTGTTGTGGATATAAAGGATATGTAATTAAGGAGTATTTTGCAAATTACTTTTTACATATGTCAGATGTTACTTTTGATATGAAAGATAATAGTATGAAGGTCCATCAAAATAATGCAGAACCTTGGTCTGTGACACTTGTAGATACTGGTGACAACACTATGACTGGCGGTAGATTAAAGAAAGTTCGAGAGTATGTTAAGCATGACAAGTCTTTTTGCTTCACGTACGGAGATGGTGTTAGTGATGTTAATATCACCGACTTGATAAAATATCATAACTCCAAAGGTAAATTAGCTACTGTCACAGCTGCACGTCCACCAGGTCGTTATGGCGCTCTTAATATATCAAAAAATGGAGACGTGGACAGTTTTCAAGAAAAGCCTGATGGCGATGGGAGCTGGATAAATGGAGGCTTCTTTGTTCTTTCTCCTAAAGTTATTGACTTCATAGATGACGATGCGACAAAATGGGAAGAGCGACCGTTAACTAGTCTTGCTGAAAATAATGAGCTTGCAGCTTATGAGCATAATGGTTTTTGGCAGCCAATGGACACATTACGTGAGAAGAATCAACTTAACGAACTTTGGGATAAGGGCATTGCTCCATGGAAAGTGTGGAAATAAATCCTTCATTTTGGAAGGGAAGAAAGGTATTTGTAACTGGTCATACTGGCTTTAAAGGATCTTGGATTTCACTTTGGCTATTTAAACTAGGAGCGATTGTAACTGGATATTCTCTTACAAAGTTGAGTCAACCTTCCATGTATGAGGAATTGAATATAGAAAACGTAATTCAAAAAAATATTTTTGGAGATATTTGTGATTTCAATTCACTTGAGATGGCTTTAAAATCTTCAGAAGCAGAAATTGTTATCCATTTGGCTGCACAGTCGTTAGTTAGAGAGTCTTATAAAGACCCAATTAACACATATGACACCAATATTATGGGCACGGTAAATTTATTAGAGGCCGCGCGTAAAGTTAAAAGTGTCAAAGCGATTCTAAATGTAACTTCAGATAAGTGTTACGAAAATAGGGAGCAGCTATGGGGTTATCATGAAAATGATGCCATGGGTGGATACGATCCATATAGTAGCAGTAAAGGTTGCTCTGAATTGATATCTTCTGCTTATAGAAATTCATTTCTACAAGAGGCTGGCATAGCATTAGCTACTGCTCGATCAGGTAATGTAATTGGTGGTGGTGATTGGGCTAAAGATAGGATTGTGCCTGACTCTATCAACTCTTTTATCAGCAATAAAGTTTTAATAATTCGAAATCCAGCGGCAACACGCCCTTGGCAGCATGTCTTAGAGCCACTTTCAGGCTATTTGATCCTTTGTCAGCAATTAATACTTCATCCAAATAGATATACAGAGGCTTGGAATTTTGGCCCCAATGATCAAGATGTAAAATCTGTCTCTACTTTAGCTGACATTATGGTTGAAAATTGGGGCGGTAATGCTGAATGGCGACCTGAGTTTGAAAAAAACTCCCACGAGGCGAATTTGTTAAAATTAGACTGTTCAAAAGCAAATGCAATTTTAAAATGGAAGTCAATATGGTCTTTTGAGAAAACTATTGAAAAAACAGTAAATTGGTATAAAGCATGGCATGAAGATTGCAACATGTTTGAACTAACATTAAGTCAGATAGAAGAATATCAAAAAGAGCGACAATTAAAATGAGTCAGCGTTTTGATTTTCAAAAGACTTCATTAGAAGGGTTATTTAAGATAGATAGAAAGCCAATTACGGATAGTAGGGGTGCTTTTAGTCGTTTTTTTTGTATAGAAGAGTTTAAGGAAGTTGGTTTTAATGATTCCATCCAACAAATAAATCACTCTATTACAAAACAAAAAGGAACTGTTCGAGGATTGCATTTTCAATATCCGCCATTTTCTGAGACAAAAATTGTATCGTGTGTGAAGGGCAGTGTGTTTGATGTAGCGGTTGATTTAAGACAAAATTCCCCAACATTTTTACAATGGCATGCTGAAATATTAAGTAATGAAAATCAATCTACCTTATTTATACCTGATGGTTTTGCACATGGCTTTCAGACATTAGAGGATAATTGCGAATTATTATATCTCGTGTCAAATATATATGCGCCAGATTCAGAAGGCGGCGTTCATGCTTTAGATTCTAAAATTGCAATTAATTGGCCGCTTGAAGTTGTTAAAATGTCTAAACGAGATAGTACCCAGTCTAATATAAACAAGGGGTTTAAAGGGATTGAGCTTTAATTTTTCTTCCTTTTAAGGGTTACAATTTATTTTATCGATTATTGTTATGAGTAAATTAAAAATTGCAGTTGTTGGTGCTACCGGCTTTATAGGTAGACATGTAGTAACTGAATTATTAAAATACGATGTGGATATTGTTGCTACTTATTATTCAAGTAAAAGTAAACTTATCTCTCCATCAAAAGTTCATTGGTTGAATTTTGATATAGGGAAATCTTCTGATAATATTTTTTCTGAATTAGGAAAACCAGATGTTCTAATTCATCTAACTTGGTCGGGTTTGCCTAACTATAATTCACCACATCATTATGAAACCGAACTCCCAAATCAATATGACTTTCTAAGGAAGATGATATTAGGGGGGCTTAAATCAGTTGTTATTGCTGGAACATGTTTTGAATATGGAATGCAATCAGGCCCTTTATCTGCAGATATGGAAACCGAGCCTAATAATTCCTATGGTTTTGCTAAAGATGTTTTAAGAAAGCAATTAGAGTATCTCCAACTTAAGTATGAATTTAAAATAACTTGGGCAAGATTGTTTTATATGTATGGAGAGGGGCAATCAGAAGCGTCATTGTTGCCACAATTACATAAGGCGGTACTGAATAATAATAAAATTTTTAAAATGTCAGGTGGTGAGCAGTTACGAGATTATTTACCCGTGACAGAGGTTGCAAAACAATTGGTATTATTGGCTCAGCAACCAAAAAATATTGGCGTTGTTAATGTTTGTTCTGGAGAACCAAAATCAGTACGTTGCTTAGTCGAGCAATGGATTGAGGAAAATAATTGGAATATTGAGCTTGAGTTAGGATATTATGCATACCCTGATTATGAGCCAATGGCATTTTGGGGCGTTACTAATAAAGAGAAGTTTTAAATAAATGTCTAATATCATCGGAATAATACCTGCCAGAAGAGGCTCTCAATCAATAAAAAAGAAGAATATTAGAGACTTTCATGGTAAGCCTTTGATTTCATGGACAATCGAATGTGCTCTTGAGAGTGGCCTTGATAGAGTGATTGTTTCTACAGATGATCAAGAAATTAGAGATATTGCATTAAGTTGTGGAGCCGAAGTACCTTTTTTAAGACCAACCGAATTTGCAGATAGTCATTCTGGTATTGAGCCAGTATTAAAGCACGCCTATGAGTATTTTACTAATGTGGAACATTATCAGGTTGATGTTTTAGTTATGTTGCTACCAACATCACCTTTTAGACACGTCGAAGATATTAATAATGCTTTGGAAATTTATGAGAAAAATGAAGTGACTTCTGTTGTGAGCGTGGTTAAGGCTGAAGCTAATATTAATCCACATTGGATGCTAGTTGAGGGTCAAAATGGAGTAGAATTACTCAATGGAGAGGCTTTAACTGATATAAAGGATAGAAGGCAAGATCTTCCAGATGTCTATATTCGGAATGATTTTGTTTATGTGTTAAATCCTAATAATTTATTTGAAGCTAAACTGTAGTGGTCTGACAAACTTGGACACAAAGATAGCCTTATAATACAAACTATAAGGAGGTCAATAAATGACACAAGTAAAAACCAGGAAG
>Ga0209665_1002197_pt1 | contig 10254 bp, 10 predicted proteins | sample SaaInlV_200m_DNA_2_FD_184675 | JGI IMG/M metagenome (GOLD analysis project Ga0209665, IMG submission 184675) | Marine microbial communities from expanding oxygen minimum zones in the Saanich Inlet - Saanich Inlet SI074_LV_135m_DNA (SPAdes) (version 2) | ecosystem: Environmental > Aquatic >... | reverse complement strand
ATAAGAGTGGTGCCTTTTTTTCTCCAAATTCACCACTTATTTCTTTAAGCTCTTCTTTTCTTCGTTCAGACATTCTAGATCTTATTACATAATTACATATGTGAGATATTATTAATGAACGAATCATGTCTCCATCATCTGATTCTGCATAAGGTGATAGATCAATTATGGCAGTCTGTCCACCATCCGTAAGTTCAATAAGATTGGTACCTGCTTCATCAAAAATCCCCCATTTTTTTATTGCCCTCAATTTACTCAAAATTAGTTTCGCATCATTTTCGTCTGCATCTTTATCATTTTTGATTGATTTCATTAACTGATTTAATGAAAAATTTGGAGTATCTTCTTTTATTATTGCAATTGCACGTTCGAGAAGCAAACTTGCCATACTAAGTTCATCAATTTTAAAAATTTCAGACCATTCTTTTGCACTCATAGTGTTTGGTTTTATTGCCAGAGGTTTGTCTGCAGGAAATCCTTCTCTTTGGTATTCATCGAATTTTCCAATCGGGCTATAAACAGTTATGTCTGCAGCCTTCGGTTCTAATTTCCATTCACTCAATAGTTTCGCATCACGAAGGTTTGGATTTTTCATACTCCAATAAATTCCCATCGTGTCAAAAATTATTGTAGAAATGTTTTGTTTGATTTCAGGTTCTAAGTCTGCAATTCCTTCAGCTATAACGCCTAAAGTGTAAGATTTACCTGAGCCTCTTTTTCCGGCGATTAGAATTGCATGAGGTTTGTTAATATCTAAATGAATTGGATTTGCAAGAGATAAAGCACGTTCCATTTGAACATAATGTTTTCCTAGAAGAATTGTTCCTTTAGTTCCTAGCAATCTTTGATCTTTTGGTGAACGTCCAATTATGATTTCATACATGTTTATTATTTGTTTTTATTTAATAAAAGGTTAGCGCCAACGGCAGGATTCGAACCTGCAACTCCAAAGGAACTCGCTTTCGAGGCGAGCGCAATACCAGATTATGCGACGTTGGCTTACAAATCCGTCTAAAATTTAGTTTATTAACCTTTTGAATCCTATAGCAAAATTATGGCTAAAGCCATTCCGCCCATAATTATATCTTCAATCAAAGTAAATTTTGTCAGATTTATGTTTAATTTGTGACCAAGTTTTCCCAAGCAAGCACACTGAACCTTCTTATGTGTCTTTAATGATTTTATTACTCCAGCCACACCAATTATCATCAGTACCAATAAAATTCCTGCCACAATTTTTACATTCCAAGAAGCCAAGAAAGTTCCACCAATTAATAATTCAAGTATAGGATATGAATATGCGTAAGAATTACTTCGCATCGCTATTAAATCATATTTTGAGAAATTCTCTGCGAATTTTTTCCAGTCAAAAACCTTGAGTAGTCCGACTGCAATCAAAAACCAACCCATAATTTGCGTCATTAATAACATGAATATGTTTGATGCCCAATCTATTAAACATTTGCTACATTTTTTAAGTTTTGATTATTGTGGAAAGTTATGAAGAAGATAGGAATAGTGGGAAACGGTTATGTTGGCGGCGCAATTGCTCATGGCTTTTCACCAGCATCTACAGGAAATTGTATAATAAAAGTTAATGATAAGTTACCTGAAAGATCATTAAATACTTTGGAAGAAACAGTAAATGATAGTGATTTTATTTTCGTATCAGTTCCAACACCAATGACTAAAGAAGGTTCAATAAGTCTAAAATATGTTGATCAAGTTTTCAAGGAAATAAATGAAGTCAATAAACAAACTGATAATATTATTATTTTGAAATCGACAGTCATTCCTGGAACAACTGAGAAATTACAAGCGAAGTTTCCTGAATTAAATATAGTATTTAATCCAGAATTTTTAACTGAGCGTTCTTCAAGATTAGATTTTATAAATCAAAGTAGAATTATTCTTGGCGGAGATAAAGAACATACTACAAAAGTTGCAAAATTATACACAGATCGATTCAAGTATTGTAAGGTCATTGAAACAGATCACAAGACTTCAGAGGTTGTTAAGTATTTTAGCAATATCTTCTTTTCAGTAAAAGTATCATTCGCAAATGAGATGAAACTTATTTGTGAAAAGATTGGAGCAGATTGGGACACTGCACTTGAAGGATTTGTTGCAGATGGTAGAATTGCTGATTCACATTTGAATGTTCCTGGACTGGACGGTAAGAGAGGTTTTGGTGGAAGTTGTTTTCCAAAAGATATCAATGCTTTCATGGCATTTTCAAAAGAGATTGGAGTAAATACTCATACAATAAATGGCGCGTGGGAAACAAATCTAGAAGTTAGACCTGAACAAGATTGGAACAAACTTAAAGGTAGAGCAATCGAAGAGGATTCAAATGAAAGTTAGAAAGGCTATAATTCCGGCAGCAGGTCAAGGAACTAGATTATTGCCTGCAACTAAGACTCAACCAAAAGAAATGTTACCGATTTATGATACTCCTGTTATTCAATTAGTAGTTGAAGAAGCAGTCAAGTCAGGAATAACTGAAATTTTAATAATTACGGGTGAAAATAAACATTCATTGGAAAAACATTTTGATATTATAAATACGGAAAATGGAAAACTTAAGGAATTCAATAAATTGTTAGAAAAAGTAGACATTACATTTAAGCGTCAGAGCAATCCTCGAGGTTTAGGTGATGCAATATTGCGTGCGAAGAATTTTGCGCACGGGGAGCCCTGTGCTATTTTGCTTGGAGACGATTTCTATCTTAATTGTGAAACTCCTGCAACAAAACAATTGATTGATATCTATGAAAATTTGGAGTATCCGGCAACAATTGTAGGTGTTGAGATTTTGTCTAAAGAAAAAATGACTAAGAAAGGAATGGTTATTGTAAAAGGTGAATCTAATGAGGTTGAAAATATAATTGAGAAACCAAATATTGATTCTGTTGTTTCTGATTTAGCAATCAGCGGTAGATATATTGTTGCACCCGAAATTTTTGAAAAACTTGAGAAGGTTACAGAGAGTTCTCGTGGTGAAATTGAATTAACTGATGGACTTGCTGACCTGTTAAAAGATAATTTAAAAATATATTCTCATTTGATTAATGGCACCAGAATTGATGTTGGTAATCCTACAGAATATTTAATTGCAAATTTAAAATATGCAATGTTAGATGAATCTGTTAAGAAAGAAGTTATCAAAGTTATCAAATCTGAATTAGACAATTAGTTTTTTTCAATTGTTTCTGAACCAACAATTATTTTTTTACCTAGTTTTTCATCAAGTCCTTTGTATTCCACTGTAGCTCTCAAATCTCTTATTGCACCATGTAGACGTCTTGAAACAAAAGGTCTTTTTTCAGTCGTATAAAATGCACAAGCAATTACAAGATCATCTTTAGATTCTGAGAAAATTAGATCACCTACAAATTCTGATTCAGTTTTGAACCAACCAATTCGTTTTTTAGTATATAATTGAGCACGTCCACCCTTTCCATTTGAATTTATATATCCAAAATCAGTTAGTGCAATATTTCTAAAACTTCGTCTTGCTTCAGATAATAATTTATGTTGTTTTTTATTAAGCTGTCTTGAGTCATAAGTACCTGGTCGTAATCCCATTGCAGTTTTGTATACGCGAAAAAAGTTATAAAGTTGATTAAATGTCTGTTTTATTAGGAAAAAGTATTTATCTTACTAAGTGGTAGTAGTTTTATGGTTATATCTCCTTGTTTGAAATATGTTTATGATTTTAAGAAAGAAATCAAGTCTGTGTCCACCGACCCCGAGAAAAGAAAACTAATTAGAACATATACTGTAATAGCTAACAATGAACGGTGCCCCGGGTTGATACCAGCGATAAAAAAGGAAGAAAGAAAGCTACTAGCCTTAAAGGTTGAGAAATTTAAAGCAGCTCTTCGAAGAGGCGGATGAGACTTACAAAAACTAAAGATTTATTATAATAATAGCGCCCCTTCCGGGATTTGAACCCGAGTCGCCAGGTTGAAAGCCTGGTATGATTGACCGAACTACACCAAAGGGGCGTAAGGTTTGCTCCAATTTTTACTTTTTAAATGTTTCGAGAGACATTTCAAAATTTTAGTAATATTTAATAAGAGTGAATACAAATTTAATTATGGTAAAAAAAGGAAGTCAGCTTTCTTGGCGAGATTTATTTAGTTTTGACAGGTTTATTTTCCCAAAAGTTGCGACCGTAATATGGATACTAACCTTAATCTGTTGGTCAGTTTTGTTAATAATCTCTTTGTTTGGAGGCATGCTTACATTATCTACACTACTTTACTTCTTACTTGCTTTACTTGCAATAAGATTATATATGGAACTGATGTTAGTATTGTTCAAAATATATGATAAAGTTTAAAACTAACCTTTGCAATTCTTATTTATGAGTAGATTAAAAATTAATCCTTGGGTTGATGTTTGGTATAATCCTAAGACTACGATTAAGTCTGTTTTAAAATATAATCCCAAATATATGGTTCTTCCAATGGCCGGACTTTTAGGAATAGCTTTATTATCTTTATTGTTTGAATCTAAAGATGATATTGTTGGAGGGAGCAGTTTTATTGGATCCTCTTTTGTTGCGGCACTCGTAGGAATTGGAGTATTATTTATTTTAAGTTATTTATTCAGTATGACTGGGAAATGGATGGGTGGAAAATCAACTTCTGAAAAATTCAGGTTGGCAATGGTTTGGTCGGGAGTTCCAACTATAGCTTCATTAATTCTATTTATTCCTTTATTTTTTAGTATGAATTCCGAATTACTCGGAATTATAGGTTTAACTACAATAATAAAATGGGCATTAATTTTATGGTCAATATATTTATTTATATCTATGATTTCTGAACTAGAAAATTTTTCAATGTTACGATCAGTTTTTCATATTATTCTTGTTGGAATAATTATTACAATCCCAATATTATTTGTAAAGATTTTAATTGGAACTAGTTCAATTTTGTAAGAGTTAAGTTTTTAAACACATTTTACGAAATAGAATTGGGCGTATAGCTTAGCCTGGTTAGAGCGCTGGTCTTATAAGACGCTGCTCGATTAGAGTAGTCTGAGTATACCAGAGGTCGCAGGTTCAAATCCTGCTTCGCCCACTACATTTCTGAAACAGCTTCAATTCCAAGCAAACTTAATCCGTTGTTCAGAACTTGCTTTACTGTTGAACAGACTGCCAGTCTATGAGAAGTTAATTCTTTATTATCTGAGATAATTAGATTTTGTGAATAATACGAGTTGAATGTTTTTGCTAAGTCCATCAAATAGTTTGCAACTGTACTTGGTTTCTTTGAATTGTATGTGTTAATTACAACTTCTTGAAAATTGTAAACTTTCTTTAGAACTTCTCGTTCTGATTCATTAGTTAATTTTCCATTAATGGTTCTCGTTATTCTTTTCTTTTTTAGAAGTGAGTTAATTCTTGCGTGAGTATACTGTAGATATGGTCCAGTATCTCCTTCAAATGAAACTGCACGATCTAAATCAAAAATAACATTCTTTTCTGGAGTTGTTTTCAGGATTGAATAAATTACTGCAGAGTTTCCAATTGCTTCAACTGAACTCATACGTCCTCGTTTTCTATTTTTAATTTCTTTCTTAACATTAGTATATACTTCTTTCATGAAGTCTTCAAGTAGAACTACTTTTCCTTGACGTGTGCTCATCTTTCCACTTTTCAAAAGGACAAAAGAATAGTGAACAACATCCGGCATACTAAGACCTAACAAATCCATTCCTGCCTTTGTTTGTAAGTAGTATAGCTTTTGATCTTCTCCAAGAACCATAATGTTATCTTTGGCTCTACTTAATTTGTATTCAGTATAAGCTAAATCTCTTAATCCGTAGAGGGAAGTTTTATCACTTCGCGTCAGAACAAATACAGGATTTTTCATAGGTAGCTTGTAGTCATGTAAGTCTAAATACAATCTTCCATCTTCATCTGTTAGAAGTTTTTTACTTTTTTCCAATCTTTTTAGAATTTTATTTACTGATTTATTAAATAAGTATTTACTTTCGTAATCGAAGTAATCATATTTGATTCCCAGTTGTCCAAGAATTTTCGATTGACCTTTGATACAAATTTCAACAATGTCTTTGAATCGTTTTCTAACTCTTACATCTCCACTTTCGAGTTTGTGAAGCAAATCGAAAACTTCCTTTTCCTTTGAAGGATATTTTTGTATTTTCTTATTTATTTTTACATACAAATTAAGTAACTCTGAGAACTTTGGATTTCTAGTACCTGCTGCCAGAACTAACATTGCAATTTGTTTTCCAATATCGTTAACATAATAGTGAACTTCTGGTTTGAAGTTTAGAAACTTGTAAATTTGAACTAAGGAGTTCCCAATTAATGCATTTCGTGCACGACCGATGTGAGGTGATGCGTTTGGATTTATACTTGTGTGTTCAATTAATACCTTTTTACCTTTACCAATATTTGTTGAACCATAATTTCTACCTTCACTCTTAACGCGTTTTGCAACTTCTTTTGCTAGAGCTTCTGAACTAAAGTAAAAATTTAGATAAGGACCATGAACTTCAATTTTAGAGAAAGTTTTTGCAACTTTAATCTTCTGCCTCAATTGAGTGGCAATACTTCCTGGAGACATTTTGAAAAATTTACCAAGTGAGAAACAAGGAAATGCTAAATCTCCAAGTTTGGAATCTGGAGGAGTTTCAATCAGTGTATCAATATCTTTATTGCTTAAATCAACAACTTCAGAAATTGCCTTTATTGCGGCTTTGCGAAACTTGTCCATGAACATAATTTAAACTGAAAGTATAAAACAATATTGAATAAATGCACGAGGCAGGATTCGAACCTGCGAAGACACTAAGTCACAGGGTCCTTAACCCTGCCCATTTGACCACTCTGGAACTCGTGCGTAAAAAAATATTGAAAGTGCTCCTTTTAAGTTTATCTCTGTAAAGTATTTATGAAGAACTTATTTACTTCTGAATCAGTGACTGAAGGTCATCCTGATAAAATTTGTGACCAAATTTCAGACTCAATTTTGGATGAATTGTTAAGTCAAGATCCAGATTCTAGAGTTGCTGTAGAAACTGTAGCAACTAAAGGTTTGATTTTTGTAACTGGCGAAGTAACAACCAAAGGTTATGTTGATATTCAGAAAGTTGCTCGCAAAACTTTGAAAGAAATTGGTTACACAAATCCAGAATTTGGTTTGGATTGGGAAGATTGTGGAGTTATTGTTGCACTTAATGAACAAAGTCCAGATATTTCTCAAGGAGTTTCTAAGGAAGAAGGTTTACACTCAGAACAGGGCGCAGGAGATCAAGGTATGATGTTTGGTTATGCGTGTAATGAAACTGAAGAGCTAATGCCTTTACCAATTTCTTTGGCGCACAAGTTAACTCATAAATTGGCAGAAGTCCGAAAGAATAAAGTATTGCATTGGGCTCGACCAGACGGTAAAGCGCAAGTAACAATTGAGTACGAGGATGGAAAACCAGTTAGAGTCGATACTGTTGTTATTGCAATACATCATGATGATGGAATCTCACATGAAGAAATAAAATCACAAGTAATTGAGCAAGTAGTTAAGCCAGTTTGCGGTGATTGGTTAGATGCTGAAACTAAATATCATATTAATGCTACTGGAAAATTTATTATTGGTGGACCTGAAGCAGATGCAGGATTGACTGGACGAAAAATCATTGTTGATACTTATGGCGGAATGGGTCGACACGGAGGCGGAGCCTTTTCAGGTAAAGATCCATCTAAAGTTGATAGGAGTGCAGCTTATGCTGCGAGGTTTATTGCTAAGAATTTAGTAGCAAATGGTTTAGCTGAACGTTGCGAAGTCCAATTAGCATATTCAATTGGTGTTGCTGAACCTGTATCTATTTCAGTTAATACTTTTGGAACTGGAACAAAGTCTGAAGCGGAGTTAGTTGAAATTATTCGGAATAATTTCTCATTGAAACCTGCTAAAATAATTAAGTATTTTGATTTGAAGAAACCAATATACAAAGATACCGCAGCTTACGGACATTTTGGTCGTTCTAAATTTCCTTGGGAAAAAATTATTGAATTAAAATAATCAAAAATTATTCTCTTCGCATTCGTCTTAGTCGCTTCTTTTTCTTAAGCTTCTTTCTGTACCATTTCCATCTACCTCGGTATCCGGATTTGTTCTTCTTTTTCCATTTACGGGACGAACGTTTCATTCTGAGTTTAGGTTAATTGGTTGTTTTATAAAACTTTCGAGGTGGCTAGATAAGTTAGTGGACATTGGACAAGTTGTTGTGCCGATTATAAAGCTGGAAATTATTCTATTTGTATGGAAATCAAAACATATTTGAGACAGATATTTGGCCGAGGTGGCTATGCTGAAGATTACTTGCCTGTGATTTATAGAAATCAAAGAATTGCTCTTACACAGAAAATATACTCCTCCGTTTAACACCTGCGCCCGCGCCCTTGTCTTACAGGGGCGTATTTTTAAAAATCAGTAAGTTTTCTTTCAGGGCCCAAGTAGTTAATTATTGAAGATCGACCTTGAAATCCTTCACCTGTAGGTTTTAGTTTTATCAATCTCTTTTTTTCAAGAGAATTAAGAGTTCGCTTAAATGTTTTTTCTGATTTTTTGCCTCTTGCAATTTTATATTCTTTATAGAGTTCTCCTGTAGTTTTACCGGAATGTGTTTCGCAAATTTCTAGAACTAATTTTTCTTCGACTTTGAAAGTTTTATTTACAGCAGCAGGTTTGATATTTCCAATTCGTTGAATTGCTGTTTCAACATGTTCAAGAGTTATTTTCTTTGTTGAGTCTTGTTCTGCAAGTTCTCCTGAAATTTTTAGTAATGTAAGTCCGATTCGTATATCTTTATATCCTGAAGCAACATTTGCAAGTTTTTCAAATGCATTATCATTCCAAGTACCTTGATAGAATGCATATTTAATTCGTTCCTTTAGAATATCAAAAGTTTCTGCCCGAGTATATGATTTGAATTCAAGATTTTCAGGAGTTAAACGACTTACAATCCGATAATCAAGTTTAGCATTTAAGTTTGGTTCATTAGTCAATAAAATTATTGTTCGTTTTTTTATATTTTCCAATAAGTGATACAAGAAATCAGTATCACCTGCTTTATCAGCTTCATCAAGAACTATAACAATACCATCATATTGTTTTAAACGATCCATAACTTTGTTAATCAACTCATTTGTTTTTAGATTCTGAATAAATCGAAGTCCAAGCTGAAGTGAAATTTCTTGTAATACTTTGTATGTTGTATTTGCTTTCCAACAGTTAACATTTATTTTTGCAATATTATCGGCTTCTTCATGTTCTTCTAAATCCATTACGACTCGCTTTACTGAAACAGTTTTTCCAACACCGGAAGGTCCACTAACAATTAAAGATATCCCTGTTCTTCCATGAAATAATGGTTTTATTGCCGTTGCTACAAATTGTTGTTCATTTTCGCGATGTGGCAATAATTTTGGAATGAAGTCTGGATCAAGAGCGTCAGGATTAGAGAAAATTGTTTCTTCTGAACCAAGAAAGTTAAAACTATTCATGGTCTTTTCAGTTATGAGAGGTTTTAAGAATTTCTCGAGTCTGGGCAATGTTTTTAATTGAAGGAGTTTAAGTGGAATCATGAACAAATTTGAGAAGTACATGAGTTTTGTTGAAGAGATAAATGCAAAGGACAGGGTTGTTTTATGTTTTGATCAAGATGGTGACGGAATTCCTGCAACGGTTTTAATGTTAAAGGCATTTCAAAGATTAAAAATAGATAATATTCATTGGGTTCCGTTTCAGCGAGGAAATAGGATACATGTTGCTGAAGAGATTCTTGCGTGGAATCCATCTCATGTAATTTTTTTAGATGTTGCAGCTGAAATGTATCACGAATTAATGGGTAAATTAGTTAATCGGAAAGTAATGGTTATTGATCACCACGAGACTAATGATCCTTTTGAAGGTGTTACAGTTTTAAAACCGCAAAGTATTGGTTTTGAAGAGTCAAATCAATATTGTACAGCAAAGTTAGTTTATGATTATATGTCAAATTTTGTTGATTTGGAAGATGTTAGTTGGATTACTGCAGTGGGAATAATTTCTGATATGGGTCAAAAAACTTGGGGTGAATTCTTGAGAGAGATATTAAAGCATCATAATTTTGAAATTAAGGAAGATTGGTATGACACTGTGCCAGGAAAAATAGCTCAAATAATTAACTCTGCAACGAGTGTGAATCCAATAAGAACTGAAGAGGCAATTG
>Ga0209665_1002194_pt1 | contig 10272 bp, 4 predicted proteins | sample SaaInlV_200m_DNA_2_FD_184675 | JGI IMG/M metagenome (GOLD analysis project Ga0209665, IMG submission 184675) | Marine microbial communities from expanding oxygen minimum zones in the Saanich Inlet - Saanich Inlet SI074_LV_135m_DNA (SPAdes) (version 2) | ecosystem: Environmental > Aquatic > Marine... | reverse complement strand
ATCTCGCACTTTCTTTCGCATATCCAGCAGCACTGTTCCCATCTTCTGATTGAGTGCATTGGCGGACTTCAACCGTCCTTGCCATTCACCAACCAAGACCGTCTTATCCTTGGCTGCAGCTTCTCTGACGGCGGCAACTTCCTTATTCTTGATTGCTTCAGCATTGGTCACTTTCTCTAACGCACTTGCCAGATTCTTCCGTGCTTCATCTCTTTCCTCGGTGCATTTGAGCAGGGTGGCGCTGGCCGTAGAAGCTTCGGCGGAGCGACCTGCCTGTAGTGAATCCAACTCGACTTTCATGGCATCATTGTCCTTTTGCAATGCTGCAATCTTTCCATTGGTTTCCTTCAATTCCTCTTGTAATCTTCTGTGCTCTGTGGAGCCGCCCTCTAACTTCTTGGCCATATCGTTAGACTCTGCGTGGACCAAAGACAACGTCTGCTGTAATTCTACACACTTTTCGGCCACTGCAGCATTTTTCTTCTCTGAATCATCTAATAATTTCGTCAATTTCTGTACTTGCTGGCTCATCGCGTCGGCATCTTGGGCTTTTTGTGATAGCACCCTGTTTTCGTTCTCCAGTCCAGCAATGACCTCTGAAACTTGAGAGAAACGGAAGAGCTCTTTCTTCAACTGCAGTGTGATCGATTCAGCAGTCATGAGGTCTCTCTCTGTGCTTGCAAGTTTGGATTGTGAAGTCTCCAAGTCACTGCTTAACCTGGCATTCTCCGCTCTCAAGGCGCCTAGCTTTTCATCACCAACATCCCTTCCCTTTCCATTATCACTAACGACTGCAGGGATTCTATCTGCACCATGAGTCTGAAGTTCATCCACCTTGTCCCGCAAGTTTTGCAGTTCTGTATTCTTGGTCTCTTCCTGTGGATGAGGCAATTTTTAGTAAAGAATAAATAAATGGTCTTTGGTTTGGGGAGATAGCAGTACGTACAAGAGACTTATATTGCTTAGTGAACGATGCAGCTTGCACTTTCATCAACTGGTCTTGTCGTTTGCAGTGACCCTCTAGCTTTTCGAACTCTTCCTTCTGCTCCTTATAGAGATTGGCAGCCTTCTTTGCATAATCGAGTGTCTTCTTGTATTTCTTCTGTAATTCTTCGTACTCAGCAAACGGGACGACATCTTCATGATCACTGTCTGAGGTTTCAGTTCCAGACGTCGTTGCCGTAAATTCATCTTCCGAGGTACCCTCCTCCAAACCAAGCGATTGTTTTAATTCGTTGCTCCTCTTCTGCTCTGCAGCCAGGGATGGCGATGCTAAATGCGGCTTATATTCTTGCGGCCCTTTGAACTTGGGAGGCATGCTATAACTATATCTGGGCAGTCCGCTTGGGTGGAGGGAAGGATCTAGCCACCCCTCACTTACAACCCCTCTCTGTCCAGCAGTATACAAGCGAGTTTACAGCGCTTCATGGAAGCGTATGAATGAGCAAAGTTACTTATTTCTTCGAAGGAGTTCCAAAGACAAGGTGTAAGCTTGCAAGACGCCGGAGGAGAGTGGGACGTGCCGCAGACTTCTTCGGCTTGGGCAGCTCATACAAGTTGCGGAGTGGTTTCCAATTGTGCACATCCATTTGCCAATCTTCCTCCAGCAATTCACTGAGCAATGGGTATTTAGTCGAGACTTCTTGGTAATCATTGGACTCTCGATGAAGGACCGGCTGCATGTTTCGCTCCCACCAATAGGGATGTTCCTCCGGGGGTAGAATAGGGGGGGCATTTTTGGTGCTGCTGGCTAGTTTAATACTTCGCATGCGCCTCTTCTTTAACATATGTGCGCGGACTCTCTCTCTAGCTCTCAAGACATCTTGATGGATTTTCTGCTCTTGCTGTGAGAGCCGCTTCTGGGCCCGTTCCAGAATAGAGAGCGTGCTGTCATCTGTGTCACTTGCCTGTTTGGAGTCATCTTGATCGGTTAAGTATGATACTACCGAACCCGTTTCAGCCACATCGGATCCCTCAGTTTCAGCTTCTTTCTCCTGGGCATAGCGTCTGACAATTAGATCGGCTAGATCTTGGGTCGGACCACCAGACGGAGTGAAATCAGGGAGTGAAGACTGAGAGGCAGGCAAATCTATCTCACCGCCATAATCATCTGAATCAAATCCGTCACTATTTTCTCCGTTAGTTTCCTCGTCGGTGGAGGTGGCAACTACATGGGAGTGCCCACCCGAATGGGCATTCGCTGTGGTCGAGGCAGGTTCTGGTCGCTTTGAATGATCGCTATAGGATAGTTTGAACATTTTTTGTCCGTTACTACCATCAGGACTGCTTTCAAAGAAACTACCACTCCGACCACTCGCACTGACATTATGCCCCAAGACCGAGACTGAACGGGGCGGATAATTACTAGTGGTGCCGTTACCATTACCATTACCATTACCATTACTATTGTGTGGGGATCCATTCTTGGAGGAATGATGGTGGAAAGAGAGGGATGAACTGACTTGCCTCTCTTTGCCGCCCCCGTGCGGTCTCTTGGAGGGGCTATCATAATGGTCATGGACTCCGGCAGCGGGTGAGATATCAGTGGCCTTTTCATGGATGCCAAAAAGCCAATTAGACGAAGCAGGAGGTTGCAACGTTCCTGCATTGGCTTGAACTGCAGCTGCGGCTAAGATTTTGTTTAAACTTCCTTGGAATTGAATGTTGGGTGAGGGCGTGTTTTGAGCCGACGTCGTGGGGGATCCCTTGACGGAGGGGAGCCTGGTGGTGCCACTTAGCTTGGGAGAATTGTTGGAAACTTGCAATGGTTGACCCAACTCAGTCACCATTCGAGATTGCATGGCTAGCTGCTGTGCTTGAGCGATCAGCTCGGCATTTTTCCGGCGACCCACACAGTGCCGCAGATAATGCATGGCCAAAATATCTAGAGGTGGTGTCTCACCACCATTACCTAACAGTTCTAACCGCTCTGGCTCTACCTCAGCGGCAGGCATGATCATTTCAAAACCACCGGACCGACTGGATGCAGAATGCATGGCCAAGAGTGCCTGGGGTGCCTTGGGAACTGAGAGATCGTCAATATTACCCTCCTGTATCAGGGCAATATCTTTGTCTATGTTCACTTCTGATGCTGGGCTATGAGGTCGAGTGGATTGAGATTGAGAGGGTGCCTGAGCATCATGCTCATTTTGCGGGACAATACCAATCAAAGTGAACAAGTCGCGCATCATGGTGGGGGATGGTGGATAGGCACAAGAGTGTGCATCCAGCATGAATGCATTACCCTGGGTATCCAGGAGGAAATCAAAGCATAGGAGCTCAAAAAAGTTCCGAGAACATGGATTCAGCTGTAAATTTTCACACTTGGCCGTCAGATAGGGGACCGATGCACAAATCGCCCGAGCAACCGCTGACTTGATGGCCTTGAGTACACTGGGGGAGGAAGGTAATTCAGAAGCCTGCTGCAGAGCTGATAGACACATGCCTAATGTCCACATGCCACACCCTTCCAGCTGATTTTCAATTTCGGGGAATTTTTGTCGATTACTATCCGGAAATCGTTGAAAATAAGATTTCTGGTCCTTTCCACGCCATATATAGATCTCTAAGGGTTGAATACAAGTAATAAGAGCGTAAGCACGGACATCCATTCGTTTTCCTTCTACTACCAAGGGATTCATCAAGAATCGCTGAGCAATGCACTCGGTGAAGCGCTCCAGCTGTCGCAAATCAGACAACATCATTCTCACTTGACGATTGCTGCATTGACCTTTCACAATCCAATATTTATTATGGTTGCTATTTGGTTCGCGTTCTCTAAAGGCTTTGCGAAAAGCATGATAGTCCTTGGGCAGGACGTAGGTGTCTAAGATAAAAGGAAACAAATTGCTAAAGTTGGGACTGCTTCGCTTGGAGTTAAGCATATCAAATAATTTATCACGATGATGGATGTATGATGTTCCAGGAACGCGATTGATTAACTGATAGGGCGTCAATTGTTTCAACTCATGCCGTCGGGCTCGCCCAAACAGTAATGTCCATTCTCGATTACTATCTTCATGGACAACTTTCATACCTGCCTTCTCAAGACATTTAACTACATGTGCGGCCACTTCCTCCTTTATTTTCGCAATGGTTGCAATGTGCGTGCGAATGAAATACGGCGATCCCGTTTCTCCACCATAACTAAAGGCGATAATCGGAGGCAAGATGGGAAACTTCGGAGGCAAAAGGCATAAACTATAATTTTGACGGTTTTCGTAATGCGGATCTGCAAGAGAACCGACACCCATCACAGGCGATGCCGAGAGTGGGGAGGCATCAAACCGTGAGGATTTTCCCCCTGAATTTTGAGAAAGATGCCTCGTATTTCCATCCAAACTATCTCCTAAGGGGTTGTTACGTCGATACCGCTGGCTACGAAGCTCTCGTGAGGTTCCCACTGAGCCTGTAGACATCGACAAAATAACGTGTCAAGTGCGTCAATACCCCTCAGAGGGGGAGGGGCATTTAAAAAGTCGGGATGGCTAGTCTCGCGAAACCGCATGATTTCTCTGGCACTGTTGCCAATACCATGGACACCATTGGAAGAAACTCTCTATCTTATGTACGTCCATTGTCCTGCATGGAGTTATGTTTTGTTTCGGCTTTGCTTGGTGGTGAAAACTGTTAGTAATGGTGTGGATGATTCTATAGAGAGAAGCGCGAGGGGTTCTAAGAGATAAGAATCGTTCGTCTCTTTCAACATCAGTGACGCAAAAGTTACTCGCTCCAGATGGTCCCCCGCATCCTCTGCAAAGTTTCCGGGATTTCCATGACATTGCCAGCAAGGCTGATCCCATGTCAGTTCGGCAGGTATTGTGTGCGAAAAAGAGCATGTTGAAGAAAACTGAATGGTTCTTGCAGAGTCTTCCTGAATCTGATAAAGATGAGCTGGAAGAGATGGAGGCTTATCTGCAAAAAACGCCGGTCTTAGCTACTTCGACTGCTGCCACTGACAGTGATGCGGAAGAGCAAATAGCTAAGAGTTTGGCTCTTTTGAAAAAGGTAGGATCGTCGATGTCATAGATAAGGAGGAAGAAGAAGAAGAAGAAGATCTCTGCATCCGCCACTATTCGTGGCGACATTCATTCGTCAGTCATCCTATCATAAACATTTACATGGAGCTGTCAATAATTTCCTTGTTGGACAGATTATGAAGCATGGTGAGCAAGCTAGTAGCGATATCATAATCGTTATGCTCACTCTCATATCCAGCTAAGAGCATCAAGTAGTAACCTATCAATGTTCGGTCTGCAAAGGATCGGTCTCCTCCAGGGTAGTAGTAGCCGTAGTCTTTGTCCCGCACTGGCTCCTCTCGATGGTGTTGAGGACTATTATTGCCTCCTAGTGAATTGGGAGAATTGATGCTGTTGTTGTTTTCTAATTCTTCTTTTTGTCTATTGAGTTCTGCTGCCTTTAATTCCGCCTTGTTATCTTTTTTATCTTCCTTTTCCAACTTGGCTTGGGAATTTTGAAGATTGTCCACAATTACTGCGACAAACAGATTCATCATTATAAAAGTCTGTAGAATAATGAAAGATGCCAAGTAGTAGAATATACTTGGTGCTGCCTCAATGTTGGGGTCGTAAAAGTCCGGAGTCCAATCATCGAGGGTGAGAATCTGGAAGAGAGAAAACATGGCGACAAAAATGTTTCCAAAATGTCTCGGGTCTATACTTGAGTACAACTCTATTCCAATCACAGCATAAATGTACATTATGAGATATAACAGCCCAAGAATGCTCAACATGGCTGGAATACTTGCAATCAGAGTTGAAACGATAATCTGCAAACTTCGCAAGAAACTCACAGCTCTAAGTGAACGCAGAGCCCTTAGAGCACGAAATGCTCGAAAGACCCGAACAGCTCTAAATACCTGGGTATTGATAAAATTAAAGGAGGAAAGAACAAAAGTAATCCAGTCGGCATACGAAGCAGCAACGACAAACATGTCAAAACAATTCCATCCAGATTTAAAAATCTTAAGCCGAAGAGCAAAAAATTTCAGGATTAGCTCAAAGGTGTATATGCCGAGAAAAATATTGTCTAATACGCTCAAGTAGTAACCAAAATACATGTTGACGTGCGGTGAGGTTTGCAGGGCAATTATTAAGGTGTTTAACATGATAACAGCCAAAATAGTAGTAGAAAATACAGGAGATTGTATTACTTTGTATACATATTGTCTCAGAGCAGACCAATTCCGGAATGATGAACCCTATGGTGATGGTGCTGCAGTTAGTCCAGCTTCAAGGATAGAAAACTCATATGAACAGCCCCGTACAATATGAATGGAGCCCTCATCGGAGGGTCCACTCATAGTCGATGCATAATCTGATGTTTCAAACGATGATTCGGTAAAAGTCGTGGAAGCTTCCAAATCTGCCATGCCTCGCTGTCAGTGAGGGGTGCACAAACTTGGGAGGCCCACATTGCCTCATCCTCCAAATGCGTAGCAGTATGGATGGTAATGCGGCAGCTGCTCATGTTGCTTACGCTATGAGCGATACTGCCTTTATTTATCCAATCACCCCGTACGTCCATATTGGGAATTCGCCCAGGTTTTCTCCTTATTTGATGGAGCCGGCTGTTAACGCCATCCGGCAGGAGCTCACCCATGGGAGAATTGGCTGATGCCTGGGCTAGCAGCGGCCGATTAAATTGCTTTGGTCAGACGGTCAGTGTCAGAGAAATGCAATCGGAAGGTGGTGCTGCTGGAGCAGTCCATGGCTCGCTGTCCGCTGGGGCACTGACCACAACCTTCACAGCCTCTCAAGGCCTACTTCTCTTTATTCCCAACATGTACAAGATAGCAGGAGAATTATTACCTTGTGTTTTTCATGTGGCTTCAAGAGCTATCGCAGGACAAGCATTGTCTATCTTTGGAGACCACTCTGATATTATGGCGGTTCGTTCGACTGGGTTTGCACTCCTCTCTTCTCATTCAGTTCAGGAGTGCATGGATTTAGCGCTCATAGCCCATTTAAGCTCACTAGAGTCATCTGTTCCATTTGTGCACTTTTTTGATGGCTTTCGGCTCTCACATGAAATTTCCAAAGTCTCTGTCCTCGACTATGACGACATGAAAGAAATGATCAATTTGGAGCATGTGCATGCCCACCGCAAACGTGCTCTGAATCCAAATCATCCACATGTTCACGGAACTTCTCAAGCGCCTGATATATTCTTTCAGCACGTCGAAGGTAGCAACCAGTACTACCAAAAAGTTCCGGCGATCGTGGAGGAGACTATGCGCCGATTTGAGGAGAAATTTAAACGCTCCTATCACTTATTTGATTATGTTGGTGCTTCTAATCCTACTGCGATCATTATATGCATGGGAGCGGGGTCTCCTGTGGTGGAAGAGACACTAGAGTGGATGGGACGGGATCCAACCTGGTCTCAGCATGCTCTGGGGCTGATCAAGGTTCGGCTTTTCCGCCCTTGGTCTGTATCGCACCTCCTGCAGGCTATTCCAACTAGCGTGCAACGCATCTGTGTACTTGATCGAAGCAAAGATGCGACAGCAGTTGGAGAGTCGCTCTACATGGATGTCTGCACCAGCCTCTTTCAATCCTCTTCCAATCGACCCATGCCTTGCGTGGTTGGAGGAAGATTTGGTCTAGGATCCAAAGACTTTACGCCCGGAATGGTACTAAGCTGCTTTGAAAACTTGCTTTCTCCCTCCCCAAAGAATCATTTCACCGTGGGTATTGAAGATGACGTTTGTTTCACCTCTCTGGCCATGCTCCCAGAGCCCACTACCCTGCCGGCTGATCTCAAGCAGTGCATATTCTGGGGCCTCAGCTCAGATGGTACGGTTGGAGCCAACAAAAATGCCATTAAAATTATTGGAGATGCCACTGACTTACATGTCCAAGGCTACTTTTCCTATGACGCTCACAAGAGTGGAGGGGTGACTGTGTCGCATCTCCGGTTTGGTCCTCATGAAATCAAGGCCCATTATTTGATTCAAAGTGCAGACTTTGTCAGCTGCAACCATCCGCAATGGATATCTCGGTATTCTGTTCTGCGCAATTGCAGAAAGGGTGGGACGTTTGTCCTCAACACCAAGTTGCTCACTCTGGCGGCCTTGGAGGAAGGACTACCCCATACGATTAAGCAAGCCATTGCGCAGAGAGAGGTTATCTTCTATGTGATTGATGCCAACAGTGTGGCTGAAAGTACTGGAATGGGCAAGAGAATCAATAATATCATGCAGGCGGTCTTCTTCCAATTGTCCGGGGTTCTCCCTGCCTCCACAGCCATGACTCTCTTCAAGGCAGAGATTCGTAAGAGCTATGGCAAGAAAGGTGAAGAGGTAGTCCTCGCTAATTATGCTGCGGTAGATGCTGCTATTTCTGCCCTCCATCGAATTGATTATCCCGCCAGCACTTGGGCCAAGGCAGCTGCGCCCATCAATACCACTAATGCCGGGGTGGTTCGGATGGATAAGTTGGCGGAAACATCGATTCGTTCCTCCAAAGCCATGACAGAGGGAAAGAAAGAGAGAATGCTCAAGTGGGTCCACGATGTGATGGAGCCCATTGTCAGGTTGGAGGGAGATGGGATCCCAGTCTCATCGCTGGATCCTCGGGGATTCTACCCCCTGGGTACGGCAGCTTTTGAGAAGAGAGCCATTGCTAAAAAGGTGCCGGTGGTTGATATGGATAAGTGCACCCAGTGCAATTACTGCTCCTTTGTCTGTCCACATGCAGCCATTCGACCCTTCCTCGTCAGCAATGATGAACTGGAGGGTGAGTTAATTCCACCCGTCACGTTCGATCTACGAGCTGCAGATGGACCAGGTTGTGCTTCCTACAGCTATCGTATTCAAGTATCTCCTCTAGATTGTACAGGCTGCGAGGTCTGCGTCTATACCTGTCCGACTCAGGCCTTGACCATGAAAACCATTGAAGATGTGATTGATGAGGAGAAGGCAAATTGGGAGTATGCAACCACTCTGCCATGGAGAGGAAATCTGTTTGATCGTCATACGGTGAAGGGGAGTCAATTTTCCCAGCCGCTCCTTGAATTCTCCGGAGCATGTGAAGGATGCGGAGAGACCCCATATCTCAAGCTCCTCTCACAACTTTTTGGAGAGAGAATGATCATTGCCAATGCCACGGGATGCTCCTCAATATGGGGAGCTTCAGCGCCTTTTGTTCCTTACACGACCAATGAACAGGGACGAGGACCTGCTTGGGGCAACAGTCTCTTTGAAGACAACGCGGAGTTTGGTTTGGGCATGTATGTTGCAACCAGTCAGCGCCGGAAGAAATTGGCGGCAGATGTGAAGGAAATTTTGCGCCTGCATAAGAAAGGTGACGCTCTCCTATCAGAGGAGCTGAAAGCTGCCCTCACTGATTGGGAGCAAGGTTTCCAAGATGCTGATACTTGTGAGCGAACGACCAATATCATCTTGCCAGCGTTGGAGGAAGTTTCAAAATCACTGACAAGTTTAACCAAGCATGCCCAACAAGTTTGGCAGTCTATCTTGATTGCATCAGACATTTTCATCAAGGTTAGCCAGTGGATTGTGGGAGGAGATGGCTGGGCTTACGATATTGGCTTTGGAGGTTTGGATCACATCCTAGCCTCGGGAGAAAATGTCAACGTGGTGGTCCTAGATACCGAAATGTATTCGAATACTGGTGGGCAAAAATCTAAGAGTACTCCCATGAGCAGTGTGGCTAAGTTTGCGGCAGGTGGGAAGGATTTGCCCAAGAAGGATCTCGGTCAAATCGCCATGAGCTATGGGGAAGTCTATGTCGCTTCTGTCTGTCTGGGAGGTAATTTTAACCAGTGTGTGAAGGCATTCACCGAGGCAGAAAAGTTTCATGGGGTCTCGTTGATTCTCTGCTATAGCCCTTGCATTGAGTTTGGAATTCGGCAGGGGATGAGCCAAATGGTCAATGAGGGAAAGGAAGCGGTGGAGACTGGATACTGGCCTCTGTATCGCTATAATCCAGAATTGCGACCTGGTAATCCATTTCAACTCGATTTCCGCAAGGTGAAGAAGAGTCTGGTGGAGTTTTTGGCCAAGGAAAACCGATTTGCCTCCCTACAACTCAGCAATCCAACCGTGGCCCTAGAGCTGCAAGAAAAGCTGTCCCATCAAATTGTCGATCATTTTCATGCCAACATTGAAAAGAACTTGTCACCCGAAGAATTGGTGGAGAGTTTTACCCAGCTCTCGGGAGGACTGCTGCCCAAAAAGTCGAGCTCTGTCACAATTCTCTTTGGATCGCAGACAGGAACTGCAGAGAG
>Ga0209665_1002174_pt1 | contig 10319 bp, 9 predicted proteins | sample SaaInlV_200m_DNA_2_FD_184675 | JGI IMG/M metagenome (GOLD analysis project Ga0209665, IMG submission 184675) | Marine microbial communities from expanding oxygen minimum zones in the Saanich Inlet - Saanich Inlet SI074_LV_135m_DNA (SPAdes) (version 2) | ecosystem: Environmental > Aquatic > Marine... | reverse complement strand
GCTCTACCAAAACATTGTCAATGCCTAATGCTGAAAGAGCACTCATTAAGTGCTCAACCGTAGAAACCTTAACGCCTTGGTTTTCTAACCCAGTAGAAAGCACCACTTCATTAACAAAAGCGTTGTGCGCTCTTACTAACTTGCCACCAACATCCATGCGCCTAAATACCACACCATGATCCGGCTCCGCAGGGATGAGTGTCATGTTAACCACGCTACCACTATGAATACCAATACCGCGTGCTTTAACAGTTTTTTTGATTGTTCTTTGTTTGATCATAAATATACTAAAGCTTAAGGTTGAGACGTCTCCCCATTCTACCTAAAAAGCCTCCTTTGTTGTTTGCTTCTGTTTCTCTAAAATCAGACTTATTAGGCTCGAATAATAACAAACCTAAGGCGCAAGCATAAACAGGATCTTTGAGACTGTTCTCAAATTGCACTTTTTTAGTTGTAATTTTTTCGGTGTTAATACACCCAAGCTTAGTTCTAACATTGAAATACTTTAGCATTAACGCATCGCAATCTTTAATTTTAGAAGCGCCACCTGTTAAAACAAGACCAGATTTTAGCAAGCGATCAAGTTTATGAGATTGTAAATCTTTTTTAACCAAAGAGAACAACTCTAAATAGGCCTTCTCAATTACCTCAACTAAAGATTGGTGAGACAAGTAATGTTCACTCTGATCAGGGTCGTCGTCAGCCTGCACAAATAAAATCAACTTGTCTTCTCGAATAGATTTGGTTTGCGCATCTCCGTACTCAATTTTTAAGCGTTCCGCCTCTTCGAATGATGTGTCAAACGCGTAAGCAATTTCTTCAGTAATCTGGTCGCCACCTTTTTGAATAACTGCACTATAAGTAATACCGCCCTTGGTAAAAACCGATAAATTGGTCACGCCAGCGCCAATATCTACTAAACAAATACCGCTGTCTTTTTCATCTTTCGTAAGATAAACCTCACTACTCGCCATTGAATTTAGTACGATATTATTCAAACCAAACTTGCTTTTTTGCATACTTCGGTCGATTGCATCCACGCATTGATTAGACACCATCACAATGTGCATATTGACTTCTAAATTAGTTGCTTTTTGACCAATAGGCTGGTCGGTAACAACACCCTGCCCGGTCTCTGTATCTTTATCTAATACAAAATGATTAATAACACTGTTAATCACTTGCTTGTTGGTAGGTGTTGGAATGCCACAAGCATTTTTAACCGCTGTTCTTACATCGTCTTCACCAACTTCATGTGTGGGTAAAAATATTTGCCCATCTCGATTAGTGACAGTTAAATGCGGATCAGAAATATTCGTACTGACATTGAAAAAGCCTTTTATATCGCAACTCGAACAGGCGGCTTCCGCTACTTTTTTGATCGCTTGACTTGCTTGCTCTACATCAACAATAACGCCTTTTTTAACACCAGCTGACTCACCTATGGCATACCCAGTTACAGTGAACCTTCCATTTTCTTCATCAGCAAGCAAAACAACAATCTTACGACTGCCAACATCAATACTTGCAATAAAATTACTATCCGCCATTTTCGTGATCTTGCTCTGAGTTTTTAAAATCCAGCCATTCGTATAGGTGTTTTAATTCAACCACTTTTCCACTCAACAATTGTTTAAATTTTTTAGCATTGGGCTGCCCATGGTATAGACCTAGAATATGTCGTGTCATTGAGCGAATCGGCACCCCTTGGTCACTTTGAACTTTTATGTATTCAATAAAGTTTAATAATACTTGTTCGCGGCTCAGATTTGATGTGTTTTGCTGATAAATTTTTGCATCTACATCACAAAGTAAATAAGGCTGATGATAGACTACCCTTCCAAGCATGGCACTGTCTACTTTCTCTAAATGGCTGAGTGCGTCTTCTAAGTGATTAATACCGCCATTAATACCAATCGTTAATTCAGGAAAATCTTGCTTAATTTGATATACCCAATCGTAATTGAGTGGTGGCACTGTGCGGTTTTCTTTTGGGCTGAGACCCTTTAACCAAGCCTTACGAGCATGAATAATAAACGTATCACAGCCTGCTTTATTAACCGTAGTTACAAAGTCAACCAGCTCCTCATAACTTTCCATATCATCGACACCGATACGTGACTTTAAAGTGACAGGCAAATCACTCACTTGCTTCATTGCATCAACGCACTGGGCTACCACTTGTGGTGTGTTCATCAAACAAGCGCCGAAGCTTCCTGACTGCACTCTATCTGATGGACAGCCGGCATTAATATTGACTTCATCATAACCCCAATCTTGGGCAATTTTGGCGCACTGCGCCATCTCGCTTGGATCACTGCCACCCAATTGCAATACCAGCGGATGTTCATCTTCATGGTAGTCGAGTAGGCGGTTTTTATCTCCATGCAAAATAGCCTTGCTAGTAATCATCTCAGTATAGAGTTGCGCATGCTGAGACATTAGCCGATAAAAATATCGGCAATGTCGATCAGTCCAATCCATCATGGGTGCAACGCTAAATTTATGCGGATAGCTCATTTACTAAAGTTTGTATAACAAAATCAACACTACTAGATACTACAGTCTCTCGATCACCTGTAAAGTTTTGAGTCTCAACAAAATATTTGTCCTTAATACAAAATCCAAAACAAACCATACCCACCGGCTTCTCTACTGTTCCACCTGTTGGGCCAGCAACACCGGTGATTGACACCGCAACATCACTGTGAGAATTTTGAATCACACCGCTAACCATCTCAGCTGCTGTTTGTTCACTCACAGCACCAAATTTTTCTAAAACTTTAGTATCGACATTAAGCATGTCTGTCTTTGCTTGATTGCTATAAGTGATATAACCTCGGTCAAAATATGCAGATGAGCCAGAAACGCTGGTTAGCAAGGCCGACAAATGACCGCCAGTGCAAGATTCTGCCACTGATATTGTTAGCGATTGCTCAGCAAGAATCTGACTTAATTTTTTCACTTTCATTGTAATAATCTAAGGCTTAAGTGCTGCTTGCACAATTTCAAAAATATCATTTGACAAATTATCTGTGGTCAAAATGGTTTCTAGCTGTTGTTTTTGTAGTTCACGCAACTCAGGCGTGTAACGCTTCCAATGATTATAAATACTGACTAGTCGCGCGCCAATCTGCGGATTAGAGGTGTTAAGTTTAATGATCACCTCAGTTAATAATTCATAACCTTGTTGATTGTGAAACTGCACAAAATTACTAGAAAAACTACCAATAACACTGCGCAATCGATTTGGCGTGTTAAATGAAAACAACTCATGCTGCATGAGTTGTTTAATCTCATCTACCCCATTCCCAGGTGCTAATGCTTGAGCAGCAAACCACTTGTCCATCACTTGAACATCATGCTGATAGAGGGCGAACATTTGTTGGATTGCTTGATCTTGATATACATTATTAACCAACAACAAAGCATTAAAAGCATTCAAACGATCACTCATACAAATGGCTGATTCAAACTGGTGATAGGCCAGCTTAAACTCACCCACTTTAGCCAAATAAGATAAGCATGTATTTTTTAATGATCGAGCACCTACTGCCTCTGGTGTAAGCTCAAACACATCAGCAGTATTCAGCTTATTGTAAATACTTAATAAAATAGGTTTAAAACGCTGAGCGATTTTGTCAATCACCACTTCTCGTTTTTGTCTGGCTTCAGTAATATTAATCTCACTCATTTGCAAGTGAATGAATCTCTCTGATGGTAATGTTAGTAATTCACTGATGAGTGCATTATCAGTTTCTTTTCTTAAAATACTTTCAAAAGCACTAAACAACGCATTTTCATCAATCTGGGCAGGGTTAAGTATTAATGACAACCATAGCGCTTGCGCATTGTCCCAACGACTAAAAGCGTCAGTGTCATGCTCACATAAAAATATTTTTTGCTCAGCACCAAGACCTGAAGTCAACTTAATAGGCGCTGAAAAACCGCGCAACCAAGATGGGGTTGGCTCGTCTTTAATGCTTTTAAATTCAAATGTTCTTTGCTTTTGATCTAGTACCAAAACACCTTGATCAATCTCCTCACCCTGTTGATCTATCAGTCCATAACGAATCGGCAAATAGTAAGTGTGCTCGCCTTTTTGTTTAAAAGTTGCTTTATAGATTTTCTGCTGGGCATCATATGTAGTATTCACCTCAACTTCAGGCGTACCTGGCTGTGAATACCAAGTCATAAAGGGTTTGAAATCAAAATCATTGGCATCACTCATCGCAGCCACAAAATCATCAATCGTTACTGCCTTACCATCAAAGCGCTCAAAATAAAGCTTCATGCCATTCTGAAACCCTGCCTCACCTAAGAATGTATGAATCATACGAATCACTTCAGCGCCTTTTTCATACACGGTAAAGGTATAAAAATTATTCATCTCGATGTATGACTCTGGCCTTACCGGATGCTTCATCGGGCCGGCATCTTCAGCAAACTGAAAAGTACGTAAACCATTCACATCTTCAATACGCTTAATTGATCGAGAATGTAGATCAGAAGTAAATTCTTGATCTCTAAAGACCGTTAATCCTTCCTTTAAACTGAGTTGAAACCAATCCTGACAAGTGACACGATTACCCGTCCAATTATGGAAATACTCATGACCAATCACCGCCTCAACATTAATAAAATCTTTGTCAGTTGCTGTGTCTGGATTGGCCAGTACATAGGTAGAGTTAAAGATATTAAGGCCTTTATTCTCCATTGCACCCATATTAAAATCATCCACAGCAACAATCATATAAATATCTAAATCATATTCAAGACCAAAACGTTGTTCATCCCATGCAAATGAGCGCTTAAGTGAATCCATCGCAAATTGAGTTTTATCAATATTATGCGATTCAACATAAATCTTTAATGCAACCTCATTGCCACTAATGGTGGTGTAAGTATCCTCCAATACGGCAAAATCACCTGCCACTAAAGCAAACAAATAACAAGGCTTAAGGCTAGGATCATGCCACGTTACCTCACCTGGCTTTGAACTGATTAAATTACCATTACTTAGTAATATTGGATAACGCTCAGGGTCAGCCTTGATGTGTGTAGTAAAGACACTGAGCACATCAGGCCTGTCGAGATAATAAGTAATCTGCCTAAACCCATGCGCCTCACACTGTGTACAAAAATTACCACTAGATTGATACAAGCCATTAAGGCTGGTGTTTTTTTCTGGGTGAATACGTGTGGTAATCTCTAGTGTAAATTCATCTGGTAAATCACTCAGCTCTAATCCTTCATCAGCTAACTGATAATTAGGCTGCACACCATCAATCGAAATTGAAACTAATTCTAAATTAACGCCATTTAAAAATAAACTGCACTCTTTGCAAGTTGAATTTGGATTTTGATAATAACGCACCTTAGACAAAACAATGGTTTCATCTTCAGACAAGTCAAAACTCAGCTCTGTAGTACGGATTAAATACGCACTTGGCTGGTAATCTTTGCGATAAATTGCCTGAGGCTCAGTCATACTTTAAAATTCTGTCAGCCCACTTATTAAAAAAACCATTAATATGATTTAATACTGGTGTGTACAACCCAAATGCCAAGCTAATAAGTGCAATACCAACCCCTCCCACTAAGACATCGCTCAACCAGTGCGCTCCAGCAATTAGCCTGGGCAATGAAAAAAATATCACCAATAAAATAGCAGCCCAACTCCAAAAATTTCGAATAAAAAACAAACAAAACCCAAGCCAAGTAATTAATACTGCCGCATGATCACCAGGAAAGCTAGAGCCAGAAGAGTCTTTTAAAGATAAATTAGGATAGAGTTCGGACAGCCATACCACAGAATCAAGCTGTAACGATGGACTAGGGCGGCCTAGACCCTTATAGTCAATATAAAAATCTAAAAATTCTCTAACAATTAACATTAACATTAACATTGATACAAAGGCAACTAACCCATAAATTCGTTGGCTCTTTTCAAACAAAACCTTATCATAATAAAAAAATAATAAAATAAAAAATAATGGGAATATATCTGCAATTCGAACACTTAAGACAGCCCACGTTCCGCTCCAAAATTGACTTGATTGCAATAATGAGCCATTAAGTATTTCAAAAGACCAAAGGTCTAAAATATCCCAATAAACCCTGGTGTTACTATTAACCCAGCTGTACAAAATAATTAAAGCCAAAAAGTTTAATAATAAAAACGGTTTTAATTTAAAAACAAAGGTTTTCATAACGTCAATAAATATATGCCTAATAATAATCTATACACAACAAATGGCATCATACCGATTCTGTCCAATAACTTAATAAAAAAAACAATTGTAAAGTATGAGCTCAACATTGAAATTACAAATCCTAAAAATAGTAAGCTTACATTTACTATTTGAGGTTGAGCGTATAAGTCTATCAGTATTGATACTGAGGCTATAGCAATCACAGGAATAGATAATAGAAAAGCAAATTGAATTGACATTTGTTTCGACAGGCCAATTAATAGTCCTGCAGTGATAACGATGCCAGATCGAGAGGTTCCCGGAATCAATGCTAAAGTCTGCATTAAACTAATAAACAAAATATCATGCCAATTTATTAACTTTCTAGGGATGGTGTTATTTGTATTAAACCAGCTGGCAACCCCTAGTAGGATGCCAAATATCAAAGTAGCGTAAGCAATTACTTCTAATGAGCGTAAATTGAGTGCAATAACATCTTTAAATAGCAGACCAGCAAGACCAACTGGAATTGTGCCTAATAACACCCCCCATGCTAATTTAGATTCACCAGTACTTTGACGCTTAATAATTGATGCGTAAAGGTCGTTAGACAACGACCTAAGTGTGTCTAGATAATAATAAACAACCGCGGTCAATGTGCCTAAATGAACCACCACATCAAACGCCAAACCTTGGTCGGGCCAGTCCGTTATCTTTGGTACTAAAATTAAGTGCGCCGACGATGAGATGGGCAGAAATTCACTTAAGCCCTGAACCAGTGCTAATACGATTGTTTGTAATAAATCCATAGAGTTTTTGCCAGTTTATAACTTATGTGTTAAATTTTGCTCGGTAAATCCTTTTAATTTTACCGGTAGTTTTTTTGTCAATGCCAACACCTTAAAGCTCTCTCCCATGGCACTGGGTAACACCAATTGTTTAACTTGTTGTGCAAGTGTAACACGCTTATTTTCATCAGTTTCAGCTACTAGGTATTCATCAATCCCCAATGAAATTAAAAACATGGCCTGTGTGGCATAGCCATTAATATCAAAACCACTTCGTTGCGCTTGGTCAGCTATATCTGAAAAATTAACCGAAGTGGTGATATCTTGCTCACCTACATGTACAAAAGGATCGTCACTAGCTTTGTGCTGATAATAACATCGTAGTGTACCTTCGCCGCGCTGAGGATGAAAAAAATCATCTCGGTCCATGCCGTAATCAATTAACAACACCAAGCCCTTATCGACAATATCACTCAATGACTCTATCCAAGCCATTGATCTTGGGTTTGTTTCAGTGGTATACCCTTGCTCAACTTCATTAGGCAGCAAGGCTTTGTTATCAGTATAAGGTTGGCTAAACATCTGCCATTGCAATTGGTCGTTCTTACAATCTACACCTAATTCAACAAAACCATCTTGTTTTTTAATTAGCCGCTTGGCTGGCATCGCATCCAGCACTTCATTGGCAATCACCACGCCTGAAAAATGTTCAGGAAAAGTATTTAGCCATACAACTCTATCAAGTAATTCTGGCAAAACTTTGGTAATTGTTTCTTTTTGTCGTTGCTTGAGTTCAGCGCTGAGCTCAAGAATATAATATTTTTCTGGAAAATTATTAAGTCGACCTAACTCAAATAAAATTTGCGTCGCCAATATGCCACTACCTGCGCCAAATTCTAAAATACTGTTGTTGCCATCCAATACCTGTGCACATTGACGCGCTAAACAAAATCCGAATAGATCTGAAGTTTCAGGCGCAGTGATAAAGTCCCCTTGCTCGCCAAACTTCTGTGCACCACCACTGTAATAACCTTGTGTTGGATAATACAATGCTAAATCCATAAATTCATCGAAACCTATAGGGCTAGCTTTTTGTATAATGGTGTTTTTGATTATTTCTTCAAGATTCATTGAATCCGTATTTTATATGAAAACAGCATTAATCACCGGCGGTGCACAACGTATTGGTGCGCAGATTGCGCAAACGCTACATAACAATGGCTACAACATCATTATTCACTATCGACATTCAAAACAAACTGCTGAAACACTGGCTCAGACACTCAATGTTCAACGTAGTGATTCTGCCACCATTGTGCAGGCAGAGTTATCTAACCTTGATGATATTCAAGCATTAAGCCAAAGTATTGAACAATTAGATGTTTTGGTCAATAACGCCTCTGTTTTTTACCCGACAGCCGTTGAAGAAGTTAATCAAGATATTTGGAATAACATTATGGGTACCAATCTGATGGCGCCTTTTTTCCTATCTCAGTCATTAACAGCCGCTCTAAAGAAAACCTCTGGTTGTATTATTAATATTGTTGACATTCACGCTGAGCGTCCGCTCAAAAATCATGCAATTTATAATATTTCTAAGGCTGGTATTGCGATGATGACTAAAACACTAGCCAAAGAATTAGCACCAGAAATACGCGTTTGTGGTGTTTCTCCTGGCTCTATTCTATGGCCAGAAAACGAAGCATCGTTAACCGATGAGCAAAAAAATAAAATGTTAAATAAAATCGCCTTAGGTAAGCAAGGCGATGCAACCGATATTGCCAATACTGTTTTATTTTTAGCAAACTCACCCTACATCACCGGACAAATTATCAGTGTTGATGGTGGTCGGACATTAAACCAGTAAGTTTTTTGTGATATAATTGAGACGCTTGATGACATAAGATACACCCACATCAGCAACAAGAATTTTTTTAAACGTTTTTGTGCTAGACGAAACACCACAAAAACTACGATAAATATTTTGGGCTTTTTTTTGCCACATATAGAGTAACACAATCATTTATTATCCATTATCGGTAATAAAGATAGAAAAGGGTAAAAAACCCTTTAAGGAATAGGTTTTTGAATCATTTATGAATCAAATAAATCACATTTTAATGTCAATTCAGCACGTGTGTGTTGAGCCTCTATACGTGGAAAAAAGTCCGTCAATAGGACTAAACCATGAATCATATTTTAATCAATGCAACTCACCAAGAAGAGATCCGAGTTGGTATTGTCAAGAACAAAAAACTCACTGATCTTAATATAGAAACCAGCCTTAATCAAAAGAATAAAGGCAATATTTACAAAGGGAAAATCTCCCGAGTAGAACAATCTTTAGAGGCTGCTTTTGTCGATTACGGCAAAGAAAGACAAGGCTTCCTACCTTTCAAAGAAGTAGCTGAAAGCCTTTATAATGGCGCTAAAGCCAAAGGCGACAAACTCACTATCTCTGACGTTTTAAAAGAAGGTCAAGAGATTATTGTTCAAGTTGAAAAAGAAGAGCGCGGTAATAAAGGTGCCGCTCTAAGTACCTATATTAACCTAGCTGGCGCTTACATGATCCTAACGCCAAACAACCCAAAAAGCCACGGTATTTCGCGCCAAATTACTTCAACAGATAGACAGTCACTTAAAGAGGTTATTGGGCAAATCACTATGCCGGATAACTCTGGTCTAATCATTCGTACTGCAGGCTCTGGCAAAACCTTAGAAGAGTTACAATGGGAAGTTGACTACCTGTCAGAGCTATGGAGTTCAATCAATACTGCTGCAGAAAAACGCTCAGCACCTTTCTTAATTTACCAAGAAAGTGATATTGTTATTCGTACTTTGAGAGACTATTTACGTGAAGACACTGACAGTGTTATTATCGATGATTTAGGGACTTTTCAAAATGCCAAAGAATTCGTTAGTTTTGTTTTGCCTCACTACCTAGATCGCATTAAACTCTTTGATGTTTCTGAACACTCTTTGTTTAACCACATGGGTGTTGAAAACCAAGTTAGAAGCGTCTTTAACCGAGAAGTATCCCTACGTACAGGTGCGACCATTGTCTTTGATACAACTGAAGCATTAACAGCAATTGACATTAACTCTGCTCGTGCAACCAAAGGTTCTGACATTGAAGAAACTGCTTACAACACCAACCTAGAAGCCGCTAAAGAAATCGCTATCCAAATACAACTGCGCGATATTGGCGGTTTAGTGGTGATTGACTTTATCGACATGTCATCTGAAGAGCACCGAAAATCAATTGAAAAGGCCATGGAAAAAGCCACAAATTCAGATCGTGCGCGCATCCAAATTGGCACAATTTCACAATTCGGCT
>Ga0209665_1002160_pt1 | contig 10386 bp, 10 predicted proteins | sample SaaInlV_200m_DNA_2_FD_184675 | JGI IMG/M metagenome (GOLD analysis project Ga0209665, IMG submission 184675) | Marine microbial communities from expanding oxygen minimum zones in the Saanich Inlet - Saanich Inlet SI074_LV_135m_DNA (SPAdes) (version 2) | ecosystem: Environmental > Aquatic >... | reverse complement strand
TGGATTGATTCTCTTAAGGGGTTTACATAATTGGTTCAAATCCCTATCCCTGGGAAGAATTACTTGTGACAGTTATAGATAATATATTTGATAAAAATCTAAATTAGATTTAATGTAAACACGTAATCTTTTCGAATTATTTTATTACTTCCAGGTTGAGTTTTTTGATCATATGTCTGCATATTCATTTGTCCAATGTATTGATGATCACTATTGATAGCATGTTGCCAGAAAAGATGGATTTTTGTTCCGGTCTCTTTGGCATTAGCTAATTTTTCGTTAACTCCTGTTAGTGATTGGTCTCCGTTTACTCCTTTTCCAACATAGTAATAATTTCCAGATTTTTCATCATACCAATCAAGATATGGGTTCCTTGCATTTGGGTCATGTTTATGGGCATATCTGAGTAGAGTAAGAAAATCGTAATCTTCATTATGACTTATTCCACTTTGTTTATCACAACAAAGAGCATTCCTGATGCTTGGTGCCTTGTAATACAAATTTTTTTCAAACGGAAAAGAATCTTTTGAAAGAACACCGATTTTATTTCTAATTAAATGCTTTTTTGGAATTTGTGATAAATCGTCACATTTGGGACATTTAGAACCATCTGTGGTTTCAATTATTTTTGAATCACATTTGTCACAAAATTTCATGTTTATGTGATGCCTAGTTTTTGAGTGGCCAACTGCTCTCTATGCCTAATCTTCGTCTTCTTTTCTGTATTCTAGATCTACATCTTTTACAATTTGATTGAACATAGGTTTGCCCCTTGTACAGTCTATATCCAAATAATTCTTCTATGTCGCTTTCTGTTTCAGCTTCATTAGGGCATTTGGGACATTTTGCATACTCTAGATTTTTCATGATAATATTGTTAATTACTTGGTTAAAACATTTTTTCAAAACGTTTAGATCGCACTTATGATCTTTACAAAAGATCTTGCCAAACATGAACGATGATTACATGGAGTTTTTTACAGGATTCCAAGATCATATCTCTACATGTTGTGTTTTATTTTATGAATGTGCATGGTTGCCGTCAATTAGAATTAAAATTCCGGAATATGCTGAAAAAATGTGGAAATTAAGTAATAAATCTGGAGTTTTACTATGTCCAGAATGTTTGGTTAGTGTTATTGATGGTGATAACAAAATTGAATCTGAAATTAATTTTTTGAAAGATTCAATACAAACCGTTGTACAGTGATTAGTTATTTCCAGTTTTGGATCTGTCTTATATAGTGACTACATACTTAGAACACATGGCACAGTCTATCTTAATTGTAAAATATACACTTCCTTCAACTGCTGGAGCAATTTTTAGAAAATTAGATAAAAAAAAATTTAAAATCAAATATGATGATGAAAATAACTCTGACGAACAAATTGAATTAACTCAAGAAATATCTAATCTAAAAAAAAATTCTTTTGGTGTTGAAGGGTATGTGAAATATGTATATCAAAAAGAGAATGAGTTTAAAGGTGAAGGCCATTTTGATACTACTTCTGAAGAATTTACATTTTTATTTGATCCAACATCTAACATAGTTATTTTACATGGTAATCCTGATTTCAGAGTTAGATTAATGAAATTCTTTGCACATGTGTTACATGATGGCGATGATCTTTTTGAATCCATTTCAATAAAAAAAGAGAAACTCTATGATTTGATGAATAAAATCCTTAAAATGAAATCTGGTAAAAATAACCTTGAAGAAGCAAAATTCTATCATGGGGATAAACCGCTAGGTAATTTGAAAAAATTATCTTTTACAACAATTGCTGATTTTTGTGGTACTGAGCACGAGTTATTTGATGAACATTATGCTAATTGTACTCATTGGAACTCTGTTTCACGTGTGTACAAATGTAATGGACTATTGGATACATTATCTGATAGTGGTTATTTGTTGAGGATAACTAAGGATGCCACTGTTTCATTTGGAATAGATAAAAATTTGACAGAATGGAATCGATTTGTTGTTGAAACAATGAAACCTGTTTTAAAATTTTAACTATATTTTGATATCAAAATATCCATCTTTTTAGATGATTCATTTTTACGCTTTTCAAATTCTTTGAAATAGTTTGACCATCTTCTCATTTGAGTATCTTTACTTTCATCTATTTTTGGTAGATAATCATCTAAAACCCAGTTGGTATTTGTAATGAATCCTTCAACATCTTTTCTTTCTGCATCTTTTAGACTCATCCATTTACTCATTGAAAATCTTGTATCTGAAATTAATAATTCGATAAGTTTTTTATTTTTTTCAGTATACCCTATCAATTTTTGAGTTATTTCAATTTGTGCATTTTTATTTGGAATAGGATCATCACATTCAGAAAGATCTTGAATGTTTATCATATGATCTTTTAATTGCTGTATGTCTTTCATGGTTGCTGTAATGTAGAAACTTTCATCACGTTTTCTTTGTTTTCCATCTAAAAATCTAATGTAAAATGTAAGGAATATTGCGGTAAAAAAACTTAGAAATGAAACTACGATTCCTGCTATTTGCCAATTTTCATCAACCATTTTTACTCTCCACTTTGTTACTGTTCATATCTTCTTGTAAATGAACATGTCTCATGTGAATTATTTTTAGATTGTCCTTAATTATGAATTCTTTCTGATCTTCTTTGCATGGTTCTGATCGATTAATATACATCATTTTTGATTCCGTTATTTTTTTCTAAATACTGGTCCATCAATTTTGTATATTTTGAATCCATTTATAGATAATTTGATATGTTGGGTGCACACCATATAGTCGCAATAATTCTAAAATGTTGTTCATGATTATAATTATTGATGATTTGTGACTAATTTCTCCTGGTCTACAAGCTAAATCTGAAAAAGTATGAATAAATGCTCTATCTCTTAGACTTCTACATGGAGAGTTTACTAGAATATCATTCAATTAAAATTGCAGGTTTGAATGGTCGTGCATGTCTTGCTTTTCCTTTTGGATCATAGATGTTATCATCTGATTCTGAATATACTGTAACATCTACTCCAAATTCTTTCTTTCCAATGCTAGCTAGTTCAGATGAGAGGAAATCTTTTTCATCAAATGAATCCGATTCTAATTTCATATTTTTAATCTCTTCTGACTCTGAATGCAAATCCTTGATCACTTTTTGGATATAGTCTGGCATTTTTTTAGCCTCTATAGTTTCAGGATCAGCAATTAACTCCTTCATTACAACTCCCATGTTGTTTTGACCACCTACCATAATTCCCAATATTTTGCGATACACTTTAGATTTCATAGAATCAGAATTTACATAGATTACAATCTTCTTTGGATTAATTTTTGTAACTTTGAGAATATTTGCAATATCATCTATGGTACTTTTGAGTAAACCCTCTGATTGGATTGCAGTAGCATCAATTTCATTTTTAGAATGTACGGGCCATGCTGATTTTGATACTTGGCTATCATTTCCTAATTTCTCCCACATTTCTTCAGCTATATGTGGTGCAAATGGAGATAACATTGCAACTCTGGCAGAATTAATTTTATACATAATTCCTGAAACGTCTTCTCTACCTTTAGCTTCAACTCGTTTGTTGTACCAGCTCAAATCTGATTCAAATGAAAACAAAATCTCATGCAATCCTTCCCTTAATCTCATCTTTTCAAGGGATTCGGTAACTGTACCAATCATGCTCTGAGATTTGGATAAAATCCATCTATCTTCTGCTTGTAACTCTGAAATTGGTTTATTTTTGAGCCTAGAGCATTCCTCTAACAATGATTCTAGCTTGTTAGAAATTCCATATACTGATTCCATGTTAAAATCAGCGTCTTGTAACAATTCAGCTGATGATATTATTGCTAATCTAATCGGATCTGCACCATGGTCTTTAATTGCAGTTCGTAATGGAATGATATTTCCCATACTCTTACTCATTTTTGCACCATCCATCATTACTGAACCATTGACTACAATTTCTTGTGGCCATAATTTTTTCTCAAAGATTGCAACGTGATTAAGGACAAAAAATGATAGATGGTTCTGTACCAAATCTCTTCCTGAATGTCTTGAATCAACTGGATAAAAATATTGGAATTCTTTTTTCATTGTATTAATGATATTCTCAGAAAGATTTGATGTATCTACAGCTAGTTTCACATCTCCTTTATCTAATAGAATATAATCAAAGAACTCTCGAGTTAAATTCTCAGGTGATACTGTTCCATCATTTACAAATCGTGAAATGGTATAGTATGCCATGTAAATTACTGAATCGGATAGTGATTCTACAATCCAGTCTTTATCCCATGGAAGTTTAGTTCCCAACCCTTGTTGTCTTGCACATGCTCGCTCATGCAACCACTCTATTACTTCTTTGAACTCTGTTCTGAGGTTACTTGGTAGAATGTTCATCTCATCAAAACAATTGCGAGCAAGTTCTTTCCATTCTTCATCCCCATAATTCAAAAACCATTGATTGTTCAATATTTTTACAACACATTCTGCACCACATCTGCAATGTACTGGGGAATTCTCAAGGACTGGGAATTTTTCTAATGTATTATTTTCTTGTAACCACACTCTAATTTTGTCTCGTCCAAACTGGACCTTTTCATTGTTAAATTCTCCACATTTGTCATTTAATTTTCCATCTGTGAATTCTTTAAGGTACAATTCTTTTGTAGCCTCTTCTAACTTTTCGTCTGTTTGGTCTGAAACTCCTAATTTTTCACAAATCTGTTTTGCAGGATATTTCTCATATCCTTCAGTAACTATAATCGGAATAGGCTCGATTTTGGAGGCTAATTCGTGATTACTAGCCTTCAAATCCATCAATGCCTGGTAATCTTTTGGTGCATGTGCAGGTACTGACATTACAAGACCAGTTCCCATGCTAGGCTCTACAAAATCAGCAGGCAATACTGGAATCTCTCGTCCATCGTGATTAATTGCATATTGTCCTATAATTTCACTACCTGGTATATCGCCAACAACTTTGACTTGTTTTTCAAAGAATTCAATTTTGTGTGCACATTCTTCTGAAACAATCCACGTTTCATTATCTACTGTAACTTTTTTGTAAATTGTATTTGGATTAACCCACAAATTTGTAACTCCAAAAATTGTTTCAGGTCTCAATGTTGTTACTGGGAAAATAAACTCGCCAAGCTTGAATTTAATCAAGAAATTCTTCTCATCAATTTTGGGTTCAACGTCCCCCATTGTATCATGTTGGGATACAGGGTTCTGATCTTTAGGACACCATCCAACTGGATGACTGCCTTGAATGATTTTGCCGTTTTCTTTTAGTGTAGTAATTTGCCACTCGATAAATTTCTGATAACCTGGAACTATAGTGGTAAATTCTCGTCTCCAATCAATTGAATAACCCATCTCAATCATTCCTGATTTTATTTCTTCATGAAAGTAATCTGCAATCTTTATTGGTTCAACAAATGTTTTAATGTCTTCTTCAGGGACATGATATACATTTCGTAACCCATCAAGAATTTCTTTTTCTCCTTTCTGAATTCTTTTGGCCATCCCTAACACTGGAGTTCCAGTATAATGGAATCCCATTGGGAACAATACGTTATACCCTTGCATTCGATAAAACCTTGCATGAACATCAGCTAGTGTGTATGTTCTACCATGTCCAATATGTTGCGGAGAGTTTGGATACGGATATGCTACTGTAATGAATTTTTTTGGTTTATCATTTGGATTTGTCTCAAAGTCTTTTGATTCGGCCCACTTGTTTCGCCATTTAGTTTCTATTTCATTCCAGTTAATTGTCATAATATTATCCTAAAATCATTGATTTTGCTTTGGCTATTGCCTGCTCTTTTTTAGATGTGTCTTTTCCTCCACCTTGAGCAAATTTAGCATCACCACCACCAGAACCGCCTAAAATTGAGGCTATTTCCTTGGCTATTTGTGAAGCAGAAATTTCTTTAGAAATTTTTTCTCCACAATATACTATAATTCCAATAATCGAGTTTTCTTCAGATATTCCAAGATAAATTGAATCCTTTTGTTTTTGAGTAATTTTTCTTCCAAATTTAACATGAAATGCTTTTGGGTATTTCTCACTTAATGTGTAGAATATTCTACCATTCTGAAATTTTTCCGTTTTTATTTCATATTTAGTATCTAATTCTTCTTCATCTTGTTTAGTTATTTCATCAACAAGTAATTCTGTATAATATTGCAAAATCTTACTAAAATCTATTTTTTTAACTGATTCAACAAGATTGTGTTGTATCTCATCAATTTTTTCGAAATCTATTTTGTTAGCATACTCGGAGATTATTTTGTGTTGTATCTCATTAATTTTATTAAAATCTATTTTTTCAGCTGATTCAACAATCTTGTGTTGTATCTCATCAATTTTTTCAAAATCTATTTTGTTAGCATACTCGGAGATTACTTCATTTTGAATTTTTTCAATTTTACTTAGATCTACGTTTTTGAATGCTTCCAAAAGCTTAATCTGCATCTGGTCAATTTTACTAATATCTATTTTTTCAGAAAACTTTGAGATTACAATGTCTTGATTTTTTATTATTTCCTTAGGGTCAATTCTATCTATGCAATCTAAAATTATCCTTTTCTGTAATTCTTCTATTTCGTAACTATTTGTAGCCTTACTAAAGTTATTTACTTTCTCGTACATTTTTTCAGTAAATGTTTCAGTAATGTTTTCCATTTTTGGAACCAACTCATTAGCTTTCTTATTTTTTGCGTCTCTACTTTTTTCTTCTAATTCTTTTTTAGCCTGTTTTTCGCTTTCAATTTCTTGTTTCTTTGCAAATTCTTTTTCAAAAATTCTTGCATTTTCTCCTGATGTGAATTCGATCCTAACAACTCCATCTTGAATTCTTTTAGTTTTCTTAATTCTGATTAATTCAATATCCCCTGTTTTCTTTACATGAGTTCCGCCACAAGCTTCAATATCTTGATCTTCAATAGATACAATACGTACTGATTTTACTGGAACAACTCCTCCTTGGTAAATCCTAAATCCAAATGTTTGTTCAGCAGTTCCTCTATCATAGTAGTCAATGTTTACGTTGAGATTTTGTTTTATCATGTTGTTAGCTTCTTCAGAAATTCTTTTTTCTTCTTCTTTTGTTAATGATGAATGATGTGTGATGTCTAACCTTGCATGATCATCTTCTTTGAAAGCTGAATGCTGCCAAACCCACGAACCTAAAACTTTCCTTGCTGATGCATTTAGAATATGAGTACTGGTGTGGTTTTTAGTAATGTTTGCACGTCTTGTTTCATCCACCTTACAAGATACTGTATCGCCTTCTTTTGGAGTGCCCCCTTCTAGTTTGTGAACAATAATGTTTGCGTGTTTATCTACATTTACAACTTTGAATCCTGCGATAATACCATGGTCTGGTTCTTGTCCTCCACCTCTTGCATAAAATGAAGTTCTATCTAACACGACTTGATCATCAAAGACCTTGATTACTTTGGCCTCAAACTCCATTGGGTCGTCTTTGTAAAATAGGGTCTCAGTTTCAGGTAACTCTTCTAGTGGAAGTTCTGTGATTGCCTTTTTCTTTTCAGACTGGTGCAAATCAGATAGTTTAGAGTAAAATTGTGATGGGATTTCTGAAATTGCATCAACTTCTTTGAGATATTCAGGTGTAATGCCATCTGATTCGTACAAAGTTATGAGTTCATCAACTGATGGTACTCCTCGCTCACGAATCTTTTCTGCTTTTTTCTTCATATCTCCTTTGGAATCTTCATATCTTGCAGATTCTAGCTTGAGAATTGTTTTGACATCTTCTCTTTTCTCATCAAGTTCAGGATAGGTATCTTTGAGATAGTCAATGTGAGTATCTATCAAATCATCAATGTCTAATTTTAGATTCAATCGGTTAATTGTTCCATTAATTCGTCTAAGCATCATTCTGAGGTTATATCCGCCACCAACGTTTGATGGCAATGCGCCATCAGTAATTGCAAAAATCAATGTCCTGAGATGGTCTGCAATTAGATAAATTCCTTCAAGTGGTGTAATTATTTTCTTTAATTGATCATCTGTAATTCCTGCATTTTTCACTGCAAGACGTCGTACTTCATTTAGGTCGTCATAATGATCAATCTCTTTTGCAATCTCTGTAAAGTATTTCTTCAAAAAATCAGAATCAGAATCTATTCCAACTTTTTCAAATAATTTCCCATTAACTGGACCAAAACAACAGTCGTATGCTGTAGGTGTACCCATTGTAATCCATGCAAATCTCTCAAGCCCTGCACCCATGTCAATTACTCGCTGGTCAAGTGTAGTGTGTTGTCCTAGTTCTCCTTGGAATTCAGTAAATACTGCATTTCCTAATTCTAATCCTCGAACAAAGTATTCCAGTGATGGTCCAAAAGAGCCACCACCTGCCCATACATCCTCTACAAACACAACTTCTTCTTTTTTAATTCCAAATTGATTAGTTAACAATCTAAAATCCAAATCAACACATTCATCTTTCCAGTATCCTCCTAAATCAGGAACACTGTGTTGTCCTATCATACAGAAACTCGAAAAGTGTCTACCTGTTACTCCGACGTTTTCTAAATCTTTGAAACGCAAACAAGTTTGTGGAACTACTAGTGGGTTTGCAGGAAACTCAAAGACTACTTTACTTCCCATCACTCTTTGAAAATCAACAACTGATGCAATTGTAAAAAACAAATCATCTCGCCATCTGCAAACAACTGGGTATCTAGAAACTGATGTGTGATTATTTTTTACAAAAAAATCTTCAACTTCTTTCCATGCTTGAGTATAATCAAATCTCTTACTGGTTGGAGGCTCACCGATGAACGAATATGTATCCAATCCATCATCTGGACACAAATTTCTATCAGCATTTAGAGTCCAAAAGAATCTGCCACATTTGGTACATGCTTTTCTAACAAATCCTTGTTCTTGGAATAATTTGACATTATAGTATTTTTCAGGATCTGCTGAAAATTCTTTCAGAATCTCTTTTTTATCCAACGATGAGCCTGCTTGATACCGATATTAAGAATTGTCGATTAATGATACATTAAATAGAATACCTGATGTCATCTATTCATGTTTGGCAAGAAACCTATTCTAAGAGAAGGGGCTGCAATTTTCTCAATTAAAAAAAATGGTGAATTTAATGATTTTATTTTTGGTATAGTTACTGGTGTTGACGGACGTAAAGTTGGCGTTAATGGAGTAATTGTAAATCCAATTGGATTAAAAAACAAGATTGCTCAAGGAAAAACAGGAGAACGTTCCAGAGAAATTCTTGAACATCCAAATCCAGACAATGTTGTTTTGGCTTTGGTGTATAGAGTTGAACATGAAAATTATGCTGAAGTACTAGATCTTGATGTTGATAAATGCGATGTCATTCCTCCAAAAATCTATTCCATGTTGGATGGCTGGATTCGTGAATCTTTACCTGAATTTTTTAATGCTGTTTTGTCATTACCTGAAGGTTCTGAAAGAGATGAAGCAAAACGAGTCTTAAAGCACAGAAAGGATACTTTGAGTGATCCTACTCTGAAACGAACAGTGTATGCTGTTTGTAGAAGTCTGAAAATTCTAAACTAGATTTCTAATTTCTAGGCGTAACTTCTCCATAGTTTTATATTATGCCCCAAGAAAATCTCGATACAATGGAATATGTTTACGCTGCTTTACTTCTTCACAAACTAGACAAAGAAGTTAACGAGGCAAACCTCACATCAGTTGTCAAAGCTTCTGGTGCTGACGTTAATGATGCCCAAGTTAAATCACTAGTTGTAGCCTTAGCCGATGTTAACATCGATGAGGCAGTTAAAGCCGCCCCAGTAGCAGTTGCAGCAGCCGCAGCAGCACCACCGGCAGCAGAAGAAAAGAAGAAAGAACCTAAAAACGAAGAAGCAGCCATGGAAGGATTGTCTTCCTTATTTGGCTAAGCGACTTTATTTCTATCAAATTTAATTTTGATCTTTATTTTTATCAAATCTTAATTAGCGCTAGCTCTACATTTGCAATGGATGGTAGATTTTTCATTTCCAATAGATGGGTTCATTAGCATTCTAGATTATTTGGGGACCATTGCTTTTGCAGTTACAGGAGCTTCCAAAGCAATTGCACACAAGGCAGATATTTTTGGAATTATTGTACTAGCTACTGTAGTTGGAGTAGGGGGTGGAGTAACTCGTGATGTAATCTTTGGACGATTCCCTACAGCGTTTTCAGATCCTATCTATGTCTCATTAACAGTACTAGTTGGAGTTGTAATGTTCTTTTTGTTTGTAAAATTCAAAAAACAAATGGGCATATGGTTAGTTTTTGATGCAGTTGGATTGGGTGTATTTTCAATTTTAGGTGCATCAATTGCATACCAAGTAGTTGGATTA
>Ga0209665_1002158_pt1 | contig 10391 bp, 10 predicted proteins | sample SaaInlV_200m_DNA_2_FD_184675 | JGI IMG/M metagenome (GOLD analysis project Ga0209665, IMG submission 184675) | Marine microbial communities from expanding oxygen minimum zones in the Saanich Inlet - Saanich Inlet SI074_LV_135m_DNA (SPAdes) (version 2) | ecosystem: Environmental > Aquatic >... | reverse complement strand
GAAACATACTGGCGCGATTGGAAAATTGGGGTGCCTTTCTTTTAATGGTAATAAAATTATTACAACCGGTGGAGGCGGAATGATTCTTACCGACGATCAAGCATTAGCTGAAAAAGCGAAATATCTAACCACTCAAGCAAAAGATGACGCCATTCGATATGTTCATGACGAAATTGGGTATAATTTTCGTTTAACTAATATCCAATCAGCCTTGGGCGTGGCTCAATTAGAGCAATTACCTAATATTCTTAATAGAAAAAAAGAAATTTATAATTATTATCAATCAGCGATTGAAAATATAGATGGTTTATCTATATCTAAATTCCCGAATTACGCAGATAACAACCATTGGATGAATCTTTTGAAAATTGAGAACAAAGTTTATAATGAAGACCGTGAAGTATTAATGAAAAGATTGGAAGAAAAAGGTATCCAAACTCGTCTTGTATGGGCATTGAATCATGAGCAAAAACCATACAAAAATTGTCAATATTATAAAATTGAAAACGCTAATAAGTTGGTAGATAACAGTTTATGTTTACCTTCGTCATCAAATCTTACGAATGAGAACCTAAATAAAATTATTAGTCAATTAAATGGATAAAATTCTCTTAATAGGTGCCGGTGGACATGCCCGTGCCTGTATTGATATTATAGAAACCGAAAGCCAATTCGAAATAGCAGGGCTGGTGGAAAAAGAAGGGTGTGTTGCCGACGATAATCTTGAATATCCCACTATAGGAACTGATAATGATTTACAAGAATTCCGGCTACATTATTGTAATGCATTAATTACCGTTGGACAAATAAAATCACCTGAAACCAGAAAAAAATTATATCAATTATTAAAAGAGTTAAATTTCAATTTACCCGTTATTATATCGCCACAAGCGTATGTTTCTAAACATGCTCAAATTGGGGAAGGGTCTATCATTATGCATGGTGCTATTATAAATGCAAATGCCAAGGTTGGCAAAAACTGTATTATAAATAATAAATCACTTATTGAACACGATGCAGTAATTGGAAATCATTGTCATATAGCCACCGGTGCAATTATTAATGGTGAAGTTTCTGTGGGGAATGAAACATTTATTGGAAGTGGCGCAATTACGAAACAATGCATATCAATTGGAAATAATTGTATTGTTGGCGCAGGCGTTATTCTAAAAAGCGATGTTAGACCAAATCAGGTCATTAAGAATTGAATAATCCGCATACACTTATTATTGCTGAAGCGGGTGTAAATCATAATGGTTCAATGGCATCAGCAAAAAGGCTAATTGATGCTGCCGTCGAAGCTGGTGCTGACTATGTGAAGTTCCAGACTTTTAAAGCGGAAACGTTGATCACACAAACTGCGCAGAAAGCGGAATATCAAAAAAACATTACGGATAAAAATGAGTCGCAATTCGATATGATTAAAAAATTAGAATTGGACAGAGCAGCTCATGAAGAATTAATTGAATATTGTAATAGTAGAGATATTCGATTTTTATCTACTGCCTTTGATCACGATAGCGTCGATTTGTTGGCTGAATTGGATATTCCCCTTTATAAAATACCATCAGGTGAAATTACAAACTTACCTTATTTACGTCATATTGGTAGTATGGGTAAACCAATTATTTTGTCCACGGGGATGTCAACAATGGATGAAGTTCGTGATGCATTAAGTATTTTGATTGAATCAGGTGCGAAAAAAGGCGAAATCACAATTCTGCATTGTAATACTGAATATCCCACGCCCATGGAAGATGTAAACTTAAAAGCCATGCTCACTATGCGGGATGAACTGGGAGTAGCCGTTGGCTATTCGGACCACACCCTGGGGATCGAAGTCCCCGTCGCGGCCGTGGCCCTGGGTGCTAGCGTAATTGAAAAGCATTTTACTTTGGACCGTACCCTGCCCGGCCCCGACCACGCTGCGAGTTTGGAACCACATGAACTTAAAGAAATGGTAAGCGCTATCCGAAATATTGAAAAAGCTATGGGAAACGGTATGAAAAAACCAAGTCCAAGTGAAATCAAAAATATTCCTATTGCTCGTAAATCTATCGTGGCAAAAAAATCAATTAAAATAGGAGAAAAGTTTTCAGAAAGCAATTTAACCGTGAAACGGCCGGGTACAGGTATCTGTCCTATGCAATGGGATGATATTATGAATCAAAAGTCTAAAAAATATTTTAACATGGACGATTTAATCGAAATTTAAAGTGAAACACATAAGAATCATCCCCCGTCTTGACATTAAAGGACCAAATCTTGTAAAAGGGATTCATCTTGAAGGGTTGCGTGTTTTAGGAAAACCTGAAGATTTTACAAAATTATATTATGAGCAAGGCGCAGATGAATTGATTTACCAAGATACCGTAGCGAGTTTGTACCAAAGAAATAGTCTGACGGATATTATTACAAAAACAGCTAAAAATATTTTTATACCTATTACAGTTGGTGGCGGTTTAAGAACACTTGATGATATTAATAAAGTATTAAGAGCCGGTGCCGATAAAGTGGCGATAAATACAGCAGCTATAAAAAATCCTGATTTTATTACTGAAGCAAGCCACGCATTTGGTTCTTCAACTATTGTAATAGCAATTGAAACTATTAAACAACCGGATAATACCTATTTAGCGTATACAGATAATGGGCGCGAATATACAGGTATTGATGCAATCTCTTGGGCTAAAGAAGCGCAAAGTCGTGGAGCGGGTGAAATCTTACTGACTTCAATTGGTCAAGAAGGGACAGGTAATGGATTTGATCTGAATTTGATTAAAAGGGTATCTAATCTTGTTACTATTCCTATTATTGCTCACGGTGGCGCTGCGAATGACTCACATATTTATGAAGCTATCAATGGCTCTGGCGCAGATGCTGTCGCCATTGCTTCAATGCTTCATTATGCAGCAATAAATAAAATTGATAGTATTGTCAGTAATAATAATAATGAAGGGAATATGGAGTTTCTAAAAAAGAAAGGCTCGTTTAAGATGTTTGGTAAAGAAAACATTTCAGAAATTAAAAATCAGTTAAATAAACAAGATATACCATTAAGAATTTTGAATTAAAATGGATGTCGCAATCATAGATTATAAAATGTCTAATTTATTTAGTGTGCAGGCTGCTTGTGAAAAAGTGGGTCTTTCTTCCATTATTACGTCTGACAATAATGAAATATTAGATGCTAAAATTTGTATTCTCCCTGGTGTAGGCGCATTTGGAGAAGCGATGAAATCTTTAAGAGAGTCTAAATTAGACAAAGCTATTTATGAGTTTGTAGAGACTGGGAAACCATTCGTAGGCATTTGTCTTGGCTTACAACTCTTATTTGATAGTAGTGAAGAATTCGGCAATTATAGTGGATTAGGGTTAATTAAAGGGAAGGTGAAAAAGTTCAAATCTCACTCCTATAATTCTACAAAATATCCTGTTCCACAAATTAGCTGGAATAAAATAAATAAAACAAATGGCTCATGGGACGATTCATTGCTTTATAATAACACAAGTGGTGATTTTATGTATTTTGTCCATTCTTTTTTTGTTATACCTGAAAATGAAAGTGTGATGCTCTCAAAAACAACTTATGGCAATACTGAATATTGTTCATCTATTCAACAAAATAATATTTTTGCGTGCCAATTTCATCCTGAAAAGAGCGGTGAAATAGGTCTAAATATTTATAAAAACCTTAAAAAGAGATACTGTTAAAAATGAAAAATATAGAAGCATTTTATAATTTGCCAAGTGAGGTAGTTTTTTGTAAGAAATGTGTCATGTCAAACCAACGGCCAGCATCTATCCCTGAATTCAAACATAATAGAAAACGAGATGGTGCTAAATACATGCAAATTGATGTTGAAGGAATCTGCGATGCTTGTCACCAAGCTGAAGTAAAAGATACTATTGAGTGGGAGGACAGAGAAAAAGAATTAAAAGACCTTTTAGATAAACATCGAAGAAATGATGGGAAATATGATTGTTTAGTGCCGGGGAGTGGTGGAAAAGATAGTGTTTATCAAGCGCATATTTTAAAATATAAGTATGGTATGCATCCCTTGCTTACAACTTGGCCGCCAATTTTATATACTGATTATGGTTATGAAAATTATAAAAACTGGATTGAAGTCGGAGGGTTTGATAATATAACCTATAAGCAAAATGGTAAAGTGATGAAGCTGCTTACGCGTCTTGCGATTGAAAATTTATTTCATCCATTTCAGACATTCATTATTGGCCAAAAGAATATAGCGCCAAAAATTGCTGCAAATTTTGGAATTGATCTGGTATTTTATGGTGAAAATGAAGCAGAATATGGTAACCCTATTGCAGATAATAGTAAATCATTAAGAGATAAATCTTACTATACGATGGATCATATTGATGAAATGCTACTTGCAGGAACTCCTGTCAGTGAAATACTGGATAATCATGATGTTGATTTGGTTGATTTAAATACTTTTTTACCATTACCAGCTAAAGATTTTGAAAAAACAAATATGCAAATTCATTATCTTGGCTATTACCTAAAGTGGATCCCTCAAGAAGCATATTATTACGCTGTTGAACATATCAATTTTAAGGCAAGACCTTTTCGGACACAGGGGACCTACAGTAAATATAATAGTATAGATGATAAAATTGATGATTTACATTATTATACAACCTATATAAAATATGGTATTGGGCGTGCAACTTATGATGCATCACAAGAAATTAGAAATAAGCATTTAACTCGGGAAGAAGGTCAGTTATTAGTAAATCGTTTTGATGGTGAGTTTCCCGATCGGTATTTTGATGAAATAATGGAATATATTGGCATGAAGCCGGAACGATTTTATGAATTATGTGATGAGTTCCGATCTCCACACCTATGGAATAAAGATAAAGGTGAATGGAAACTGCGTCATAATGTAAATAAAACAGGAATAGATGATTAGCAAATTGAAAAAGATTTGTGTTGTTACCGGTTCCCGTGCAGAATACGGGTTACTCCGATATCTAATGAAGGAGATTCAAGTTTCATCTGAATTTGAATTACAAATTATTGCTACGGGTATGCACCTTTCACCAGAGTTCGGTTTGACCTACCAAGAAATCGAAAAAGATAGATTTGTAATAAATGAAAAAGTAGAAATGTTACTTGCATCTGATACATCATCGGCAATTAGTAAATCAACAGGACTTGGGATTATCGGATTTTCGGATTCTTATAATTCATTAAAACCTGATTTGATTATAGTATTGGGAGACAGATACGAGATTTTAGCTGCTGTAATAGCCGCATTATTTGCTAAAATTCCTATAGCTCATATACATGGTGGCGAAACAACCCAAGGTGCATATGATGAAGCTATTAGGCATTCAATTACAAAGATGGCCTGGTGGCATTTTGTTGCTGCTAAAGAGTACCAAAAACGGGTCATCCAGCTGGGAGAAGACTCTGAGCGTGTTTTTAATGTGGGCGGTCTAGGGGTGGATGCTATCAAAAAAACAAAACTGCTTTCCAAAAAAGAACTTATTAAAAATACAGGTATTCAGTTTAGAAAGAAAAACCTCTTGGTCACCTATCACCCGGTTACCTTGGAAAAACAAACTTCACAAAAACATTTCCAAGTTCTTCTTGATGTTCTTCAGGAACTGAAAAATGTCTACCTCATTTTCACAATGCCCAATGCTGATTCAGACGGCCGAATTATTAAAAAGATGATTAACGAGTTTACTGATAATAATAAAGAAAGATCTATTTCCTTCACTTCCATGGGGCGTCTGAAATATCTTTCAACGCTTCAATTTGTAGATGGAGTTATTGGCAATTCATCTAGTGGACTTGCGGAAGCGCCTACATTTAAGGTTGGCACAATCAATATCGGAGATCGTCAGAAAGGTAGGCTGAAAGCAGATAGTGTAATTGATTGCAAACCCACCAAAGCATCCATAAAACAGGCAATTGAGACTTTATACAGCGAAGATTTCAGAAATATTCTTCCTGCAGTCCAGAACCCTTACGGTAAAGGTAATGCATCAGATAAAATAATGAAAATATTGCGAGAGGTAAAAATACCAGAACAGCTCAAGAAGGAATTCTACGATTTATGAAGAATATCACCGTACAGCCTAGAATTACCATTCGTCAGGCCATGAAAAATTTAAACCAATCTGGTGAAAAATGTCTGGTAATAGTTGATCAAAAAAATACCCTGTTGGGTACATTGAGCGATGGTGATTTGCGAAAAGCCATATTAAAAGGATCTGCTATGGGTGATACTATCCATAGTATATATCAATCAAAACCCACAGTTCTTGTTGATGGAAAATACAACCTTGATGAAGCTAAAAAGATATTTACAAAAAATAAGTTTGATATTATACCTGTGGTGGATAACAAAGGGAAACTGTCAGATATTCTTTTTTGGGAAACCGTATTAAATAATGGAAATAATAAACAAAATGATAAACTGGATGTGCCTGTGGTCATTATGGCTGGCGGAAAAGGAACGCGCATGGAACCTTTTACCAAGATTTTGCCAAAGCCTCTGGTACCGGTCCACGAAAAACCCATCATCGAACATATTATCCAACGTTTTACAGACTTCGGTTGTCATGAATTCCACCTAACGGTAAACTACAAGGCTCGCATCCTGAAAGCCTATTTTGAAGAACTTCAGCCTGATTATGGAATTCACTTTTTGGAAGAACAGGAACCTCTTGGTACCGCGGGCAGCCTCCAGTTTTTAAATGGTAAATTTGATAAACCGTTTTTTGTCACAAATTGCGATATTATTATTAAGGCAGATTATGCAAGCTTATATGAATTTCATCAAAAAAACAATTTTGACATAACATTAGTCGCATCTGCAAAAGAATATATTATCCCTTATGGTACATGTGAATTAAACGATGAAGGGCATCTTTCACACATTAATGAAAAACCAAAATACGATTTTCTCATTAATACGGGTTTATATATTTTAAATCCGGACGTTCTGGATATTATTCCTGAAAATAAAGTTTATCATATTACTCATCTGATTGAAGATGCCAAAAATCAAGGCAAAAAAGTGGGTGTTTTCCCCATTGATGAAGATGATTGGATTGATGTTGGCCAATGGGCAGAGTATCAAAAGGCGATTGATAAATTTTGATTAATAATATAGGAATTGTCGGTTTGGGTAGCATTGGTCGGCGACATTTACAACTGGTGAAAGAATTGCGACCGGAATTAAATATTATTGCTGTTCGTTCTGGTATGGGTAAAAGGGTTGAAGAAGAAAAATTGATAAGTGCTGTGGTTCATTCTTTGGATGAAGCCATGGAATATGGAATTGAAGCGGCGATCATTGCAACACCGGCTGTTTATCATATTCAGCAGGCAATCGAATTTATGAAAAGGGGAATTCATTTATTGATAGAGAAACCCCTGTCACATTCTTTAGATGATGTAAATGAATTATTTAAAATGCAGAAAAAATCTAAATCTGTTTGCCTTGTAGGGTATTGTTTACATTATAGTCTTGGAGCCTTAAAATTTAATGATATGTTAAAAAATAAAAATAAAATAGGGCAGATATTACACGTGCAAGTAGACTGTGGTTCCTATTTGCCTGATTGGCGACAAGGACAAGATTATAGAAAATCGGTTTCTGCGAAAGCTGAATTGGGTGGTGGTGTGTTGCTTGAATTAAGCCATGAGTTAGATTATATCCGTTGGTTTTTTGGAGAAATGAAAAGTGTTTCAGCAAATATTCAAAATAGTGGAACTTTAGATATAGATGTAGAAGATTCTGTAGATATGATATTTGAGTCCGAACAGGGTTATTCTGTTTCTGTTCATTTAGATTTTAATACCCGGAATACCAGGCGGAAGTGTACCGCAAGGTGTTCAAATGGCAATCTAACTTGGGATGCCGTTGAAAATAAAGTAATATGGCAGCCCGCAGATGTTATTGAAGAAGTAGAATCGTATCAAAATGATCGTAATTATGTTTACAAAGAGCAATTGAAACATTTTTTTAGTTGTATTGAGAAAGGGGAACAACCATCAGTCTCAATTCATGATGGTGCTATCATATTGAATATGATTGAATTCGCAAAAAAATCTCATAAGATTGGTAAAAAAGTCGCGATAGCATGAGGATCTTTGCTTTTATATTTGCACGTGGCGGTTCTAAAGGTGTCCCAGGTAAGAATATTAAAAAAATATCTGGCAAGCCGTTAATAGCATACTCAATAGAAATCGCACAAGAGATTGAAAGTATAGATAAAATATTTGTTTCTACAGAAGATGATAATATTGCTAATGTTGCAACAGAACATGGTGCAGACATAATTCCAAGACCCCATAGCTTGGCTAAAGATAATACACCGGAATGGTTAGCATGGCAACACGCAATACAGTGGTTGGAAGAAAAAGGGGAAAGTTTTGATATTTTTATTAGCTTACCCACAACATCGCCATTGCGAAATAAAAAAGATATAATACAATGTTTAAAGTCTTTTGATAAAAAAACAGATGTAGTCGTAGGGGTAACAGAAGCGGCTCGGAGTCCTTATTTTAATATGGTTAGGAAAGATTATAATGGGTTTCTTAAAGTCCTTATGGGAGATGACAATACATATACCAGGCGGCAGGAAACACCTGCAATATTTGATATGACAACAGTTGCTTATGTTTCCCGACCAGAATTTATTACAAATTCTACGGGTATTTTTGAGGGAAAGATCAAAGGTGTTGAAATACCGGCTGAAAGAGGCTGGGATATTGATACAGAACTTGATTTTGAAATTGCAGAGTTCCTGATGGATAAAGTATTAAAGTTAAACAAGGATGAAGTAAATGTTAAATAATCTAATAGTTGCTATAAGCGGTGGCGCGGGTCGTATTGGTTCGGCTTTTTCAAAAGCAGTTATTGAAAATGGTGGGAAAGTAATTATTGGTGATTTAAATGTTGATCTTGGGAATCAGTTAGTTTTGGATCATGGTGATGATGTAGCATTGTTTTTTGAAGGAAATTTGACGGAACCAAACACAGTCGATTTAATGATTCGAAAGGGAGTTAAAAAATTTGGGGTAATTGATGCGGCTGTACATTGTGCATATCCTGTTTCAAAACAATGGGGTACCAGATTTGAAGATTTAAAACCGGAAGGTCTTGAAAAAGATCTTTTCAATCAATTGGGTGGTGCAATTCTGTTTTCCCAGCGGATGATAAAATATTTTCGAAGTCAGGGTCGCGGTAATCTGATTCATATATCATCCATCCAAGGCGTTGCCGCGCCCAAGTTTGATCATTACGAAGATACAAATATGGTTTCTCCCATAGAATACAGTGCCATTAAATCAGGAATTATATCTATTACTCAATATTTAGCTAAATATTGCAAAGGACAAAATATACGTGTGAATTCTATCAGCCCTGGAGGAATATTAGATAATCAGCCTGTTGACTTTTTACAAAGATATAAATCAAGTTGTATTAATAAAGGAATGTTAAATGCAGATGATTTATGTGGTACTTTAATTTATTTATTATCTGATCAATCAAAATATTTGAATGGGCAAAATATCATTGTTGATGATGGTTGGTCATTATAATTATTGGTTATTTACAATATTAAAATATCCTTTTTATTGGTGAAATGAATACGGTTAGCCATAGATCTCAATCCCTTTCCAGTCCAATTATACTCGATGGTATAGCAAGAACAGGAAAATTTTTTCTCGGTAAAGTATTTTGTGGTTTTGAAGGGGTTGAATACTTTCAGTATGTATCTATGATTGAGCAGGTTCCTTATTTACACAAGTTAGGATTCATAGATGAATCAGCCGCAATATCCTTATTGCAAGTAAACATCGATGAACATTGCTATAATATGCAAATTGGTAGGAATATAAATTTAAGATTGGATGATGGCTCTTCTGTTCCAAATTCACTGGAGTCAGAAGTTTATAAAAATCGTAGCATCTCAAATATTAATAAGGAATTAATTGTAAAACAATGCGCAGATCGGTTTTCGCCCTTTATAACGCATGAAACTTTTCCTCAAATACAATTATTTTTCAAAGCATTTAAAGAGATAAAAGTTATTTCATTAAAAAGACATCCAATAGATGTGGTGCATTCTTGGTTAATTAGAGGATGGGGTAATCGTTTTGAAAACAGTGATATTTTCGCATTTGTACCTTTAATTGAAAATAATAATTTAATATTTCCATGGTATGTCAATGGATGGGAAAAAGAATATCACAATATATCTGAAGCGGAAAAAATAATTAAGTGCATAAGTGTTTTGATGGATCATGAAAAGCAAGCTTATAAAAATCTTTCACTAAATAATAGAAAAAAAGTTTTCTTTGTTCGGTATGAAGATTTAGTTGAAAGACCTGA
>Ga0209665_1002157_pt1 | contig 10400 bp, 8 predicted proteins | sample SaaInlV_200m_DNA_2_FD_184675 | JGI IMG/M metagenome (GOLD analysis project Ga0209665, IMG submission 184675) | Marine microbial communities from expanding oxygen minimum zones in the Saanich Inlet - Saanich Inlet SI074_LV_135m_DNA (SPAdes) (version 2) | ecosystem: Environmental > Aquatic > Marine... | reverse complement strand
CTTCACAAATAGTATTATGTCAAAACTGTCACTTCCGAACAACTCTTTGCGAAGAGCTGTGTCTGTTCCCTGAAATGTATCATTAAATGTAGTATAAATGTTTGTAATGTTGTGATATAACCCCATTAAACATGCCAAACTTGTTAATATGCATACAAATATTATTAACCTTTTGGCTATTGACATGGGTTCTTTTGGATTTTCTATTTGAGGAAGGACGCCACCTTTCATCTTGTCACTATTAGTATAATCAGGGTTTGTATCCGATAGATTAAGACCTTCTTTTATCATTTCTTCGAATTTTTCTTGGGCGGAATATTCCCATGCAAAACTTATTAGACATTTACGGTCATTTATCGTTTTGTCTTTGTCGGATACATCTATTATTTCACTAACTTTTTTTATTACTGCAGCAACCTTTTGTTTATCTACGTCTTTTTTGTCGGATTCTTTTAGAATATCTAGTTCTTGGTTCATACTTGTCAGAGACTTGTTTACGTCTGGGGGTTTCTTCATATAATCTACAAATTTGTATAGTAGAATGAATTCAGGATGGTTCTCACCCACGTCTTCTTTTTCTTCTCCGTCACCGACGTCTGTAGGGGTAGTTGACTTTTCCACAGGTCTTGTTAAACCACATACACCTAAAGACATTAGATATGATAATTCGTTTAATTGTTTTAAAGGTTCGAATTGCGATACAGAATCTGTCAAAATAGTATCTACAGTTGGCATTCCAACTTTCTTTATTGGTTCTATCTGTTTTAGGTCTGGGTTTGATTGTTTGATTGAATTTATTCTTTTTTCTATTGCTTCTTTGAATGATTGGTTTGGTTTAGTAGTCATGTTTATATAAAATAATGATATATTTTATTAGTGATATTTATTCTAAAATCGGTAAGTAATATATTTGGGTTGTAAAAAACTTAAAGAGTGTTGGTGTTGAGTATATGTCATACGGCGAGAGTGACTTGTTTGTGTCTGTGTGGCATTATTCTTCCATAGTGTAGTGGTTAGCACTTGAGACTTTGAATCTCGCATCGGGTGTTCGAATCACCCTGGAAGAATATTTGTGTCTATGTAATCATTATATTGGCGTTATAATGATTATAATAATGGGTTGTTAAGGTTGGTTATTGGTCGTCTATTTTTGACGTGTATATGTCTTACAGTATTACTGTGTTACTGTGTTACTGTGTTACTATGTTACGCCGTTACGCGGTTAAGTATTTACTGTATCATGATCTACTGTTAGTGGTAACCGCAGTCGTTAATTAACGTATGATATTAGGATATTCAAGAAATGAGTGACAAAATTCAGAAATGAGTGACAAAAAAGACATACTATATGAAGCAAGAAATGAGTGACAAAATCCAGAAATGAGTGGCAAAAAAAAGAAATGAGTAGCAAAAAAGGTCTCCCTTATTTAACAGTTAAATTAATTAAAATAAATACATTAGGTTTGTCTCTTTATTTGTCTTCTCCTTCCATGCCTGACCTATCCTAACGTACGTCGCGAAAATGGTACGTTAAATTGGGTATCTAAATCTACTACAAAATATAGAGAATGGTATGATGATAGCTGTCACCACTATGAATATTATTATTGCGATTATTACTTCCATGATCTATGCGTCTGAATTGTCTTCTATATCTAGTTCTAATTTGCTTTCATTTTTTTTAGGTATTCGACGTATATATCTGCGACAGGAAAAAAGACCTTTAGTTAATCCTTAATACGTTAGTTAAAATACATAAAATAATACAAAATAATCGTGAAGTTAGTCGTCAATTTAGAACTTATTGATTGGCACGTTCATGCTCATCCTCATAGCATCGGCGAACCCCATCTTCTTTGGTCCTCTATCTTCGCCTCTTCTTACCCTCATAGTCTTGAAAATCTGTTGCTTTGGCACCATAGATTGCTTCCTTATAGCGTTTAATGGGGGTCTATTTGGCACCTTATCAGCGACCTTTGGCGGCTTAACCATCTCATTCAATCTAGTCGTCACCTTCTTTGTCCTCTTAATTTGACCACCTTTAGTATTGGAGAAGGACAACTTGGTTTGGTAGATGAATGTAGCCGTATGGCTTGATACGTGATTAGACATCGTTTTGATACCCATTCTACACAGAGCGTCACTTGGGGTACTGACAGCCTTTTTCAATCCTGGTATAGCATTAATCCTTGCTGCTGTTGACGTCATGTTATCGTTTATTCAAAGATATTCAAAGATATTGATAAGATACAATATTGTTATTTACTTCCATAAACTATAGAGATTCCTTTTCATTTTTTTTTTTCTCACTTTTATTTTTACTTCTCAAACAAGAACAACAACAGAAAACTGTTCATAAACCATGCTATAACCAAAAACCATCCACAAAAAGAGACCAAAAACACATCAAAATACTACAAAAAACAAGCCAAAAACCAGTCCAAATACGCTCAAATACCACATTATCCACAAAAATGAATCAAATCGGCGCAAAATAGTAACTTTTTTTAAGTTAAATAGTGAAAAGTATTGACGAAAAAAAAAAATGAAATCAGATTTCTGTTCTTGAAAGAAGACAATTAATTATTGATACTATCAATAACTTGCTTTTACAACACACAAACGAACTTTAAGTTTTACTAACAACACACAATACACCAGTATTCGTCTCAATAACACACTAATTTAACAAAATGAGTGCAACCGTATCCACACAAACTACTATTATTAACACTAAACAGGTACTACAGCGTAAGGAAACCACTCTTAAATGGATTAAGAGAATGGCCAAGATACACAAGTTACAAGCCAAGGAAATCAAAAAGACCAACAAAAAGACATCATTAACCCCTGAGCAGAAAGAAGCTATCAAAGCAGAGAAAAAGGCACAAAAAGCACTTGCAAAAGAAGCTGAAAAGGCTGACAAAAAGGCACAGAAAGAGGCTGAAAAGGCTGGCAAAAAGGCACAGAAAGAGACTGAAAAGGCTGAGAAGAAAGCCATGAAAAAGGCTGAGATAGAGTCCAAGAAAGCCGACAAAAAGGCAGAGAAAGAAGCTGAAAAAGCTGAGAAGAAAGCTAAGAAATTAGCAGAGAAAGAGGCGGCTAAAGCTCAGAAATCTGACTGGCTTGAAACAGCTAAAGCTGAGAAGAAGATGGAAGTAGATGCCATCAAAGCCCAAAATAAGCTTAAGAAACAGCTTGATAGAGATGCCGCAAAGGAAGCTAAAAAGGCAGAAAAACTAGCTGCGAAAGAAGCCGCAAAGGCCGACAAACCAGCACCAGTCGAAGCTCCTAAAAAGACACCTAAAAAGGTCGTAAAAAAGACCACTAAAAAGATTACACCTACACCTACACCTGCAGAGATAGAAGAGGGAGAGGTAATCGAGCGTCCTGAAATCAGGACACAAATACAAAAAACGAATAAGAATACAGCCGCTAAAAAACTGCAGATTGTTAATCCGAATACACTATCTCAACTTGTAGATACTATACAACCTGAGATCATTTATAACCACTAATAATTTAACTTTAGAATTTTACTTTAACTTTTAATAGAGAACTTGGGAGCAATCCTTTTTTTTCTTCAAAAAAAATGAAATCATTAGTATACTTTACACCTATTATAATACTAATTATGTTTCATATCGTTAACATACTCATATTAATATGGCGACTAATTTATCTCAACTTACAAGGACAGCATTCGCTCGATACTTGGATAATGCGCAATTACAACATCAACCACATCAGTTTAACGGCGTCGAATGGTGCGTCAACAACGAACATGACCGAGACAAACCTTCGGGAGTTAGAGGAGGCTTCATCGCCGATGAAATGGGACTTGGTAAGACTATAATGATGGTCGCGACAATCCATATCAACCCATTACCTCACACTCTTATCGTTTTACCTCCTGTCCTTATCAAACAGTGGGAAGAATGCATCATTCACACTACTGGAATCAAACCTATTATTTATCACGGACATCGCAAAAACAAAATCACACTTGACGCTCTTTTACACACTTCTGTTGTTATCACTACTTATGGAAATATATTTATACAACCTATTGATTTCTATCGACAACAAATTAATAATAAATTACATCTTATACAGTGGGACAGAATCGTCTTTGATGAAGCACATCATCTCAGAAATCGACGCAATATTACCACACAATCCGCTAGGTTCTTAAAGGCAAATATACGTTGGCTTATATCTGGCACACCAATACAAAACAAAAAAGACGACTTTTATTCATTATGTTCTGTACTTAGATTATCACCTATTTATTATACTAATCATAATAACCTTTCTGATATTGCTAAGCATTTTATTATTAAGCGCACCAAGGCTTCTATAGGCATCACCATGACCGACATCGTTCATCACAGTAATACCGTATCATGGCAAAATACACGCGAAGAGGCATTATCACAAACCATACATGCCTCTATTGGATTTACTAAACACAATTATAACGACTCCATACACGCTCATCCATTAGAGCTATTCTTACGCGCTAGACAATCCTGTACTATGCCTTCATTATTGCATGACTTTTTACAAAAGGTCGATTACGACAAAAATATACGCTTTACACAATCCAGCAAATTAGATACAGTTGTACAAACTATATTGCGCAATTTGCAGAATCACAATCTTAAGCTAGTGTTTTGTTCATTCAGAGCTGAAATCGACTACCTTTACAACCATTTATCCGACAATTCAGTATCTGTACAAATATTCGATGGAAGGGTTAGTGAACGCAAACGTAATCATATATTGAAACAAAACTATCAGGTTATATTGTTGCAAATTCAAACTGGTTGTGAAGGACTTAATCTACAGCAATATAACGAAATTTACTTTGTATCACCACACTGGAACCCAGCTGTTGAGCAACAAGCAATTGCTAGATGTCATCGCATAGGACAAAACAAACCAGTACATATTTACAGATTTCACATGGAGAAATTTAAAGATAATTCAGAACAACAACAGAAAACTGATGATATAATCAAAATTAAACAACAAAATAAACAAAAACAACACAATAATATACATGAAAATGACACAGAAAATGACACAGAAACTAACATAGAAGCACATATCTGTTCAATACAACAAAATAAAACTATAATTGCACAACAAATTTTACCATGTAATTCTAATTAATTTACTTTTACTTTAACACATTAATCTAACTATTTTCTTTTGGGTTGGTATGCGGGGGCGTTAATTAACGGATTATATATACCGCAAAATACTACCCTAATTACAGTATAATACTACACACAGAAATGAGTGACAAAAACCAGAAATGAGTGACAAAAAAGCGACCATTATATACCGCTAAATAGTACACTAATTAACCTATAATACTAGACACAGAAATGAGTCACAAAAACCAGAAATCGGTGGCAAAAAAAAAGGGTTTACTTAACTATTAATTAACTATATAAAACACTATACATAATTACTTACTCGTCTTCATATTCTTCGTATTCTTCTTCTTCATTATCTCCTGTATAATAATCTATGGCTTGCGTTTTTTCGTTCCAGACACCTATTTCTTCGTGACTTGAAGCGTCATAAATTACACCTGACTTTTTTGATTTTAAGTATTTTTTGTTATCTATATCTACTCTAATTACTACGTCTGTTTCTTCTTCTTCATTATCCTCTTCATTATCCTCTTCATTTATCGTGTCTAATTCGGCGACTGATTCGGCGACTGATTCGGCGACTGATTCGGCGTCTAATTCGGCGACTGAATCTAGGATTATTTCTGCGTCTTGTTCGGCGACTGAATCTAGGATTATTTCGGCGTCTTGTTTGGTGACTGAATCTAGGACTATTTCTGCGTCTGATTCGACGACTGAATCTAGGATTATTTCGGCGTCTTGTTTGGTGACTGAATCTAGGACTATTTCTGCGTCTGATTCGACGACTGAATCTAGGACTATTTCTGTGTCCGAACACCATACTGGGACGCAGTCTAATTCGACTACTTGTTCAGCGACGGAATCTCCTACTAACGCACCTAACAAATCATCACCACCTGACAACTCTAATACCTTTGAATCCTTCTTCGGACGACCACGACGACCTTTCACAACCGACTTATCGCAATCATTATTCGCATTTGACTTCGGACGACCTCGACGACGCTTTTCTGGCACTATACCTTCATTACTATCAAAATGACGTTCATCTATCTTTTGACCACATCTTTTACTTTCTTCTAATACACATTCTTTCGACAAATTTAGCTTTGACATTACACTTACATAGCTTATCGGACGCTCTCCGTTTGGCGCTACGTAATCATAAATGTCACATCTCAAACGCTCTATTATCGTACCATATGTCGGCTTACCATGAACGTTCTTTTTTGATTGGTTTTCGCATGTTTTACAATACTTCAGCTCATCTACTCCACAACCTACACCGCTTATACGCACCCTACACTGCGTCATTAAACCGTTGTTGTATTTCAAACCACGACATTTATCATTATACATTTCACCGCTGAATGGCAGCGCTACACGACTATCACATGACACATTCGACGACACATTCGACGACACTCGAGACGACACCGACTTCGACACCGACACATCACCACCCTTTAGCAGACGCTCGATATGACTCCATTCTATATCGTATGACAAACCGTTTCGACTACATATATCCTTCACCACACCACTAGACAAATACTCTATTCTTAACGACAAGTCGGACAACAACAACGACATATTTTTACTAATACTAATACTAATACTAATAGGAATACTAATACTACTACTACTATAACTATACTTCATTTCACTTTTTTTTTATCTCCACACTACTACCACAACAAACCACGACCACTACAAAGAACACATTAGGATTTTCAACGCTTCCAACAAGGAATTATACTTTTTGTATTTCTCGTCATTAACCTTTATGTCTTCGGATACGTATATATTTCTTATCTCATGTTCAGTTATCGATTCTAATATACTACCACGACACAACGATGTATGTTGCATCTGAAAATCATCTGTAAAAAGATTCGCAAAAATTATAAGCAAACATTCATAGTTTCGTGGTCTTAAAACCATAATACCGTTTGTACATATTATGTCGTCCCTTTCTTCAAGTATAACTGTGAACGCTATTTTACCCTTTAATTTAGATATTATTATGTCGTTTTTCTTTAATTTATGTTTAGCCCTTACTGGTAAATCACATCCGTACAACATGTTGTCTTTCTTGTATAATGGCGTAGTTATTTGACTTATATCCAGATACAAGTATTCTTCTGTTGGAATAATCTTAAATTTAGTATCTGGTATATCAAGTATATATTCGCATAGTTTTTTACATTTATTTTGCATAAATACGTTGACTATATTCGTATACTTAAACAGATATCTGTTGATGTCCAAAATATAGTCTATAATTTCATCGCTGTTTATTACTTCATACCCGTTGTTATCCATAAAACTACAACTACAATCTATGTTATTAATATCTTCATTTTTAATAAACAACTGTATATCCTTTACACATCTATCCAAATCGTTGTCCAGTATTGGTTTATTATCCTCCAATACATACTCACCATTTATACATTTGTATTTGTAAGGCGTGTTTTTCTTGTTCAATAAGTATCCTATATTGTCTACCTTTTGTATAAATATATTATAATTAGACACCATTTTACGTTTTTGTATAATCATCAAACTAGTCGAAACACCCGCACCACTTCGCGCAAAAGTATTTGTAGGTAGTTCAATTATGCCTATTATTCGAAAAGTGAGCAACCATTTACGTAATTGTATCGTATTTTTACTTGTATTACCTAAGTACCCATTAGGCAATATTATAAATGCCACTCCGTCTTGTTTTAAAAGTTGCATAGCACGTTCTATAAATAGTATACCTATCTCCTCCTTTTTTTTGTTATTACCTAATTCGTATTTGGCTAATAACTTAGAGTCGTTTATTACTGTTGATGTTCCAAATGGCGGATTTAAACAACAATAATCAAATTGCTCCTTTACGTCTATCTTATCCTTTATACTATTTACACATTCAAATGTTGCGTCTTTGTCATTTAGATTGCAGTTAAATTTACACATTTCAATCACATCTTCACTTATGTCCCATACATTAATGTCACCATTATAATTCAAAACCAAATCACCTGTACCACATGCGGGGTCTACTAATGTCTTGTTCTCCACCAACAAAACAGATATAAATTTGCCTATTGTAACGGGTGTATAATATTGACTTAAATTTATTTTGGTCTGCTTGTCACAATAAAACATGAACACTTTTTGTATCAACTCGTGTTTGTCTAGTAATAAATCTTCAAATAATGTCTCTATTTTATCATTCACTTCTTGGTCTACATTACAATTACCGTCATTTAATTCTTTATTGTGGAATTTGTGATGTATATAGTTCATTATGATATCTAATCGCGAGTTAAACTCAATACCATGATTGTGTAAAAGTTGATTGATTTCGTCTATAAAAAAATTGGATTTCTTGATTATTCTGTTTATATCAGCATGATTTGTTACATCCGATTTTTCCATAATATACATTATTAGATAACATATCTATACTATTTGATTGTAAAAATACTTATTTCGGATTTTTATAATCATATATTATTTATCAGCATCTTCCTGAATTGTTTATTGTGCCCATAGTTTAATTTAGACATGGCTGATTGGTCTATCTTTTCCATATACTTAGTAGTATTATCTCTGGCATTTGCATTTGCGATTGAACTTGCGAGTGTAACTGCGTTCGCCACATTTGACGCTATTTTTTTATTTAATTTATTTTTATATACTGATACACATTCCTCATGGATTATTTTATCGGTTATTCGTTTACCGTTCTTTACACTTAACAATAACTCGGCTCGCTTTTCACTACATGCTTTACACGAACAACCATTATCTATATAATGATTGATTTCTATTTTATCGTAATGTTGATTTGCTATTGTTATACTTAAGTATAATTGGTATTCTTTTCCAGTAAAAGGTGTAACTTCTACTCCTAATTTACCCTTCCATTTATCCAAGTATTCTATACACTCATCGGACGATAAGTATTTTGTTAAATTAGTAGTATCTTTACATAAATCATTATAAAAATTACACGGTAGTAAATAATTGTCCTTGAACTCTTTGTACTTTTTGCCTAGTACTTTATCTTCAGTCAAATAATCTTCAATAATTATTATTTCTCTACAAAATATCTTGGATAATATTTTAGACCATTCCTTGGAATCCTTTAATCGTAACTTCAAGTATTTGATATTATTCTTCTCATGCGTTATATATTTGTCTTCATAATTAAAACCATTTGAGGTATCTATATTATAAGTATTTGAATAATAGTCATCATACTCTAAAAATGGGTAAATTTTGTTGAACCTATCAATAATTCTATATATACTAAATTGCTTAATTGAATCTTCCGTGTTATTAAAATGAAACATTAATTTGTCAAAATACTCCGACATCTTTCTTTCAATCGGAGTTCTGTATATGTCAATCACATATATCTTTTCTACTTTGGTTGCGATGTATTCAATCAGCTCAACTACTTTTATATTTTTAATACCTGTCAACACTTCCAACATAACCTCATTATGAACATGAATTACATTTGCTACTTTATTCATGACCATCCTAAAAGAAGATACTAGTGTTGTTGAACCTACCTTTGGAGGACAATATATAAATATACATATTTGTCGTTTATCTTTTATTAATAAGTTGTATGCTTTTTCCAAGCATGATTCATCTAATTTCATTATTTATAGTAGTTAATTATATTATAAATAATAGTTTTTCACCAATACATTTTTTATGTATTAGTTTATTTATTTGTTTATTCGTCTGAATTGCCATTAGTCATATGTTTTGTTTCACACATTAAATTTCCTCCACAAATACCAGATATATTGACTGCTTTAAACTTGTGCTTATCATCAGATGTTTCTTCTATATCCAACTCTACATATTCACCTCTAACTAAATATCTATATTGTTCACTCGATACATTAATACCTGTATGATGAACAAAAATATCTTGTCCTAGCTGGTCACCCTTAATAATAGTAATAAAACCAAAACCTGTTTTATTATTAAACCATTTCACACAACCTGTGTTGTTACGTGTGCTTGTTACTGTCTTATTATCACTCATAACTATACAGTTACTAATGTAGTTCACTTTAAGTTATTTTGGGTCAAATAATATATGTGACTTAATACAAATCTTTCAATATCCTTTTGACTCTTTGTGTTTACATCGTTTGCATCTATGTTTTTAAAGTCGTATAATTCTATTTCATAGTGATTAATATACTCAAA
>Ga0209665_1002156_pt1 | contig 10404 bp, 11 predicted proteins | sample SaaInlV_200m_DNA_2_FD_184675 | JGI IMG/M metagenome (GOLD analysis project Ga0209665, IMG submission 184675) | Marine microbial communities from expanding oxygen minimum zones in the Saanich Inlet - Saanich Inlet SI074_LV_135m_DNA (SPAdes) (version 2) | ecosystem: Environmental > Aquatic >... | reverse complement strand
GTGCTGCTGATGATGCCAATCCAGCTTGTGCCATACTTCTCACTAACCATTTATCATTAGATCCTGGAATTGAGGTCGCATACTCCGGAGTCTGTTTCGTTAAGTTATAACTTACAACTTGGACTGGTGCTAGCGCATCTTGTAGTTTTGCGTGGCCAAAATCTTCTTCTACAATTCGGTTTAATGTAGTTCTACTATATTTAACACCCATATACCCATTGCAATTGGTGTTACAAGCAAAACAGCCACAACATGTTAAAGTGTTTAAGAGACCAAAAAAGCAATTGGATGCTTTACTACGTTCTGGCATGAAGCAAGCAGACATATTCCCCGCACAATTACGAGCCGTCCACTTTTTAAAGACTTTTCCTCCCATTTCTTCATAATATCGAACAAAATTTCCCTTGTCATCTCCCGTATCAGAGTCTCTTTCCTCAAAGACTTTGTGATCAATCATGCGTTCTTCAGAAGCATTATCTGGACATACTGCTGCTAACGCCATAAATGATCCTGTTGAAACACCGGTAATGCCACCTCTAAACAACTGATGTATTTTTTTACCAGTTTGATGCTCTATTTCTTCAATAATTTCTGCTTCAAAAACGCCCAGAACTCCACCTCCATCTAGTGCAAGTGACCGAAGTTGAGAAAAGCTGCTTTCTATCCCCACGAAAACACTATCCTTATCTACGAAATTATCTGCGTTTAAGGTTGTTTGGGCTTTATGTAAAAAACCCTCCATTTCATCTACCTCTTCAATAGAAAAAGCAAAGACGACCCTGGGATTAGCCAATAAAACTAGGCATATCAATAGACGAAGAAAACAATTCTGCATAACCTGATACTTAAAAACGATAAAATATTAAAAATCTAAAAAATAACCAACTAAAAGCAAGCGTAATATAGAGATTTGTTTTAGTGTGATGCTACATGATTGCCACGACCTGCAGTCACCCAACTCCTATCTCCAAAAACTGCTGGGTTTGGCATATAATCCCCATGCCCATCTGGAATTAAAAAATGAGACCTAATAGCACCTTCTTGAGCTACTCTATGCATTTCTATAATTTCTGGATCTGTGGGATTCAAGGCAGCGTTTGTTCTTTCTTTAAGTTGTTTCATCACTGCTTTAGCCCATTCAGCTTGCTGCTTTCTAGCTTCACCTTTATCTGTTGACCATGTTGGAATCGGGCAGTCGGCATTCGAGAGACTTCCTGAACTTGAAGAGTTTGCAGGCACAGAAGAAGTACGCTTTAGCTTTTCATCTTCTGATATTCCATCTGTATCTTCGCCTTGCGCATTTACTAACGTAGAAAAACATAGCGCATACACGCCAATCATCAGATTCAAACCAAGATTCCTCATAGCTAGCTCCTCTCTTTCATCAAAAATCCAATCAGTCTCAATGAATTCAATATATAATAATTTACTATATTGTCAACTTTTTTAATGTTTTTTGTATAGAGAGGATATAGCAGAAAGTATTTTCTAATATTCTGGCTAGTTCGCTGCTGTCATGCAGAATATGTACACATTTATTCATATAAGAACTGAAATTTCAGCTATAATAATCACGGGACTTAGAGAATCCCTGCTGTTTCTCAACATAAGTTTTCAACTCTTTGATGAATGTCAGATTGCATGGGCCTAGATTTTTCCTGAAGGAAATACCTTTTTCGAAGAGTTAGATGTATACGCTCAAGTCTTTTCGCTCTTCTTCGCCAAGCGATGAGCTTTGATAAAGTTTTATCTCTTTGAGCGGCCCCGTCAAATTAATGTGGATCCCACCAAAACAGGTTAAAAAGTACCTGTTCTACATATTCCATATCAGAAAATCTACTAACGACAATGCGTTCCAAATCCCAAAACAAAGCGTCATTTCTGAAAACTGCCCTCGCAAGAAGAATTCCTTTACAATCCATCTCATACGTTTGATTAGGCCACAAATAAAGATCTTCGCTCTCTAGCGTGTTAAGGGGTTGTAATTTAGTGTGCAGAGCTTCCCATACACTCTGATCCGCCTGTAATCCTAGAAGCTCTGTGCGTGCTTGCCTAATACCCTTCACCCGGTCAATACCAATCTCCAGTGAGTCAAGTCCCATCGTTGATAGTTTGTCTTGTAATTGTGCTCTCAAACGAAGAACCTCTGACTCAAGACCTGCCGGATCGGTAAAAGGTTCATCAGAAGGCACAGCATAAAGGCAGTTTGTTATAGATCCGAAAAACATCAAATGTAAAAAAAGCCTGAAGAACACACTAACTTTAGAGTTCATATTTGATACACATAGCATCGTGCAACTCCTCATCTTTGAGGCCAACAACCCCTGAAAATTATGTATAATCTTGTCGCCGCGCGTTTCAAGTTTTTTAATCTTTTCAAAACGAGTTTTTGATTTTTTCCTTTACTATTTTTGGTTGTTTTGCTTTTACATTCCACAACGGATTATCCAAAGAAAATGTTGGGGCATTTTCAAGTGAATTTCTGAATGAGGAGGAAAATCATCAGTATAACTGCCTTGCCCTCCCAATTTTTTAGGAATAGCCTGGACAACATGATCTGTAAGAGATGTGATAATAGGGATAGTGAAAATGCGTCGAAAGAACATTCTAATCCTATTTACTATGATACAATTTAATTGGATTCATATTCTAGAGGTGGACGCTACGTCTCGTGCCTCTAGTCAGTTAGTGTGCACTGCGGTTTCTGCATTTGAAGAAGAAGAAAGCCCGCACGGAAACTTTAGTAGAAAACTATTTTCTAGTCCTGCACCTTCCCGCACGAAAAAGGATGTATTCGACCTTCAAAAAGAGCTTAATGCTTTAGGACAGTCCCATAATCCAACCAACATACTAGATCTAAAGCCATGGAAAATACATGGAAGAGAAACGAAAGGCCGCATAGGTTTATGCCCCCCTTTGACATCGCGATAATTCTTTCTCCAACTAACTCTTTTCTTCATCCCCCTAGCGGCTATACTGTAGAATATGTTCCCGGAATTGGGCTGGTGGGCACACTAAAAAAACGGTAAAGTAGTGGCTGAATTGTTGATGTTTTGTATTTATAAAACCCAGACTTACAGAGTAAGGACAGATAAGTTGATAAAAAAAATACGTATCGTTACTTTTCTCCTTGGATTCAGTCAGCTCATACTGTCAGAAAGCGCTGCGGCTCCAGAATATAGTGCAACAGGATTTGTCCGTGCGACAGTTCCCATGGCCCTTGAACGCTTATTAAGTGGAGACGGCTCCCATGAAAGAATCCTTTCCTTTATGAATGCTTTTTTGCCCAAATACGGTCAAATGGAAAAAATAACAATTTTCAAAAGCATAGAATGTCCGGAAGGGAGCTATGAGACCAAGTATGCCTCTAGAACGACCCCCCTTCTCTATGACTGTGTTGGAGAAAAGGGTGAAGGATACTTGGTCAGTATCAGAAGTGAGTTGTATATTGATAAAAAGCATCCTGGAAAATTTACCGGACTCGCGGAAGAAAGAACCTCATCACACTCCGAGTTTCTCAATAATTTTCAATCTAGTTCAACCTGGAATAGGGATGCAGGTTTAACTGATGTTGTCGGAAATCGAAAAGTTGTTTCTTTGTGTTTTGTTGATTTTCCCTTCAGTGTTTCTGAATCTTGTTTTGTAAGCTCCATACACGAATCCAGAGATGTTCCTTCCAGCATTCATATTTATCTTCATGAACTTGGGGATGTCCATATTTTCGAAAAGATGCCTCCAGAAACCGGCCAATGGTTAAGGCTTCTAAAAAATTCATGGAACTTTCTAGAGTGCCCAACAGCAGGTTTCGTAGCCGAAGGCTATAACGTGTTAGACGCACAGAACTGGCCCACGAGAGATTTGTTTCTATATTATAGAGAGTTTGCACTATCAACCGATGCAGAAGCTGACTTTTTGGATAGCTATCTCGGTGGGCGTATAAAGGGACTTAGTGATCAAGGAATGCCACCGGAAGACATTCAGAAATCTTTAAATTTAACCCTATCCCAGCCCATTGAAGAAGAAGTTGAGCTCCTTTCTGCGGAAACTTATGAAGATAATATTAGCTTGAGCGATCAAGAAAAGAGAAAGGCATATCATCAGCATAGGACACAAGACATGACGCAATGGCCAGCAAGCTACCATAAAGAGGTATTGGAGCAAAGACACCCTCTAGAACTTGCAAAAAAGGCAGCAAAAGTATTTGGATACCGGAGAAGCTTGGGGTTAGAACTAGAAGTTGACGCATGCCCCTAAGAGATTTTGCGGAGGTTAAAGTGACAAAATCCTCGGCCTACGTGCTTGCCAGCAAGCATCCTCTATAGCGTTAGCTTACTGGCTTTGCTCTGTAGATTTTTCCAAAGCGTTTTATATCTTATCACCAATTGCATTATCTCTAAATAAAGAAAAGCCCATCACTGGCCCAAATATCCGTTTTTTTCCTTCAAGCAAGTAAAGCATGCTTCTGAATGGCATTCTCCTTTCAAAATATACATCATAGAGAGACGTTCTTCTATGTGCATTAGCAAATTTACAGCAATTAAGTTCCGCAAAAAACCAACCATTCGGATTTCCATTTTGACCTTCTTTAGCAAAATTGTTGATCGCCTCAAAAATGACTTCCTCGTCTGCCATCTTAAAACTTTGGACTGAACTAATCACACTCCATCCCTTAGCCACTCCAGCATGAAGATTCCCCTTTTCCAACTCCCTTTCTATAACAACTTTCTCCTTAGACTCCCATAAAGCTTTTTGTTCTGAAACAAAGTCTGGATCTTTTAAAAACTTGAATCGTTCCCAGTTTTTTTCGGCATCTGTTGGTTTGATACCTGTGCAACTAGTTGCACCTATATTTATTTTAAGAATCATTACTTTTGTTCGAAGAGTTCTTTTAGCTTCATCCTGATCTAATGTCCCAGAAAAATAGAGCCAGTGCGCCATAGAGTTTCCATAAACGGTTTCATATTGTGAGCCATCCTTCCCACGTTTGTTATCTCCGGCAACCCTCAATGTTTCCAAATGTCCCCGTTCTAATAATCGAGGATTCTCCCAAAAAAGGTTTTCGAAAACCGTCTTTATCAACGCTGCATTTTGATAACTATTGAAAACTGTATATTCTAAATAACTTAAAAGCTGTTCGTCACCCAAAACTGCTCGAAGCAAAAGATGAGCCTTACAGGCATGTTCAAAGGAATCTTGTGTTGGCCATCTAAATAGGACGTCCTCTTCATCTAAATTCCCTTTAAGGGGTTGTAAGCTAGCATAGAAGCGTTCCCAGGCCTTTTCGTTTTCCACTTCAAAATTAATAAGTTCAAGTCGAGCTCCTCTAATATCTAGAATTCTTTTGACGCCTCTCTCACACTGCTCTTTCCAATACTCCTCATTTCTTTCACTAGGGATTTTTTTTTCATCTTCAGTTCTTTGGATATTTGAACTCCCCGATCCACATTCATCAGGAACCGTAAAACTCTTTGAAAGAAGAAGTTCTCTTAAAATATGTACTTTTTCAAAAGCACTTTTTTGAAAATCTTCCTGTGAAAATACTTCCTCAGGCTCAGGCGGCATTGAATGGCATATTTGAGCTAAGGTAAAAAAACTGAGAATAGAAATAATTTTTCCAAGCGTTATGTCTCTCATTATTTTTTCCTTCTAAGCAAAAGCTTTATATCAGCGTTTCTAAAAATTTGCATTCGCTCGACACCATCTTCAAATCTGGCCGTTTTCCCCAACAGAAAAAAAACATCTTCCAACCGAATGATGGGCTGTAGCGTTTCATATAGCCTTCGCCATACTTCAGATTCTGCCTCCAATTCTAAGAGCTCTGTCCGAGCCATTCGGATTTTTTTGACACATTCAATAGCAGATTCCAGAGACTCAAAATTCATAATAGTCAGCTGTGCTCCCAGCCCTTTCTCAAACGACAAGCTTCCCCCCCCAAGGCTATCAAGGTCTGTATATGCAAATGATGTTGAAGAAATTCTGGAACAAACTAAATGCAAAAGGAATAAATGTTTTAGACATAGTAGAAAAAGCCTTAGAAAACTTTCAACAAATTTAGACGTCGGTAAAATACACTTATTTCCTCTTGGAAATTATTTCTTCGTACAGTTCACATATTCTATTTATATTATGATTTGCATCTCTTGCGAGCCTTCGCGTGGACTCGTCAGATCTTTCATAGCGTGCTTCCCACTCTTCACCAACATTTCTTATAATTCTCGTGGTCGTACTATTTGGGAGCTCACGCACAGTTCTCTCCAGCCCCACACTTTTCACTGTCGTATTAAGTAAATAAATTTCTGAAACAAACCGTGCTCCATGATTCCTCAATCTAGAAGAAGGCAATACAGTCAAACCAAACGATGAAGTGCTTTTAGCGAGCAGTATAATTTGAGCAAACTTTTGCGCCAATTCACTTGATTTCGTGGTAGATGCCTCTATTGGAACGCCTAAAACTATTCCTACAAGGGCTATATGTATCCTTTTCATTTCCTCCTCCTAGCTTTAACTATATTTCTAAGTCTCAGATTTCCAGTCTTTTTTAAATTCTAACACTTTAATCTTTTTTGCATAATCTACACCTCAAACGTCTTATAAAAAACCCTGCAAATCTCAAAGAAAATACAATATTTTAATATATCGTTAGTCCTCAGGCCCTGATTAATAAGTTTAAAGTCGAGCAAGCCTCCTCAAATCCTCCTGGGATAACAAAATTCAACAAATTTCCTAGATACTAATATCAATCCCATTTTCTTTAAATAATGCTGCATTAACTAAAGCTTCTTCTTTCCTGAATGATCTAAGTTTTCCGCCTTCGTTTAAGTAAAGAATACGCCTATATGGTGTTTCCCTTTCACGATATAGTTCAGCCTCATTATCACCTCTAAAATGATTGACCAAACGTGAGTTATATGAATAAGCCCAAAACCAACCCTTCGGATTTCCGTTTCGCCCTGCTTTAACAAAAAAATTGACAGCCTCCAAAAAAACTTCATCTTCTAACTCACTAAGATCTCGCGCAGGTGGAGCTATTTTGCATCCCAAAGCTATTCCGGCATGAAGACTTTCTTCCTCTAACTTCCTTTCCAAAGTATCCTTTCCCTGAACCCTCCAAAAAGTTTCTTGCTCTGAAACAAAGTTTGGATTTGTTAAAAACTTAAATCGCTCCCAGTGCTTTTGGGCCTCTAAAGGTTTGATAGCTGTGAAACTAGTTGTACCTATATTTATTCTAAGAATCTTTATCTTTTCTCGAAGAGTCCGTTTCTCGTATTCTTTACTATACTTCCAAGAAAAATAGAGCCAGTGTGCCATAGAGTTCCCATAAACGGTTTCATATTGTGAAGCTTCTTTCCCACATTTATTATCTCCAGATACCCTCAATGTTTCCAAATGTCCCCGTTCTAATAATCGAGGATTCTCCCAAAAAAGATTTTCGAAAACCGTCTTTATCAATGCTGCATCTTGATAAGTATTGAAAACTGTAAATTCCAAATAACTTAAAAGCTGTTCGTCGCCTAAAACTGCTCGAAGCAAAAGATGAGCCTTACAGGCATGTTCAAAGGAATCTTGTGTTGGCCATCTAAATAGGACATCCTCGTCACTTAAATTCCCTTTAAGGGATTGTAAGCTAGAATAGAAATCTTCCCAAGCTTTTTCATTTCCTACTTCAAAATTAATAAGTTCACGTCGCGCCTTTCTAATATTTAGGATTCTTTTTACACCTCTCTCGCACTGGTCTTGCCAATAGTCCTCATTTCCTTCATTAGGGGCCTTTTTTTTATCTTCAGTTTTTTGGATATTTGAACTCCCTGCCCCACTCTTATCCGGAATCGTAAAACTCTTTGAAAGAAGAAGTTGTCTTAAAACATGGACCTTTTCAAAAGTACTTTTTTGAAAATCTTCCTGTGAAAATACTTCCTCAGGCCCAGGCGGCATTGAATGGCAAATTTGAGCTAAGGTAAAAAAACTGAGAATAGAAATAATTTTTCCAAGCGTTATGTCTCTCATTACTTTTTCCTTCTAAGCAAAAGCTCTATATCAACGTTTCTAAAAATTTGCATCCGCTCGACACCATCTTCAAATTGGGCCACTTTTCCCAACGCAAAAAAGTCATCTTCTAACCGAATGATGGGCTGTAGCGTTTCATAAAGCCCTCGCTATACTTCAGGTTCTGCCTCTAATGTCCGCTCCGCTCTGTTTTTTTTACTCGCTCAATACCAGATTCCATAGTCTCAAAACTCGTAGTAGACAGTTGTCCTTCCCACCACTTCCTCAAACGATGATCTTCTCTCTCAACGGCTAGCAAGATCTGTATATGTAACAGGCGTTGCAGATACACTGGGACAAACAGCGTCACAGAACGTAAAAAGGAATAAACTAAATGCAAAAGGAATAAATGCTTTAGACATAGTAGAAAAAACCTTAAGAAAATGTCAACAAACTCAGACGTCGACAAAATGCATCTCTTACTTTCTGGAAATTATTTCTTCGTACAGTTCACATATTCTATTTATATTATGATTTGCATCTCTTGCGAGCTTTCGTGTGGATTCGTCAGATCTTTCATAGCGTGCATCCCACTCTTCTCCAGCATTTCTGATCATTCTAGTGGCCGTACTATTGGGTAGTTCCTGTAGAATTCTCTCCATCCCCACGCTTTTCATTGTCGTATCCAGAAAATTAATTTCATCAAGAAAAAGTCCACCACTCTCCTGTAGCCTAGAGCGGGGCAAGACAGTCAAACCAGGGTTTGCTGTGATTCTCGCAAGTTTTAAAACTTGAGCAAATTTTTGCGCCAATTCAAGTGATTTTGTTGCAGATGCATTCAATGCAGCGACTAGAAAGAAAACTATGCCTATAAGGACTACGTGTATCCTCTTCATTTCCTCCTCCTAGGTTTAACCAAATCTCAAATATCATATTTCCCCATTACTTTTTGAATCCTAGCACTTTAAGTTTTTTTGTATACACTCCATGCGTTTTTCCACATGCGCACTGGTGTGCAATAGGAACGTTAGTCATTGTGTACTAGAACACGTACAAACGAATTTTGAGAGGTGGACTCGATACCTGCTTTTCATTTTTTTGATCCACAGTATAACGAGTTCACGTGTGATTCAAAAAATTTCTATTAGAAGGTCTAAGCCTATGTTGGTATCAAAGAAATTTTACGCAGCTTTTCTAGCTTTGATTTTGATCACAGCCTATGTGGAAAAAGCAAAAAGCATTAGATCTCGTATTTACAATCTTGGAATCGATGATGAATATCTTGTTCTTAAAAAAAGGAGCGATATAGAAACAATTAAAGAGCAAATAGGAACCTTTACTTCTGGTAGGGGATCTACAATCAAAAAATTTGATTTAAGTAGAAATTCTTATATATGTCCGTACGATCTAGATACAATTGATGACTATCTATCTGGGCCCACGTTTCCAAACGTAGAGACTATCGATTTTCATGAATGTGGTCTTACTTGTATGGGTTATGAAAGTTCCTTAAGACATTTATTGGAGAAACCAAACCTCAAGTTCTTTAACATAGCGTCGAATCCCATAGCGATAGGTTCTATATTTGCAGACCACATAAGATCTTGGATGGAGAATGGAAGTGCGGAACTGATGATCAATAAATTGATTATGGAACCTTCACATCTTGTGGATACCCTTGCAGAAGGCCCCTATAAAGAAAGACACAGGTTGTTTTATCAACAAAACCCGTTAGCCATTAGCAGGTATAGGAACGAGAATGACGCATATTGGTATCCATATCATTCAATTCCAAAACGTAAAAAATATAAATCCAAAGGAATACAAGTAAACCTTAACATCGAGGACGACGATTCCAGCGATTATATCTATTCCAGCGGTTCCAGTACTGATAGTGATTAAAGAAAATGGGCCGCAATATAGATTACTTCTTCGAGAAACTCTTCACTCGCCGTTATGACAAAAGGATTAGCCGCCCCGTTCTCATGATCATCTAGCTCCGTTTATATAAAGATCATGCAGATTTCTAATAATACCTAATTCGTGGAAAAACATATCTTAAACAAGTCAACCTTTCTAACTTAACTCCACCCACCTATTTATTTTTTGCAGGATAGAGAGTGACTTTAATTGTATGATCGTTAATTCTTTCCACTTTTGGGGGTGGTACTTCCGCTTCAAGCTTGCCATCAGTGTAACGCCATAGAGTCAAATCATCATTTAAAAAGACTCTGGGCCTTTTTAAAAGATCGGTAACGTCTGGAGTCGGTACGCTGGGTAGTGGTTCTGTTGGCCGAAAACCTTTGGTTATGCGTGTGCTTCCTCTTTTCATAATATCACTAGTTCCTTTCACCAGAAACTTTGACTGTGAGGGGCCTGCAAATGCAAACTCAGCTTGCAACACCAACACACAAATCATAC
>Ga0209665_1002153_pt1 | contig 10411 bp, 21 predicted proteins | sample SaaInlV_200m_DNA_2_FD_184675 | JGI IMG/M metagenome (GOLD analysis project Ga0209665, IMG submission 184675) | Marine microbial communities from expanding oxygen minimum zones in the Saanich Inlet - Saanich Inlet SI074_LV_135m_DNA (SPAdes) (version 2) | ecosystem: Environmental > Aquatic >... | reverse complement strand
GTATATTTGTTCTAAACCCGCTTTGTTAGAGTTAGCTATATTGACTCTTACTGAGTCTTCTAAAGGGTCAGGTCTGTATGCTTCTACATCAAATAAATCCAGTAGGTTTATAAACAGTAATGCGTGATTGCTATTAGCAAATTCAAATATCAATACTACTTTAATCATCTTTATGCTCCTTAGCAACTATAAAGGCTCTATACAGAAATGCTACAAAGTACATTAAATAATCATTCATCTTTACTCTCCTTTTAATTTGGTGAGGTCTTGCCCATTCACCTAAGATAAGTCGTAGTCTTGGTGGTGGTTCTTTTCGCGTCCTATTAGCCCGTAGACTCTTCGGAGTAGGACTTTCCTCATTGCCCCCTACTGTTATTCTTTCTTGGTAGTAACCCCTAAGTACTCTTCAACCGTGAAGGACTTACTCAGTACCCATCCAAGGTCTCTGTACAGGCCCCAGTCCATACAACGACGCTCCCCGTCTACCATCTGACAGTACCAACTCATGCTCCCGCCTTCTGTGTTAGAAACAGCTTAGACATAGGGCAGTTACCGTTACGCCTACTCCTACGCTCTTTGACCGTTTCCTCGGGGACGTAAGTCCCTTTACTTCCTCCCGGGGAGTGTTGCTTGTTTGGCTGTGGCTGCTTGTTTAGCACCTCGACGTCCCGCACTCCTTTGGTTAGTCTCGTTCGAGTAGTTCCAAGTGGGACGTTGTACGCCTCTGCTATTCCTCGGGCTGTTACTAACGTGCCGTCTGACAACTTATACTCTTTGGATTTGTATTTCCTAGTCACTATTTCCACTCCTTAGCGTAGCTTAGTAGGTACTCGCTTTTGTCGCTGTCTATCTCGTTGGATAAGTACCGAATGTCTTGTAGTACGATGTCTATAGCACACTTAATGTGCTGTTCTCTGTCGGACCGAGGGTACTCTAGCAGTTCTTGTATTTCTACGAGCGTTGTTACAATACCCTCACACTTAACCTTACATGCTTCGTTGTTGTGTAGTTCCATATGTTTATCGCATCACGATTATCGTTATTAAAAATACAATTATAGTACTTAAAATCCAGCCAACTGCAACATTAGTTCTGTCGGCCACAAAATGTTCAACCGGTATCATTCTGTTTGCCTTAGGGGCTACTCGTTTGTGAGTCACCTTTTTAATAGCCGTCTTACGCTTTGGTTTCTTGACTACTCTAACCGGGGTTTCTAATGCTCGTTTCTTAGTCCAACCTTTATTCATTCTTACGTATACTACTCTTGGGTCTAACCCTGCTTTGCGTGCTTCCGCCGCTATGTTTACTTTACGTTTCATTACTACTCTCCTAGAGTTATGCAGTATTAATTAAGTTAGTGCGCTCCTGCCAAAAGTCCACAGTGGACTCTTACACACTAACGGTTTTACTTCTTTTCCGGTACTGACATCCACACTAACAACCCTATGTACAACATAGAGGCCATCCACAGTACGTTTATCATTAACGCCTTATCCAAGGTCAGACTCTTTGACAGCTAACATACGCTCTCGCTTGTCGTGCGACGTGTTTACTACATATATTAAGTTTTCGCCGATGAGTCGTGCAACTGCTCGCTTCACAGTAGATAGCGACGCCACCGAAAAGTACGGGTGGTTCACTATGCTAGTGATGTTAACTTTACCGCTTTGATGTGTCACATGACACAGCATCGCAAACTCTAGGTCGGTTAACAACTTACCGTCGCTAAGGTGTAACTCATCGTTCATTGTTCTAAGTATTAGTACTTCGTTCCACGCTTTCTTTAATGCTGTTGTGTCTAACATATTGCTCCTTTTTGGTTTATTAATTACATTGTTGTTGAAATCGGCGGCTCGTACTAGCCCATACGCACTGGCTAGAAGGACACCCCCGACTACTATTTCTCCTACGTCGTACACTAGCTGTCCCCCATGGTAAGTCTGTGGGCGACCGCCGCTCTAGTTAGGGCATCAACGTCGATACCTAACTTGTCTACTACGTCTTCCTTTTCCTTTTTAGCCCTAACGACTTTCGCACTTACCTTATCCAAGATGTCTTGGGGTATATACATCTCTAACTCGGGCATTTCTTTTAGGGCTGTGTTAAGTGACGCATGGGATAGCAAGTAATCACGCAACTGAGTGCCTATGCTCCCAAACAAGTCAACAGTTTCGTCGCGTTTTACCTCAGTAGCGAGCCTACGAGTAACCCACTCTTTAATAAGAGGTGTCATGTCTGACTCTTCAACGTCTATCGTATCCCACCTACTAGCATTTGGAGGAAGTTTAAGGGGGTCATCGGTAGGCGAGTCTAGCGTGTATCTAACTGACTTGAAACCCTCGCCTATCTTAAATGATGTCGACATGGAGTCCTCGTGCCTACACCACTCTTTAGGCATTTTGTCCATGAGTTCGGGTGCTGGTTTCCACAACACGCCCTCTACTGCTACACGTACGTCGTCATACAACGGCGTGCCTATATCAATATCTTCTCGTCTGTGCACCCTAGCTAACTCTTCGTCCATCATATTAAGGACTTTACGCTCCACGAGTGCAACTAGTGCATCTGTTCTTCTTACATAAGCCATTTTGCTCTCCTTTCTATATTGTAAACGAAATAGTTAACTTGTGACCACTTCTTATTTTATTTATTAAGTTATCGCGCCTAATTCTGTCGGCTTCGTCTTGGGGCTTAAGGTAATCCGCAACAAATTTCTGTCGGTCTCCTTTACCAAAGTTAACTGGGATAGGCACTCGGCTCACTACACGCCCATTTTCTAAATCGTTCATGAAACTGTTCTCCGACCAAGAAGTGCCACCTACTCGCGTTCTTATCAACGCAGCAACGTAGGCCTTAACCTCCTCAACTTTACTAGGCTCTACTAAGTCTAAGTCTAGGTCCCGGTTCCATTGAGTCACTTTCTGAACCCCGATGTCATACGTTTTTGTTAGAGCCGCTACGAAGTTAGCAGTTTCCCACCCGCAGTCAGCAACGCCGAGGTCAATTGCTTTCACGATGATGTTCTGCTTACGTTTCGACCACATACTTGTGTCTAGTGTTACATCGATGTTACTTATAGACGCGTCCTTTGCTATCGCATACGCATCGTGTACTATTTGTTTGATTGCCATATTATTTCTCCTTTATTTTAATTGCGTTCTTTGACATATAAGAACTCCACTTCATTTAGTTTCCTTGGGTACTCAAACCCTTTAGTCGCTACGTTGTACATAACTTTATCGTCTTGACTTAACTCAGCGATGATGTCACTCGCCGATGAGTCGTACCATGAAGTACCTGCGGTATGTGCCTCTGCCCCCCACCAACTTTTACCCTCGTCGCCTTTCATACGGTGTACAGCAGTAACGGCGGCTCTAACCTCTGTTAGTACCTTACTCATTTGCTTCTTGTACTCCGGGTCGGGTGTCTGTACCTTGATTTTAACTAGGGGTACGGGTAGTCGTTTCTGCCCCGCCCAATACGCACTCGCTCTCATAACGTGGTTGCCTAGCATAGTGTTATCCGTGTGCCTATACCCCTCAAAGACCGCAACAGCGACTTTTCTCTCGTAGTCAATCGCTAAGTGTTGCTGTCCATGTTGAGTTACCCACGCTTTCTTAACGGGTTGCGTACACTCCTTATCCAAGTATAGCGTTGGACAATCTGAGTCGGTCGTCGTAACTAACTGAATGTCGTATTCGGGGTAGTATTTACGATAGTCGGGGTCTGATGTCCCTCTTACCATTAACTCCCCCGACTCGAACTCTACGAACATACCGTTGTTCATGTGGAACGCTTTATACTCGTCCCAACGCCTAACCTTTTCGGGGTAATTACCCGTGTCTTCTTTGAAAAAGTCTTTACTAATCATGGTCTATCTCCTTTGTTATTACTTTCTTCACCGCAAACCTATACTCGGGCATACCGTCAAAGCTACTGTTGTTGCTTTGGTACAGTTCATCTCCCGCTTTGTTCATGGCGTCCTGTTCGCTATCAGCTTCAATTGTTACCACTTCTGATATCACTTGGTCTATCGTCACCTCGTACTTCATGTTTCCTCCTTTGCTTCTTCTATCGCTTTATCTAACGTTTCGTTGACTTGTGCCAACAGTTGAACTTCTGCCTTCATGACTTCTATCGCCACGTCCATACGTCCTGCTGACCTGCCTAAGTAGTACGCACCTATCAGTAACGCCGACCCTATGAGTCCTGCTATCTCTAGTTCCACACTACACCTCCATATCAAATTTAATTACATCACCGAACTTAAAGTCCTCTCGTCCGGTCGTTAGCCAAATAGTATCTACGGCTGGGGCTTCTATGTAGTCTTGGTCACCGTATCCATCTGTGAAATACACTAGGCACTCAACGTCACCGGCGTAGTCTTCTATCCACTTGAACACCGGCTTGAACGATGTACCACCGCCACCTACGGGCTGTAACTTTATCGGTAGGTCGTCCGGTGTGTACTCTGCTGTCCCACCGATACTAGTATCGCAGTACAATACTGTTATCTTCTCAGGTAAGCACGTGTCCACAATCCTATTGATGTGTTCGTTGAAGTACCCTAACTCTTTTGAGTCTAAACTTCCTGACGTATCTACGGCTACAACTAACTCACCCATACGAGCAACGTAGTCAGTTCCGGGCAAGTAGACACCTTGACCAATAAACCTCCGATTCGGTCTATTCCATGAGTAACCGTCTTTAACTTTGGAACTCATGTACCTCTCTAGCTTCTCGTGCCAAGGGGTTTCTACGTTAACCATGTCATCAACCATACGCTCAATAGATGATGGCAGTTTCCCTGATGACTTCGCGGCCTTAGCTGACTGAATTGTATCAATCTTAGATTGGGCTTCTAGTTGGTGCATCTGCGACTCGTCCAAAGGATTACCGTTGTCGTCGACGGGGTCACCGATGTCGTTGCCGATGCCACCGCTACCCATGTCGTCGTCGTTTTCATCGTATAATTCTTCTGACGCGTAGTTCCTAGCGTCATGTAGTGTGACGCCCCCATCAATAAAGTCTCCAACGTTTGCTTCTATGAGTGTGTCGTTAATGACTTTGTCACACGCTACGTTCCACGCTTGGTGGTCGCGGTGCTTACGTCTTAGTGCGTGTGCCAACATGTAGTGCATGGCTTCGTGTGCCATCAAGAACATTAAGTTCTTGACTGTTAGGTTCTCGGCGAACGCGGGGTTGATTATCATCTGTCCCGTTGCTGACATACCGGCAGTTGGTACTGCATCTGAATACTGTATCGGTCGCTTAGACACAGCGGTGCCGAAGAACGGGTGGTCTAAAATAAGTAGTGCCTTGGCTTTGCCAACCTTACGCTCTACTTCTGCTTGGTTTATAGTTTCCTCAACTGTTACTGCATTACTCATGGTATCTCCTTTATGGTAAGTCTTTCGTTATCTCTCTACTAATGTTTAGGCGGTACTCGCAGTCAGTACCCATGTAATCGGTTCGGTTGTCATCTATTGACTCGCCTACTAGTGTCAACTCCATGCTCAACGACGTAGTGCCGAAAGAGTCCTCGAACAACCCTAGTAGGTTCTCCCAATAGGCAACCTCGGGGTAGCTGTCGTACCACTTCACGTCCCACCAATTGAACTCCATCATCGTGAACTCGTCCTTCGCACCATAAGTGTACGTGTTACGCTCATGGGACTCGTTCGTCGGCTCACTGAGCGGGTGGAACTCGCTCTCCTTTGGCTTTCCTTGTAGTTTCTCACCGGCAACGAACGCTACTACGTCCTTGGTGTCACCGTATATAAGTATCGATACATCACTTCGGTATCCCATCTTCATTCTCCTTTTTGATTGCGAACTTCGCCATGTCTTTAAGTTCTAGCGGTAACCATTCACCGGTTATCTCATTGTCACAAGCACTACACCACGTATAGTCTGACATATCGGTGACCTCCCACTTTTGTGTGTCGGTATCCCATCTAGCATACCCATCGCGAGATGTGTTGGAACTCCCGCACAGTTCACACACTAACTTCTCTGGGATACTCATACTAGGTTAGCCATCTGTCTTACTAGGCTGTCTATCTGACTAACTGCTTTCTCACGCACAGTCTGACTATCTCTAAGCATGTCTTTGTTATTGGCGTACGTTCCAACTAGGCTACGTAGGTCATCAATCTTTGCTTGGATTGCTGGGTCATCTGATATGTTCACCTTATTCATACGCTCGGCTACATCTACCATGTTGTCGATTAGGGTATCGCGGAACACACTACCGTCGTTTCCTATCGGTACTGCTAACTTCTCGACTGCCCTACGCATTGGCGTTATCATTGACTCAAGTACATGCTTGGTTGCGTTACTACCCGCATCATCTAACTGCTGTTGTAGTGACTCTTTGTCCTCGTCGCTGATGCCTACTCTAAAGTCACCAGTAGTTGGAACTGGCATGTATCTTACGTCGATGCTGAACTTGGTTCTCATCTCGTCCGCTGATGGATAGTCGCTAGGGTTCGCTAAGTTCGGCTTACCTTTCGCTATTGCAATTTGTGCTAGTCTGTCTAGGTCTGCGGTAACTTCGTCGTCCCACTTGCTATACAACTCCCATACTGCTTGGTTCGCTTGGTCAACTAACTGTCTAAGTCCTTGAGTAAATTCCATGTAGTGGTCTATGTTCAACATATCTACACCTGTACTCCAAGGTACTGTGTTCTCTTTCACGTACACATATACCTCTGAGAATTTGCTGATGGTTTCCTTGACTTTGTTGTTACGCCCCTCAAATAGGTGCTTATTCACATTACCCGCACCGTACTTCTTACTTTCCTCTTGGTCTAGTTTGTACGGTGAGTACATGCGACGTTTCACGCTGATTAGGACTGCTTTCTCATCTAAGCCTTTAACGCTTACTGATGGTCGCGTTGGCGGTACTTGTATCTGGGGTTCATCAACGACGGTTTTCGGGGGTAGTGAGTCGTGAGTCCCCTTAAGTCCACTGTGGACTTCTTCTTCATGCTCGACGGCATTGTTTATGGCATTAGCCAATATGTCATTCATATTCATTTGTATATCTCCTTTTTCGGTACTTCCTTAACAACCACAGCGTTGTACACTTCGGCACGTTCCTTGGCTTCTTTAAGGTCTATTGCCTCGACAATGAACTGCTCATCATCTTCTTGGCATAAAAAATATCTCATGTGCATAGCACCCTCCTATGCGTATAAAGAAATTACGGTTAATACGTACAAAGCCATAAATCCCATGGCTACTCCAATTGCTATGTTTACGATTGAGTTGAGGCTCATTACTCACCTCCCATGAATATATCTTTGTTAGCTACAGCCCAAGTAATAAAGTCTTTCGTCTGCTGTAACTCGGGGTGTAGTCGTAGGGCATCGGTTACGTACACCATCTGAAACTCCTTAGGCATACGAGCGATGTACACCATATCTCTACCGAACGACACGGGTTCAGCGGTCATGCTGAGTGCTGTCGCTACGGCGTACTTAACTGCGGGTTCATCGGGTACTTCTGTTTTGTCGGGTGTGAGTCGTATCGCATCAACCGATGGCATTTTGCTCATTAGCGACCTCGCCGCTACCCACTCCGCCGCCGCACCTTCTCCAACCTTACCCTCACAAGCATACATATATAAGTCTGTTGGTAACTCTCTAGGTACTTCGGTGAATAGTTGAGTCCACGCTCTTTGTGTTGGATTGACCGAACGCATAGGGTCAAAGTCGTTCAACAGTTGCGGTCTTAGCCTCATGAACGCGATACCTAGGGGGTCAACGTTATGCTCCATCGCCCAACCACACCAATCGTCTAACGATGTTTCCATCTCGAACTCATACATACGGTTCGATAGGTGGGTTAGCATCTGTTTCGCTCCCGCTTTGTCCTCTACTCTGTTACCCGTTACGATGAACCGCACGTCTTTGTCTAATTTGAACGTGGGTGTCTTTCGTTCTAGAATAAACCCCGCAGCCCACGTTTGGTGGTGCGTACTTGATTGTGGTAGTTCTTCCAAGACAATCAGTCCCGCTCCCGTTCCCTCTCTGAAGTTGTAGAACATCTCGGTCGGGTTGAATATCGTTACACCATCATCAGTTACTGATGGCACACCTGTGAAGTCCACTACGTCGTGGTTGTTAACGTGTACCACTAGGATACGGTCGTCGCTGATGTCTAAGTTGTGTCCCACTTGCAGACAAGCGTCAGACTTACCCATTCCCGGTTTCCCTTTAAAGAAAGGTACAGCTGATGGTGATTTACGTAGGATTGATGTCGCTACGTCTACTACTTGGTTAATTGATGGCATATTAGCCCTCCATGTGTTTAACGGTTTCCCGTTGGTAGCAATAATGGGTGCTACCGTCCCCGTTTGTTAATCTATTACAAAAGTCCACTAGTGGACTATTAATGTCTATTTGCGAAATACATAGTCCCACACCGTTCAGCACAGTAGTCGCGATATCCTCCAAGGTCAATGAGTGCTAATAAGTCTGATGTAGGTAGCATAGTCATGTCGTCAACATCGGGGCGTGCTAGTGCTTGGTGTTTGCTAGTAGTCGTTGAATATCTACTCTCATTACCGAACCACATTTCCACCTCGTCGTCGTATATGTACATCGGGAAGTGTTCCCCGTATGAGTACACCACATACAACTCGTCTAGTGAACGTCTGTTGGTTTTGTATTCAGAGTACACCGTTTCGTTGTTGGTTATGAACGCCCGTTTATGAGTCGTGAAATCTTTCATTTGATTGTTGCTAATCTTATTCATTGATAATCTCCCCGCCTTGGTAAGTTACCCAAGGCATTGCTACACATTCCCCTGCGATTGGTTGGCCTTTTGAGTTGTAGTAGTTATCTCCACAACCTGTTATGAAGTTAATCATTACCCAAAAGAAAATGACTGACATTACTAGAGACATCAGTACTGATGCCATGATTGTTTTTAGTTTCCCCATGATAGTTTCTCCAACATGAATAGGTGAGATTGGTTTCCACAACAGTTATCACTTTTGAGTGGTTGGTCAAAGTAGTGTTGTATTTCGTAGATGTCGTCTTGCTCGGTCGTTGGCGAGTCTAAACTATCTGTATCGGTATAAGCCGTTGTGTGGTTATTGTTTTTCATTTGATTGTTATGTTTCATTTTGTTATTCCAAGTTAGCAAGTCCACTGTGGACTTTTTGTCATTAATTTGCTGTTTGGGGTTGACAACGCCCAAAACAGAGGTTAACATGACAGTACCTGTCATGTTAATGTGCATGTAACGCCTAAAAGGGTAATAAGCCAAAGATTGTAATAAGACATTGTATTAAGACAATAAGACACGCGTAAGTCATTGATATTCCTCGAATAAGACAATAAGACAAAGTTTCTGAGAGAGATTGAGGGAGCATCTTTGGAGTAGAATGTTTGTCTCTTTTTTAGACTTTTTAATCTCACTACTTTTTAAACTTTTATCTCTCTATTATATTATGTCTTATTGTCTTATTGTCTTAATAGGCTTATTTTTCCGCACCACTACAACGTTTTGTAATAAGACAACTAATAAGACGTAGATTATCGTGTCTTATTGGGTCACCTTTTATTAGCCTATGATTCGTGCAACCTTTTTCGTCTGTATAAGCACTTAGTTGGTTATATTCTGGGTCGCCTTTTATTAGCCTATGAGTCGTGGACTTCTTGAAAGTCCACAGTGGACTTCTTGAAAGTCGACCACGTAAAAAACCCCTTTCGGGGCTTTTTACTTTTGGTTTTCTGATTATTTAAAATCAACCTCTTTCGCGATTTCTAAAAGTTTGTCTAGGCTTTCGATATTGAAATCGTTGATTATGGCTTGAAGTTTGTCCTTAGCCGTTTTTTCCGTCGCTGGCTTAATTGCATCAACTATCCAAAGGTATGCCTTGCTATCTAGTTGCCTTTGAGTACATAAGCCTTCAGCAAAAAGTGTTTTATTGCCTTTCATAAGCCTTGCACGTTGAGTTGGTTTTGCCTTGTCATCAAGTGAAAACATTTTACGTTGAGTGGCTTTTTTACCGATATTATTTTGCATAAGTTTAACCTCTTTTGGCTTTATTGAACCGTTGCCTACTTGCTGGGTGAACCATTCAAGCCATGCGACGCTATCAGTACCAGAGCGATATACTTTTGCAATGCTATCCGCCACACCGTCAATTTGGTTAATACTCTCTTTGTTAGTAATATCGGCGTTTCTTAGAGAAGTGATGATTTTTGCAAATTTTGTTGTTTGTGTTTTATTCATGATTTTTTATCCTTTAGTTAAAAAGTCCACGGTGGACTTTTTTGGTGATGGTTATCGTAATTGATACCCTTGTCATATAGGGTTGGACGTTTGAAGTGGGGGGTAGGGAACGCAAGAGGGGCGGGTGACCACCCATGCTTAGGTGTTCCATATAGCAACC
>Ga0209665_1002145_pt1 | contig 10426 bp, 8 predicted proteins | sample SaaInlV_200m_DNA_2_FD_184675 | JGI IMG/M metagenome (GOLD analysis project Ga0209665, IMG submission 184675) | Marine microbial communities from expanding oxygen minimum zones in the Saanich Inlet - Saanich Inlet SI074_LV_135m_DNA (SPAdes) (version 2) | ecosystem: Environmental > Aquatic > Marine... | reverse complement strand
CCCCCACGCCACTACTAACCGAGCCTTCAAGTGCTTAACTTCTGAGATCGAACGGGATCAGGTGCTTTCACAAGAGAATGGTCGTCAATTGATAATTAGAGGCGAATTTGCTCTTTTATACTGAAGGCGATCCGAGCATTTGGCTACAGAGCGCCTTGTATACCTTGTTGTGTACTTAATATCTCAAATTTAAGCGTACAATCCAATTCTGTACAATATTATGCAGCCATGCATACAATCAAAGGCTGTTTACAAATAATGGCATTGGTGTAGCGGGATCATTATCGTACAACAGCGCATTCTCAGAGAGCAAATCGCTCAAAGATGATGGTACATCAGATGATCTATTGGTGGTAGAGAGAGAAATATTGGAGGTTCCTGATTCAGCAGATAAACAAGGCGATAAATCATGGAGTTCTTCCATTCGTGGGATCGAGCCATCTGTACAAGCCGAAGTCTGCAAGTCACCCACTGCTCGGCACAGAGACTCAATTCTCCTCCAATGAGCCAATCGTGCTTCCTCACTTGGAGTACATGGTACAGCACCATCCAACGCCATTCTCAAACAGGATGAGACTTCATCAATGTTGGCACCTGGATTGGCGTAGAGAATCTCTCCCCATGTCCCCCAAACTCTTCGATGCAGCGCTAGATCGGAAGGCAGGAACTTCTGCACCAGTAGCAATGCCTGTTTAGCCAGCTGTTCTGCCATTGCCTGCTCATCAGGAAGAGTAACCACGGTGTGCGATGGTCCCTGGGTCTGGTAACTTTCGGCGAGCATCAGGGTTAATCTGACCTGCAAATGTTCAATGGGGCGATGGGTGTGCAAGTCATCAACCGTGGCAGATTGCAAATAGGCTGAGAGAGATGGAGAGAACGTGGAAGAGGAAGAGGAAGAGGAAGAGGAGGAGACTGCTTCACCATTTCCATGGGACTGGCAGAGCTGAAGCGCTTGATGCCAATGTAAACGGGCGAGTGGATGCATTTTCTTATTCCACAAGCGATTTCCCAGAGCCATATGTACCAGACAGCAATTCCAGGGTGTTGCCTCACAGAGGTGCAGAACTTTGGTCCAGATGGGTAGAGTAGTGGAGGAAGGCGACGTTTGCAGTTGCAGCTGTTGGCTCATTTCAATAGAGCAAGCTAAATGTGCCCATGATACCACACTGGGTGATAGACGACAGCAAGCCTTACTCAACAGCTTTGTCACACGACAAAGGACAGCTCCCTTACCTTCATCCTCCACACCTTCAACGCTGCCACTGCCTTTGCCTTCTTCCTCGCTGATGCTGTTCCCCTTTGCATTGTCATTGTCTCCTTCCATTTGCTTTAGCTGTTGTACGTTTTGTTGATGATCCCTATCGTCAATGCTGTCCTCTCTGCTGCAGCGATCATGCAACCATTCAAAGAGAATTCTATCCAGCATGGCGTGCAACTTCACATCCTCGATTCCTAGAGCGTCCCAGAAGTTATAGGTACAAGTGAGTTGCTTATCAAGAGCATTGATCATTTCGTTGTTGTTCGCTTGCCACTTTGCTGCCCATATCTCGCAGAATGCATGCAGAGACGCCCCGGAAGTCCCATCCACTGCCTGAAAGTCCTTCAACATTGCTCGAATCATTTCGGATACTGGATCTGTAGCAATCCCAAAAACGTCGTGTAAAACTGAAATCGCTTCTGTATTGGTGGGCTCAATAGCATGGAAGAGGAGAAACGACTGCAAACTTGCACTCTTGTTTCCCAGGGCCAAGTAGGCTGTACCAGCCCGAAAATGACCTTTTCCTCCACCATTGTCTAACTGAATGGCCCTGTTAGCATCATCTAAAGACTTTTCATAGTTGCATAACTCTAAATAGGCAGCTGATCGATTGAGAAGGATATGCGCACGAAGGTTTGGACTGCTATTCTTGGAAGGCAACAAGGCGTTGGAATAAGCAGTCACAGCCTGCTCATAGGCCCCAGCCAAGAAATAGGCATCACCTTCACGCTTCTTTTCAACCGCTCGTTCTTCTATCCGCGATACCTTTGGCCAAACATCTATACGAAATTAAGTTAATCCAGGACTGGGGAGGCCTGCAGCAACAATAGGGATGGAATGTACCTTCATTCGCAGCCATCGCACCATGAGATCTTTTTGTTAATATTCCTTGCTGTCTGTCATCTACACCATGACGCTGGATTTGAGGTGATTTAGCTAGGGAAGTCACAAATGCAACCTCTTCTTCTAACGTGTCCTTGTAGCACATAGTTATGTTTCCTTATGCTGCTACAGTTGGGTGTAATCAGTCGCCAGTCACAAACAAAAAGGGTTCGATCGGAAATGAATGCTTACATACCTATTTTATGGGGACAATGACGCGGGAGATAGTCCAAGCTTGGCCGGTGTGGGGTAGTTGGGGAGTTACCGAGATAATGCTCTCGAATGTCGGTCAGTTTGTCAATCATGCACCGCGGTTTGGAGCGGTCGCATTCTGCGACTCTCACTGACACTTCAAGTGAATTAGGGGGTGGAGTCGCTTTTGGTAATCGTGCACAGTCATTATGTAGTCTACAAAATCCGGAAATTCTCTTTCCCCAGCCTCGTCGGGCTGGCAGTCAAGTGCCGCATCGCGCCATCTTGCCAAAGCCACCAGCAGCGGATATGTTGGGTACCAGTCCGAACAGTAAGGCAGCAATAAAAGATTTAGAAAGGATTCCAGAGGCAAAGATGCATGACACCCTCGTAGAAAGACACGATTTGGAAATTCTTCGAGGTGAAAACCCAATGGGAAAGGATGCTATTTTCCGAGTTGGAAGTCATGCACCATTTACATTCTCCCCTGTATCAAATCGTAGTTCATTACATCGCAATGAAACGGTACCCGTTTTGGAACAAGTCTAACAATATGTCAGTCTTGTCGTAAAAGTACACATACTCCTACGGCAGGAAGCGTTTACAATCTAGCCCCGTCTATTCTTTAGGAGTGTTATTAATTTAGGTCCACCATCAGCAATATAATGCTGTTGTATCGATTTGATTGCATTTCCTGCTAGAAGCAAGCCTCGAAGATGAGGAAACACGGCAATGTCTAAATCGATCTGTCTCAAATTGTTACCGGATAAATCTAAATGCGTCAATGCTGTGGAAGGTAGGTGTTTCGCAGGTGCTTCATCCAATCCACAAGATGCTAACGACAGCGATAAAAGAGCTGGTGGCCAAGTACAATCCGCTAGGAGCAGTCCTGCATTGTTGGCCAGTGAGAGCGTGTGGCAATTGGGGAGTGAGGCTAAATGGACAGCACTCACTCGACAACCAGCCGCAATCAAGATATTCAGTGACATCCAAGGTGTCACTGGTGCTTCTATCAATCCACTCGGTGCACAGGGACAGTTCTCCCAACTGGCTTGCTGCAGGGCTGGAAACAGAACGGGCAACTGATCCAAGATGGGAGTATCGACATCATGTCCTCGCCAATTGACAGCATGGACACGCAGCAATGTCTCCTGTGGAATTTGTGGCAGACAAGCTGCCAACTGCTTCCAAGTAATCATGGTGGTCGCATTGCCCCTGGTAGCCCCGCCATGCACAAAGTGGAGCGCACCCTGTGGATCCAGAGCTCGATGAAAGAGGGAAAGTGCAGCTTCATCTTTCTCTACTGCTGCAGATGCAGCCAGTGCAGAAGGTTCCCTCGTCTTGAGATAGGCCAATAATTGCGCAGCTCCACGTTGAGCGGCAGCTCTCACCGGTCCTAGCAGAGGATTTCCCTCCAAAATGACATTGCGGAGTTGGGGAAGAAGACTCAGAGCCAGTGTGACTTCACGACAATTGTTGTGTGCCAGATGCAGGCGAAGTAGACGAGGAGAGGCGCGTTGAGCGGCGTCTGGGGAAGGGAGGGGTAGGGTTGAAAGCTGATTGTGGTCCAGACGCAGTGTCAGCAGTGACGGCAGACCGTAGAGAATGGTGGGTGGTACCATTGTCAGTCTGTTAAATGTGAGATCGACTTCTGTCAGGGAGGGGTGCGATGCAAAGGCCTCTTCCGTCAGGTGACTGCAGATCCCTTGGGGACAGCTCAAGGTGGTTAGGGCCAGGAAATTGCGCGGGAAATGAGAAGGAAACTCTGCCAATTGCATAGATGCAACAGAAAGTATCTGCAGTGATTTGGCCCAGTGAACATGTCCCAGTGATGGAGGTAGGTGAGATCCATCCAGATGGCAGCCATCCAAATTGAGCGAGAACAGCCCAGGGGTAATAGCCTCTAGTTCAGTAAGTAGAGTAGGTGGTAGCTGCTTGTTGCCTGACACATTGAGTTCGGCCAACTTTTCAAAGATGGACAGGCGGGGATCAAATCGTCCTACAGGGGCAGGATCAAAGAGCCAGCCGGAAGTGTCATTGTTGGAGATGTCCAGAGAAGCTAAAAGGGGACATACCCGAGCAAGAAGGGAGAAATCAAGGGACTCTATGCGATTGGAGGCTAGGTTCAGTACTTTTAGTCCTTCCAGCGGTACGAGAGACTGCAGCGAAGCTATCTTGTTGTGCTGCAACATTAGGTGAACTAGTCCATTCTGGAATCGGATAAGTTCCGGTGGAATATCATCAATCTCATTGCTAGATGCATCAATCGTTGAGACAATGGCTTTATCCCACCAATTAGCACCCTTCGGAGTCACCTCTGTGGCACTGATCAACTGGGCATTGAAAGACTCGGCAGTCAGATGCTGATTACTCAGAATTAACTTCCCGCTGAAGAAGGCCTGTTCAATACTTCCCTAAAAGGCCAGGGCACAACGTATGTTAGATTGGCTGAGACCCACAATGGAAGTTAACGCGCCACGTACCATGGTAAAGTTAGAGGGAATCAAAAAACAACTACCCCTCCCAAAGACCGCCACCCATGTCCTCTTCAACTGATTTGCAGACACTGACGGCCGTTTATCGGGTATGTTATTCACCACATGGTTGTTGGATATTTATATCTCTTTCATGCACCGAAGATTGACTCATGTATTACTTTCCTTACGGTAGGACGCTTGTCGCAAACACAATGTGGTGCCTGTGGAGAAAGTTCTGCAGCAGCTGGAAAGATCTGCGCTTTCAGCCACTCCGATCAATTCTCTTGACTTAGCTGGTGCGTTTCTACCGGAATATTTCCCTGGATATATTCATCATCTGCGTGTTTTGTGGCACTAATGGTGGTTGATTGGGTAGGCATTGCTTTTGGTGAAAATACCAAGGAAGTTCGCGCTATGGCTGATTTGTTCAAGTGTGACAAGTTTGCCCAAATATTTATGGACGAGGTTGGATTAGGTGATGATGGTACCATGCGTATTTGCCAATCTTTGAACACATCAACTTTGCTGGTTCGCATTGACTTGGGATATAATGATATCCGAAGCAAGGGGATGAAATCTATTGCTGAAATGATTCGCAAACTACCGTCGCTTCGTTGTCTTGATCTCAAGGGTAATCCTCTGGATAGCAGTGCTGCTAGAGTTCTAGGTGCTGCTTTGGCTTCCAAAGAGTGCGGAATCCAAGTTCTTCGCCTGCAAGAAATGAACATGGACAACAAATCCTTGACAATTCTCTGTGATTCACTGAAGCATTGCTTGTCGCTGATGAACCTTCATTTGGGAGAGAATGGAATCAATCCACAGGGAGCCAAAGCGGTCGGACAGTTGCTGAGCAGTAATCAGACACTGACCAACTTGGATTTGCGCAATAATTCTCTGACAGATCAAGGGGTCAGCATTATTGCTCAGAGTCTTGCCCACAATACGGGGCTATTGGGCCTGGTTCTCTGGAAGAATGACATTCATGCACGGGGTGTCCAAGCCCTGATGGCGTCATTGCAGGGTAACAGTCGAGTACAATCGCTTGATTTGGGAGTGAATCCTCTGGGTGCCGATGGGATGAATTGGTTGAAAGAAATGCTGCTAGTCAATCGTAGTTTGACTAATTTGGGAGTGGCAGCCACAGAAATGGTTTCGGAAGGCGCAGTCTGCTTGGCTGAAGCGTTGGGGATGAATACCAGCCTGCAATCGTTAGATTTGAGGCGGAATGCAGTGGGAGTTGCGGGTATTATGGCCATGGAAAGGAGTCTTCGACTCAACCACACCCTGTGTACCATTGCTTTTGATGCCATCTCTGGAGACTTTGCGGATAATGATATGGAAGTGGAATTACGAGCGAAGATCAAGAGTATCTGTGATGATAATAGAGCTGCAGCAGAAGACAGGAAGCAACAGGCTGCATCATCATCTGTGGGAGTAGCCAATGAAGTGAGTGAAAGTGGAACAGAAAACGTCACACCAGCAGTTGCAGCAACGGCCGTGGCCGTGCAGGAAACTTCTGTGGCTGCTGAAGCTGAGGAGCAGGCACGTCTTGCAGCTGAAGCTGAGGAGCAGGCACGTCTTGCAGCTGAAGCTGAAGAACAAGCACGTCTTGCAGCTGAAGCTGAGGAGCAAGCACGTATTGCAGCTGAAGCTGAGGAGCAAGCACGTCTTGCAGCTGAGGCTGAGGAGCAAGCACTTCTTGCAGCTGAGGCTGAGGAGCAAGCACGTATTGCTGCTGAAGCTGAAGAACAAGCACGAATTGCTGCTGAGGCTGAAGAACAATCACGTCTTGCAGCTGAGGCTGAAGAACAGGCACGAATTGCTGCTGAAGCTGAGGAGCAGGCACGAATTGCTGCTGAGGCTGAAGAACAAGCCCGTCTTGCAGCTGAGGCTGAAGAACAGGCACGTGTTGCTGCTGAAGCTGAGGAGCAGGCACGAATTGCTGCTGAGGCTGAAGAACAAGCCCGTCTTGCAGCCGAAGCTGAAGAACAAGCACGAATTGCGGCCGAAGCTGAAGAACAAGCACGAATTGCTGCTGAAGCTGAAGAACAGGCCCGTATTGCTGCTAAAGTTGCACCCCTCTCCCAGGAAGAGCAAGAGAAGAATGCTGCCGCTCTGATGATTCAACGCAATTGGAAAGGTCATCATGCCAGAGTGAAATATGCCAACAGAGAAGTTGCAACGTACATGGTAGGTGGTGATGGGAAGGCAGTCCGCAATGAGCAGCTTCAAGAAGAGACGGTCGCAGCATTCCAAGAACGTGGTTCGCGATCTAATTCCGTTGTATCAAATGATGAAGACACTGCTCCAAATTCTATGGGACAAGCAAGTGAAGACGCTAACACCGAAGGTCTCGATCCGGAAGAGCAACGACGTCGAAAGAACGCTGCAAAGAAGGCCAGAAAGAAAGCAGCGCAGAAGGCAAAAAGAGAAGCAGAGAATGCAAATGCTGATTCAGCAGTAATTAATGAACTTTTGTAGTAAACGTGCAGGTTGAGGCGCAACCCATGGAGAGTATCTCCGGTATCACTACCCCTCCCCAAGTACCCCACGTTGACTGGTTCCTCGTTTCAATACCGTTTGAGCGCTCGAGTCAACTTTTCAATGTCAGAAAAGAAATCTCGCGGAGTTGGACCTTTTGAGTTTGGAAGAACCTTGGGTGTAGGGTCTACTGGAAAGGTATGTAGAGGTTGATATGCAGTGTGGTTACAGACAATAAAGGAGTGCGCTGATGACCCATCCCCTGTAGGTGAAATTGGGAACACACCGAGATACTGGGATGAATGTTGCAATCAAATGCATCAGCAAAGCATTGCTGATACAACAACCTGCAATGCAGAAGAAGGTGCGTCTTATCGGAGAGTCAGCAATGCTCGGCACCTGGAGTGGGTTGTAGCTGACAATTGGAATAATCAGGTGGAAAGAGAAATTGCCCTTATGAAGCTATTGAATCATCCAAATGTCCTAGAAATGTATGATGTCTATGAGAGTAGAAATTACCTGTACGTGAACTGAATTAGGGGATGCGATTTTGTTCAGGCCAAATGGTGTGTGAAATTGACAAAAGGATGTTGTAGATTCTTGGTGCTAGAAATGGTTGATGGTGGTGAATTATTCGATTATCTTGTTGATAAAGGAAAATTGAAGGAAGAGGAGGGCTTGGATTTCTTCCAACAAATTATATTTGGGATTCACTACTGTCACGCGCACTTAATTGTTCATCGAGACTTGAAGCCCGAGAATTTGTTATTGAATGCCCGTAAGGAAGTCAAAATTGCAGATTTTGGCATGGCTTCCCTCATTCGAAACCAAAATCTCTTAGCTACTTCTTGTGGTTCTCCTCACTATGCCTCACCTGAAGTCATTGCTGGCAGCAAATATGATGGTATGTCCTCGGACATGTGGAGCTGTGGTGTAGTTCTCTATGCTTTAATGACAGGCAGACTTCCATTTGATGACAATCATGTCCGCAAATTGTTTTCCAAGATTAAGAAAGGAGTCTTCGAGATTCCCAGCTACGTGAATCCATCCTGTGCCGATTTGATCAAACGCCTTCTGACGGTGGATCCCGAAAAGCGTGCCACCATAGAGGAAACAATTAATCACCCATGGTTTCGTAGCCGCAATCCTCGCCACACAGAGTTTCTGGATACCAATTTTATTGAGGCTGCTGTCAAATGGAATGTTCCCTCCAAGAAAGATAAGGATGTCCTTCGCTCAATGATGTCTTTGGGATGGGAAGTGGACGATCTATTCGAACACTTAGATAGCCCAGAGCATAATTTGGAAAAGGTCTTTTACAACCTGCTGACCAATTGGAAGAATCAGACCGGTGAGAATTTCTTTGTGAACTTGCGTCAACAGCGAGAGCTGATGGAGGCTGCCAATAAGAAGAATGGCCGATCTCGCTCGACTTCCTTCACGGCCGCTTCGCTCTCTCCCCAGCATATTGAAGAGGGCAAAGGAGTCATTGAGAAGATCAAGCAACAGCACCGAGTTCGATCGAATTCAATGGAGGGCGTCAAGACAGCAGCGCAGCTCGCGCATCTGTCGCGAGGGCAGTCACAAAAGTCGCAACCGACGCTGAATACCCCCGATATGGAAGGTTCTCCTTCCCCAAGCGGCACTTCTCCAGCTCAAACGCGCTATACTGCCTCAGGGAAACCCATTCCTGCTCGAACCTTCTCGACCGATTCAGGTTCAGTGGCTGCAACTGCAGCTTCCATGTCGCTCTCTGCTCCAAGACCCGATCATTTGCAGTCGCTGTCCATTGAGTCCCCGGCCACGGGACCCTCATCCTCTCCTGAACCTTCTCCTTCTTCCATTTCCTCCTCGCAAAATGCTACCACCAGTTCCCGTTTGGCTCCTCTATCCTCTAACCCTAACCCCTCTGGTAAGACAGTAGGACTTCGTCAATCAGCGCTGACCAAAGGCTTGCGGGAACGAGCTTCCTCCGGCTCTTCTACCTCCTCTTCTCTGCTGGAACCCAACTATGTGTCACCAGCCTTGTTGGGTCGACGAGGAGTCTCTGGCGAACAGGACGCGCCTCATACTCCCAGTGACTTTCCCAATTCGCCCCAATTTTCCTGGTTCCATGGTCCAGACGGGCAGCGGGAAGCGGTATCTTTGGCTGGAGGTGATGCAGATGCACAAGATGATAACCATAACACCAGTGCTGAAGTACGAGTTCTCCAGGCTGAGATGAAAAAGATGGCGCTGTCTCCGATTCGTGGAGGCGCATCCCGTGAAAATGGAACCCCACCCCCTTCCTGGGAACCATCCATCCCTCCCATCAACCTGTCACCTCGTCCAGGTTCCGAAAAATCCACCTAGTTCAGTCCACCTGCAGCGAGCTCAACTGAATTCCCATATCCTGCAATCTGGTCTTCGCAGGACACTGGGTCCCTAGAGCTGGCTGACTGACTATTATTGTTTGTTTTTATACGGGTGTGGAAAGATGGATGTGGATATTTTATGGATGTGATATGGATATGGGTGTGTGGATGAATGATTTACTGTTTTCTGTGCTGAAAATTTGTAAATGTAAGCACAGCTACAATCCATTCGCCGTGACGCCGGGTGAGGGGAAGAAGAAGTCTGCCTCTGAGGGGTGCATGTTACGCTTGAGTGTCAAGTCCATGGGAGGAGTAGAAGATGCTGTCCGTGTCAAGCTGTTGGAAGCTTTTAGTCCAGCTATTCTTGAAATCATCAATGGTATGGGTATAGTTCTGACAAGGTGCTTTCCTGTCGCAATTACTGACACTGGCTTAATGGCAGACTCGCATAAGCATCAAGGACATGCTGGGGTGAGAGGTGCCGAGACTGGCGAGACGCATTTTACCATTAAAATGATTAGTGGAAAGTTTCAGGGCAAAAAGCGTCTAGAAATGCATAGAATGGTCTACGACTGCTTGGATGCGGAAATGAAACAGCAAGGTGGCATTCACGCGCTTGCATTAAAGCTATCGGCTCCATCGAACGAAGCATCCTAATGTAAATAACAATCATTGTTGGCTGCCAAGGGATACCGCTATCCCACAGCACCTGTTTTACACCACTAACACGACGCCTACGACAAGAGGGCTTTGACACCCTTGGGTCGCATGGCCGTTCGCTG
>Ga0209665_1002116_pt1 | contig 10537 bp, 10 predicted proteins | sample SaaInlV_200m_DNA_2_FD_184675 | JGI IMG/M metagenome (GOLD analysis project Ga0209665, IMG submission 184675) | Marine microbial communities from expanding oxygen minimum zones in the Saanich Inlet - Saanich Inlet SI074_LV_135m_DNA (SPAdes) (version 2) | ecosystem: Environmental > Aquatic >... | reverse complement strand
GACCGCAAGGAATCTTGCGCAGTTCTATCATGGGATCGCGCCACTTCAGCAGGCGGATGAAGATTCTTTGCAGGAAGTTCCCGATGTTGGTCCGATTGTCGCGAAAAATATCGCACACTTTTTCCACCAGGAGATAAACCACCAGGTCATTGATAGTTTGCTGGAAAGTGGTGTTTGCTGGGTGGAACAAGAGTCCTCTGTAGTCTCTGGTGCGCTTGTGGGTGAGACCTATGTGCTGACCGGAACCCTGACGTCCCTAACCAGAAACGATGCTAAGGCAAGGTTGATTTCGCTCGGTGCGAAGGTATCAGGTTCAGTCTCGGTTAAGACCAGTTATGTGGTTGCCGGTGATGCCGCCGGTTCCAAGTTAACCAAAGCGCAGGAGCTTGGTGTTGCCATTTTGTCAGAGGCAGATCTGCTGCGGCGTCTGGAGGTGCACGGTGCTTAGCGCCCAGTTCGTAAAGATACGGCGAAGTTTCGTGCTCATCCTGGTTATCGCTTTGACCGGTTGCACAAGCGCGCCTCCGGAGAACAAGCAGAACATTTGTAAAATATTTTCCGAAAAGAGTGGCTGGTATAAAGATGCCAAAAAATCATCACGTCGCTGGGGAACAGACATCACGGTAATGATGTCCATGATGTATCAGGAGTCATCGTTCATGGCGCGAGCCAAACCGCCAAGAACAAAAATATTGTGGGTATTACCCGGTCCAAGGCCGGCGAGTGCATACGGTTACGCACAGGCGACTAATGACACCTGGCGGGCTTACCAGAGCGCCACAGGTCGAGGCGGTGCAGACAGGAACAAGTTTGATGACGCCATAGACTTTATCGGTTGGTATAACGACCAAAGCCAGCGCAAGAATAAAATAAGCAAATCAGATGCCTACCACCTGTACCTTGCCTACCACGAAGGGCAGGGTGGGTTCGCCCGCCGTAGCTATAAGAACAAACAGTGGTTAAAGGATGTCGCGACAAAAGTATCAAAGCGATCCGGCGTCTACCGGGCGCAGCTCAACGAGTGTGAGGCGAAGTTTAACCGTGGATGGTTCCGCTGGCCGTTTTCTTAATGGTCGTCTACCTGGCGTTTGTGCCCTGCTGACCTTTTGTAGGTCCCACCAGAGCTAACCAAGTAACGCTCAGGGCTGGTGCGTTTGCTCCTCGGTGAAGTGTTTCCACCATCGCTCGCCACCACCGTCATCTCGATTTGCGGCGCAAGCGCCTCCACAGAGAGATCTCCTGCTCGCGAAATGTGACCGATCGAGTTTACTGCGCAGGCAATATGCTTCCCTGCATCGGTATTAGTTTCCTCATATCGATGTTGAGCAGTGTCGGTCCTGCACGGTCCATGGCTGACCCGAACGCCGCCTTGAACTCAGTCAAAGTTTCCACCGCCACGCCTGTTACACCCATACTTTCCGCCAGCCCGGCGAAATCCACAACCCCGAGATCAGTGTCACTGTATCGACCTTCAAACTGCTGGGACTGAAGGCCGCGAAGTACCCCGTAACCGCCGTCATTGAACACGCAGATCACCATGGGAAGCTGGTACTGGGCCGCAGTGGCCAGTTCCGTTGCATGGAACATAAACCCGCCGTCACCGTGAACAACAACGGTTTTCTTGCCGGTGCCAGCCGCTGCCCCAACGGCTAAAGGAAGACCGGGACCTATCGCGGCAGAATTTGGACCGATGAAGGTTCGTGGTGCGTATATCGGCAAAAGCTGGTTAACAAAATTGTACGCGGGAACAGTTGTATCCCGGACGATCAGGGTATCCCTGGGCGCAAGTTCGCGTATGGCGTCCAGGATGCCTTCGTAGTCCGGACCCAACCGCTTCCTTAATTTTTGCCTGAGTTCACGGTTACTTGTCTGGATTTTTTCAACGAATTCAGGTGAGCAAGGCTGCGGGTTCATCAAAGCGTCAATCGCTGGCAGTATTTCCGCAGCAGCGCCGATCAGTGAGGCATCTGATTTGTGTACCCGATCAACGATCGATGCGTCGATATCAATATGAAGTAACTTGCCCGGCGGTTTGAGCGCGGCCCCCGAGCCGCCAACGCCAACCTGGAAACGGGTGCCAACTGCAATGGTCAGGTCAGCATCCATCATGTCGGCATGTAGTTTCCTGCTCTGGTACAGGTTACCAATGGCCAGCGAGTGATCCTCGGTAATGGCCCCCCTGCCGTTGGGTGTCATAAAAACAGGTGCCTGAAGTTTCTCGGCCAGGCGAGTTAACGCGTCAGAAGCGCCACCATAGGTGACGCCGCCACCGGCGATGATGATTCGTTTCCGGCTGCCAGTAATTAGCGCAACGGCGCGTTCAAGATCGCCGGTCATTTCAGGGTTAACAGGATTGAAGCCCTGTCCGCTCTCACTGACTGCAGCGTACTGCAGGTCAATTGGGATCTCCACGGCACCGGAAGATGGTCTGCCGGAACTGATGTCGTTCGCGACCTCCAGAATCGTATCTTCGATCCTAGAGGCGATTCGAACCGACTCAGCCCGCCGGGTAACCGTTCTGAGCATGGGCAGTTGTTCTTCCGCTTCGTGAACATAACCCTGCGCTTTACCGTAGAACCCGGTTTCTGCCTGGCCGGTGATCAGCAGGACAGGGGAGGATGCATATTGAGCTTCGTAAAGTCCGGTCACGGTGTTGGTGGTACCAGGTCCTGTACTGGCAATCGCAATACCGGTTTTACCGGTCGCGCGTGCATAGCCATCCGCAGCATGGGTGGCGCCCATTTCATGTCGGCAATCGATTATCTGGATGGTGCCATCGCGGGTGATAGCGTCGAAGATAGGCATATTGTGAATGCTCACAATGCCAAAAACATGAGTGGCACCTATCTTCTTGAGAGCGCTGACTACGGCATCTGCTCCAATCATGACTGTTTCCTTTTTGGGAAGCAGTATGCCGCGCCTTAGGGTGTGATCACAACCGTGTCGGTCACTGGGAGTAGGCTGGTCAGAGGCAGTTTGTAACGAGTAGCCTGTGCGGTTTTACTGTGCCCGGAGTTTATGGAGTTTCATAGGTTAGCCTGTAAATAACATTGGCGTGGTCGTCTGCGATTAGCAGGCTGCCATCGGGCATCTCCAGTATGTCCGTGGGTCTTCCCCAGGCCACGTTGTTCTTTAGCCAGCCGTCTATCAGGATAGTGGTTGCACCGGTTTCAGGGTTAACCATGGTGATGTTGTATCCCGTGTGTCCGGCCTCCGGGGTGCGGTTCCAGGAGCCATGCTCGGCAATGAATATTTCCCCCCGGTATCGCTCCGGAAACATGGTGCCGGTATAAAACTTCATGGCCAGTGGTGCGACATGGGGGCCCAGTTCTACCACCGGAGGTTCGACGGGAAATACCGGAGCACCAAATTCGGGGTCAATCACAGAGCTGGCGTGTATATAGGGGAACCCGAAATGTAAGCCTGCTTTAGGTGCCCGGTTGAGTTCACAGGAGGGTGTGTCGTCGCCAAGAAGGTCCCTGCCATTGTCCGTGAACCACAGCTCACCGGTGCCAGGGTGCCAGCTGAAGCCGACCGTATTGCGTACCCCACTGGCGAATATTTCAGGTTGTAGTGGCTCGCGATCAAGGTCCAGGCTCATGATGGTCGCAAACCAGGGGTTTTCTTTTTCGCAGACATTGCAGGGGGCGCCAACATTGAAAAACAGGTGATCTTTAGGGCTGAACCCCAGGTACTTCCAGCCATGGTGTGTTTCTTCAGGCAGTTCGTCATAGAGGACAAAGGGTTCGGGGCTGGATTCAAACGTCTGGTCGATGTTTTGATAAACCAGGAGTTTATCGACCGCGCCGACATAGAGGTCACCATCCTGGATAGCGATGCCGGTGGGCATGGTCAGGTCATGGTCAATAGTCACCACTTTGTCTGCGGACCCATCTGAATTGGCATCAATTACGCCATATAGATTACCGGCGCGATTGCTTCCTGCGTAGACAATACCTGATTCGCTCAGGGCTAGCTGTCGTGGATTGGTCAGTTCTGCAAACACGGATATCTGAAACCCGGGGGGCAGTCTCAACGCCTCGAGTGGCAGATCATGGCTTCTGGCAAAACACGGAACAAGTAACAGCAGGCTGAAAACGTGCGGCAGAATCAGCCTGATCAGTCTCAGGCCTCTGCCCAATAGTGATATGATCTCGGTCCACATGTTACTGCTCCTGATGATTTCCAATTCGTATGTTGACTGAAGCACTCAAGGAAGAGATCCAGACGGCATATTCCCGGTTGCTCGAAGAGAAAGGATACCGGGCCAGGCACTGCCAGAAAAGCATGATCGCAGAAATAGCCAGGACACTCGGTAATGTGCCCGAAGATAACAGCGTCTGCGTTGTTGAAGCCGGAACAGGAACCGGTAAGACAATCGCCTATGCCATGGCGTCCATTCCGATAGCAAAACGGCTAAAAAAGAAAATTGTTATTGCGACAGCAACCGTCGCGTTGCAGGAACAGATTGTCTACCAGGATCTGCCTGATATCCGCCTGCATTCAGGGCTGGAATTTTCCTTTGCGCTGGCGAAAGGCCGAAGGCGTTATCTTTGTCTGTCCCGCCTTGATCTCGCGTTGCAGGATAGCGGTCAGGTGAACCAGACCTTTTCGTTTTTTGAAAATGCGGATGGCGATAGCGACCAGGTCGACTCCGCTATTTTTGATTCAATGCTGACGGCGCTCGGCAAAGGGGAGTGGGATGGGGAACGAGACAGCTGGCCGGAAGAGATCAATCATGCCACCTGGGCCAGGGTTTCGACGGACCACGCCCAGTGCACTCATCGCCAATGCAGCCATTATGAAAATTGCTACTTTTACAGGGCGCGCGAGAATATTCATCGGGTAGATTGCATTGTCACCAATCAGGACCTGGTCCTGTCCGATCTGATGATGGGCGGCGGCGCGGTACTCCCTGATCCGGAAGATACGATTTACATCTTCGATGAGGGTCATCATCTGCCTGAAAAAGCCGGCAATCACTTTTCTCATTTTCTGGCGCTTTATTCGACAAAAACCTGGTTACAACAGATCCCTACCAGCCTGAAACTCGCCAGTGCAGAAGTGCCCGCTATTGGTTCCGGGCTTATTAACGATGTTGACACCATGGTACAACAGGCAAGCCAGAGGCTGGATGATGCGGCCCAGGTGCTGCAGCTGCTTAAAGTTGACGCAGAAGAACAAGATGACGGCTGGCGGTATCGTTTTCCTCGGGGCCGGGTCGGCAATGATATTACCGAGGTATCAAAGCAGCTGGCGAACAGTTTCGAGCGACTGGATGATCTGGTGGACCGGGTGTTGCCACTCATCGAAACTACCCTCGATGACGTCTCCGCCGCGCAGCGGGAGAGCGTTGAATACTGGTTGTCGCTGGTAGGTTCAATTTCTACGCGCTTGTCTGCAGCCGCAGAGCTCTGGCATAACTTCTCGGTAGCGGAGCATTCGCCTCCCTATGCGAGGTGGGTTGGTTTTTCGACCCAGAGTCAGACGGAAGGCATGGAAATTCAACTGTCGTGTCATCCTGTTTCGGTAGCAGATGAGCTGTTTGAGAGACTTTGGTCACGTTGCGCTGGTGCCGTACTGACCTCGGCGACTCTGTCGGTTGCCAGGGATTTCTCCAGTTTCCAGTCCAAATCCGGCATTCCGCCAGAGATGGTATTCACCAGTCTGGCCAGTCCGTTTCGATATCAGGAACAGGCGGTTCTTGCAGTACCAAAGATGCGCACTGATCCTGGACAGGCTGACCAGCACACGCAAGAGATCGCGGAACTGATTCCGGGCCTACTCGATAAAGAGATTGGTGCTTTGGTCTTGTTCACCTCGTGGCGGCAAATGTTGCGGGTGTTTGATGATATTGATGAAGCGTTTCGCGAACGAATCCTGATGCAGGGTGAACTATCGAAAATGGAAATCCTCAGTCGCCATCGGGATGCTGTTGACCGTGGTGAGGCAAGCTGCATCTTTGGCCTGGCCAGTTTCTCCGAGGGCGTAGATTTGCCCGGTGATTATTGTCGTCATGTAGTGATAGCAAAGATTCCATTCTCGGTGCCTGATGACCCGGTAGATGCGACGCTGTCTGAGTGGATTGAGGAGAAAGGCGGCAATTCATTTTACGAAGTGATGTTGCCGAACGCTGCACTCAGGGTCGTCCAGGCTGCAGGACGATTACTCAGAACTGAAACCGACGAAGGCACTGTGACCATACTGGATCGTCGCGTGGTGTCTAAGTCCTATGGTAAGGTCATTTTGAATTCCTTGCCGCCTTTTGCCCGTGAAATTTCCTGAGTACAGCCATCAGTTACCTGCTGAACTGGCGTCTTATCGACAGCCGTTTGGGAAGCTCGCGGGTGCGCTCGACAGTGACCCGGTTTTTTGCCTGATAGGTTATCTTGCAGTAAACATAGCGAGACTCACGAGCGAATCGAGTAATAAAACGATAGTAGTGTCCATTGCCGGTGCCCAGGGAACCGGTAAGAGCACGATGAGTCGACTGTTAGCCTCAATGCTTCAGGATTGTTTCAATACGAGCACAACCATCCTTTCCCTTGATGACTTTTACCTGCCACTGGAATATCGACAGCAGGTCGCTGTCGATATTCATCCTTTGCTGGGCGTCCGGGGTGTGCCCGGTACCCATGACCTAGCGCTAATGGAAAAAGTGCTGACTGATCTTCTTCAGGGGCGGTCGGCTGAAGTCCCGGTTTTCGACAAAGGTGAGGATGACCGAAGTTCCCGATGGCAAGAAGCTGAACCTGCCGCGGTTATCCTGTGTGAAGGCTGGTGCTGGGGCGCTGTTCCCGAACCACAGGAACGGTTGATGCATCCCATCAATGACCTGGAGAGGACCCAGGATCCGGATGGGTTATGGCGCCGGTATGTGAACGAACAACTTTCTCGATACCAGTCGGTGTTTCGAGCCAGTGCCCAGGTGTTTTTCATGGCACCATCAATTGAGGCGATAGTGCGTTGGCGCTTCCAACAGGAACGGGAACTGGCAACCCGGGGGGGTGGCAGCAAAATGATGACCGAAATGGAGGTCAGGCAGTTCGTTGCTTACTATGAGCGAATCACTGGCTGGATGCTCGAGGAAATGGCTGGTCGAGCCAGTGTGGTCGTTTCTCTGGATGAGCGTCATGCAATTCAGGATGTGCTGGTTAACTAATTCAGGTGATATTCAGCCGCCGGTAGCTAAGGTACGGCCATATCAACTGGGATATCATGGCCATTAAGGTGAACGACAGAGGAACGATCCGGGAAGGGCTATGAGAAATCTATCTCAATTTGTCATTGTACTGTTGTTCACGGTGGGTCCTATTGGCATGTCGGATTCACTGGCAGGTCCTCATGAGGAAAAAGGTGGCAGAAGGCCTGCACCGGTCTACGGTCTGGCGCCAAACCAACTGGTTCCCGGCAATCGATCGGGTATATCTAACAAACGTGCCGCATCATTGGTAAAAGAGCGTTATTCCGCTTCGAGAATTTTGGGCGTCTCTCTTCTGGATGACCAGGGACCGCCGGTTTATCGGGTCAGGACTTTATCTACCAATGGTGTGGTCAAATCTGTTTTTGTCGACGGTAACTCCGGCGAAGTATTTGAGTGAGGCAAGAATGTCGCGACGCATATTACTAGCGGAAGATGAAGAAACCCTTCGGGATCAGCTTCTCGAGATTCTTGATCGGCACCGATACTCAGTGGATTCTGCTGTTGACGGTGCCCAGGCTCTTGCGCTGGGAGAAGCGGGACATTATGACCTTGCGATAATCGATCTTGGGCTTCCGAAGCTAAATGGCATGGAAGTCATCAGTCGTCTCAGGGAGCGAGGTAAGGATTATCCGGTATTGATTCTGACAGCCCGCGCAGACTGGCAGGACAAGGTCCAGGGTCTGTCGGCGGGTGCTGATGACTACCTGGTTAAACCGTTCCATATTCAGGAGTTACTGGCAAGAATTGAAGCGCTCATTCGCCGGGCATCGGGAGCAATCGCCCGAGATATTAACATTGGGCCCGTAAGCCTTGATACGAAAGCAAAGAGCGTAAGGGTTAATGGTTCTACGGTGGAACTGACCGCCTTTGAATTTAATTTACTGGAGTACCTTATGATGAGGCCGGGTCATGTTGTCTCCAAGACAGCGTTGACGGAGCATCTCTATTATCAGGATTTTGATCGTGACAGTAATGTTATCGAAGTCTTCGTCGGTCGACTTCGTAGGAAACTCGACCCGGAAAATCAGCTCAGGCCGATTGAAACTGTGCGTGGACAGGGGTATCGGTTCGGACTGGCTGAATGAACCAGGGTTCCAGTGTGGTGCGAGGCTCGCTACGGTTACGAATGCTGTCCTCGGCTACCCTGGTTCTCGTGGTGTTCCTGGGGGTCGTTGGGGGCGTCGTTGATAATGCCTTTCGCCAGAGTGCCGAGCAGGCTGTTTCCGAAAGGCTCCAGTTACATAGTTACGCGTTGATAGCCGCCAGTGTCGAAGATGACAAGGGCGGTGCGGTTGACCTGTACCTTCCTGCTGAACTGCAGGAACCCGGCTTCAATGCGATGGGTTCGGGTTTGTTCGGGCTCGTTTTTACACCGGGTGGTAATGAAGTATGGCGCAGTGGTTCGGCGCTGGATCTTGAACTGGGTGATCTGGCAAAAGGTGTTTTATTAGCGCAGGACACTGCGGGAGTCGTGACCTTCAGCGAATTGCCGGCGGCGGCGGGCCGTGGCCCTCTTTTTTACCTGACCTATCCGGTCATCTGGGAGAGTGCGTTAGGTGACGCGCGTTTCGTTTATGTCGTCCTGCAGGATTTTGCGCCGTACAGCAATGAAGTGACGACCTTCAGGGAAAGCCTCTGGGGATGGCTTATTGCTGCGGTTGTTGTGCTGGTATTGCTGCAGGCGGCAATCATGTATTGGGGCCTGCTGCCTATCGCGGGTTTGGAACATGACCTTAAGGCGATTGAAGAAGGTCGGCAGGAATATCTGGTTGGTCAGTATCCGACCGAGATAAACGGGGTAACCCATAGTCTGAATCTTCTCTTATCAGAAGAGCGAGCACAGCGAGAGCGTTATCGAACCACGCTTGCGGACCTTGCACATAGCCTGAAGACGCCGCTGGCGATACTAAAGGCAGAAGCCGAAAAGCCCGAACAGACCGTTGAGCAAGTGGCTGCAGCAATGGATCAGCAGGTGACACGCATGACCGATATTGTGTCGTATCAGCTGGAGCGGGCAGTGTCGAGTTCGAGTAAGCTGTTCCGAAACTCCACGCCAATCAGGCCGGTTGTCGAGAAACTGGTGGCAGCGATAAGGAAGGTATACAAGGAAAAGAACATCGAATTTCTGGAGGAAGTTTCATCTGCGGATTTTCCGGGTGATGAGCGTGACCTTATGGAGCTGTTGGGGAACTTGCTGGACAACGCCTGTAAATATGGTCTGGGGAAGGTAAGGCTTGTTGCTGCCGTTGTTGAAGGGAGAGTGCAACTTGCGGTGGAAGACAACGGTTCCGGCATCCCGGAGTCCGACAGAGATCTTGTCCTTGAGCGGGGGCTGCGCCTGGATAGCAGGGAAGCCGGGCAGGGTATCGGGCTTGCGATCGTCGCTGAGATTGTAGACCGTTACCACGGTCAGATCGTGATCACGAACTCTACGCTCGGTGGCGCGAGGATAATCGTCAGCTTTCCCCTCGCCTGGACAGAAACCGTTTAGTTACAGACCAGTATGGGTGCCGTCGCACATTGGCTTACCCGCGGTCATCTTGCAGCCACAGAAAAACACCTTTTTTGATTCCGTCGCCTTGAATTTCATCGGCAGGAATTCAGTATCCTGATGAGACCCGTCGCAGAGCGGTTGATTTGTGCTTTTGCCGCAGGAGCACCAGAAGTATGTTTTACCTTCCTCGACGTCTACGCCATAGGGCGATTTTTGCGCAATAGTTGGATCTGCCATGGGTGTCTCTTTACCTGAATTTATTGACGGGCCCAGCATAAGGAACGGGGTCAGGCCGCGTCAACTCATTCCTCGGTCGGTGTCCTTGAAAATAGGGGTTACAAACCCTATGATCCCTGCTCTTTAGGTGCATTGGCACCGGCGCAGCGCGTTCAAATCTCAGGAGTTTGTTTGTATGGATTTCTCTTTCTCAGAGGAGCAGGGTCTCTTGCAGGATAGTATCCAGCGATATATCCAGAATAGTTACACCTTCGATGCCCGACAGAAAATATTAAAGTCTGAAGAGGGCTTCAGCCGCGAAAATTGGGCAACTTTTGCAGAGTTGGGTTGGCTGGCGCTTCCTTTCAAAGAAGAGTCAGGTGGTTTCGGTGGCACTGCCGTCGAGACGATGATTATGATGGAAGAGTTTGGTAAAGGCCTGGTCGTTGAGCCCTACGTCTCCACAGTCATCATGGCAGGTTCGGTGATTGAAGCCGGTGGCACGACAGAGCACATTGAGGGAGTGCTCACCGAGATCATGGCGGGAACAAAATTTGCGTCCCTTGCCTATGTCGAACCGCAGGCAAGATTTAATCTTGCTGACGTCACGACAACAGCGAAAG
>Ga0209665_1002114_pt1 | contig 10546 bp, 9 predicted proteins | sample SaaInlV_200m_DNA_2_FD_184675 | JGI IMG/M metagenome (GOLD analysis project Ga0209665, IMG submission 184675) | Marine microbial communities from expanding oxygen minimum zones in the Saanich Inlet - Saanich Inlet SI074_LV_135m_DNA (SPAdes) (version 2) | ecosystem: Environmental > Aquatic > Marine... | reverse complement strand
TTTTTATTTAATCTTTTTTTCAATATTAATCACAAAACATAAGTCTATGTTATTTGATAGAATGTCTTACCTAATTCATTTATTAGCAATTTGTTCTATCTTGATAAAAATAACGATATTTGCATTTCCATTTTTATGGTCTATGTTTCCTATATCATATAATGTGCCAAATTATGGTCCCTATTATAATGCTTTCATTTTTACACAACCGGTTTCAATCACTTTAAGGAATCAAAGTATTTTTTGGGAGCCAGGCGCATGGGCGGTTAATCAAACTATTGCTTATTACTGGTTAATAGTTGTGAAGAAGAAACATAAATTATTAATAACATATGCTTTAAGCATTTTACTTACTTTTTCAACGTCTGGAATTCTTCTTTTTTTTATTATTGTTTTATATCTTTTAGTGCATGATAAAAAATTCCGAAAAAAATATCGCAAAACACTTTTTGTTTTTTCTTCTGCTATGATTTTTTTATTTATTCAGTTAGTATCAATTATTGATCCTGAAGGCTTTTTATTAAAAAATAGTATATCAAAAATAGAAAGCACTATTTCAATTAAACCATTACGCGAATATTATGATCAAGATACATATGTAAAAAAATATAATACCTGGGGTTCATTTGAAGATAGGCTTCATACCTATGCAATTGCATATTATAAGACATTGGAATCACCTTTTTTGGGTTTTGGTCGAATTGAAGGTAGGAGTGAAAGTTATTATCAAACATCAATATTTGGACAAATATTAATTCAACATGGTTTTATTTATTTATTTATTTGGGTCGTTTTACTCTATAGATCTATTATTTTAAAATCGGGATTAATCAAAATCATGTTTATTTTATTATTAACATATGCTGAGCCATACGCTTTTAGTACGGTTTTTACTTTTCTAATTGCTTTTGGTGCAAATATAAATAAACAACTAGAATTGAATAATTTTTCTGAATTATATAATAAAAAATTAATATCTACTTCTATCTGAACTCCTTATCCTACATTAATGTTAAATAATCCTTTAGTTAGTATTGTAACTGTATGTAAAAATGCTGAAAAAAGTATTGAAAAAACTATCCAAAGTGTTATTAACCAAAGTTATAATAATATTGAGTTTATAATAATAGATGGAAAATCCACCGATAAAACTATTGAATTAATTAATTTATATATAGAAAACATATCGTATTTTATATCAGAATCAGATAAAGGGGTTGCAGATGCATGGAATAAAGGAATAAATAAATCCAATGGTTCTTTTATTCAAATTTTAAATGCAGATGATTTTTTAGATGAAAAAAAGATTGAAGCATCAATAAACTTTTTTAAAAATAATGAGAAAGCTGATTTTGTTTTTGGAGATTTATTTATGGTTAATAATAATAATGATATAACATATAAAATTACTGGGGATTCACGTTATATTTCTAAAGTTAAATATAGAATGCCAAGAATCAATCATCCCACAATAATGGCAAAAAAAGAATTATATGATAAATTTGGCTTATTTGACCCGAAATATACAATAGCTATGGATTATGAATGGCTACTTCGAATAACAAATAATGGAGCTATTGGATTTTATTCCCCTGCGATTTATGTTTATATGTTAGAGGGAGGAGTATCAGGAAATATTTTTAAAGCATTAAAACAAGAGAGAGAGATTTCAATTTTTTATGGTTCAAATTGTGTAATTGGATTCACCATATATTTTATTAGAATAATAAAAGTTATTTCAAGAAAATTATTAGAGAAATTTATTGATGAAAAATATTTGAGTGTATTTAGGCCTGGAAAAATTAAATATTTTTCCGGTAGACCTTATTAGGTTTGGGAAGTTGATGAAAGTATTAATTATGGTTGGTGGGAAGGGGACAAGATTGAGACCCTATACTAATAATATTCCCAAAGCATTACTTCCAATCGGAGATAGGCCTATATTGGAGATTATTTTATATCAATTGAAATCAGCAGGAGTGGAAGAGGTCACTCTAGCGGTTGGGCATCTTTCACAACTATTTGAAGCCTTCTTTCAAGATGGTAGTCGCTTGGGGCTTAAAATAAATTATTTATATGAAGAAAAAGCATTGGGGACAGCAGGGCCAATTGCATTTGGGATAGATAGTCTTGGAGAAGATTTTATTGTTATGAATGGAGACGTTCTTACGACTTTAGATTATAAGAAAATGTTTGATTATCATAAAAAAGAAAACTCTGCAGCTACGATTGCAACTTATAGGCGCGAGGTCAAACTGGATTTCGGGGTAATTAAAAGTAATTCAAAAGGAAAACTGGAAAGTTATAAAGAAAAGCCAAAATTATTATTTGATTTTGGAATGGGCGTAAACATTGTTAATGCAAAAACTGTAACTCCTTATCTAAAAAAGGGGGAATATTTGGATATACCCGACCTCATGATAAAGCTAGTTGAGAATAACCATTCTGTTTCTTGTTATAATGAAAAATGTTTTTGGTTAGATATGGGCCGGCCTGAGGATTATGATAAAGCAAATGAAGCATTTGAAAAGAAAAAGAAAGATTTTCTACCAAATGTTTTTGACAAAAAACTATAAAATGATTATTACATTCTTTAAACCCGTATAAGCTTAGATAATAATAATACATTAGAATGAAAATATTGAATGTCATTATGAGTATGGACGAAAAGACAGGAGGAGGGACAACAGAAAGAGTTCGTCAATTAAGTTTACATTTAAATAAACTCGGTCATAAAGTTACAATTTTGACTACTAACTATAATCTCTCTAAACGTCCAGCTTTTCTACCTAAGAATATAGAATTTCTTCCCCTTCCTTGCATAATTCCTCGTTATTATTTGCCCTTTCCATTTTTATGGAAAGTTTCTCAAGTGGTAAAAAATGCTGATATTATTCATTTAGTAAACCATTGGACGATTATAAATGTAATTGCATTTATTTTTATTACAATATATAAAAAACCATATGTTGTTAGCCCGCTTGGTTCTCTTCCAATTTATGGTCGTTCAAAATTAATCAAAAAATTTTATAATTCATTAATTGGTAAAAGAATTATTAATAGGGCAAATGCTTGTGTTGTGACTACTAATAATGAGTATCCCTCTTTTCAGTCACTTGGAGTAAACAAATCAAAATTAAACCATATTCCAAATGGCATAGATGAAAAAGATTATTTATTTAAAGGAGATGATTTTATTAAAGAGAAATTAGGATTAGGAAATAATCCATTTGTTTTATTTATAGGAAGGTTAAACCCAATAAAAGGTCCAGATTTACTTTTAAATGCATTTTGTAAAATAAAAAATAAATTACCAAACTTAGATTTAGTTTTTATTGGGCCCGATGAGGGGATGTTAAAATCACTTAATGAGTTTTCTGTTCAAAATTCACTTAATGATCGAGTTCACTTTTTAGGGTTTTTAAGTCGTGATGATAAATCTCGATTACTTCATGCCTCTTCTTTTTTATCGATTCCCTCACGTCAAGAAGCCATGTCAATTGTTGTTTTGGAGTCAGGAATTGCTGAGAAACCAGTATTGATTACAGATCAATGTGGATTTGATGAGGTTGAAGGTGTTGGTGGTGGCTTTGTTGTTTCTGCAACAATTGACGCGCTAGCTGAGGGGATAAAAAAAATGATGTCAAAAAAAAACATTATGGAAAAAATGGGTAAAAACTTAAATACTTTTGTAAAAAAAAGATATCTTTGGGAAACTATAGCCAACGATTATAATATGTTATTTGAAAGAGTTGTCTCTGCCAAATAACATATTATTTAATTATACCTATAATTCTAACACAAAGGTAAAACAAATTGATTAATAGAAGAAATTGCAAGGAGAATAAAAACTAATGAAAAATGTATTGGTTACAGGGGGAGATGGATTTGTGGGGTCTCATCTCACAGAACAATTAGTTAAATTGGGGTACAAGGTTAAATCTTTATCTCAATATAATTCTTTTAATAACTGGGGTTGGCTAGAAGATTTAGAGTGTAAAAATGATATTGAAATACTTTCTGGAGATATTCGCGATTACCACTTTTGCAATAAAATATCAAAAGGAGTTGATATAATATTCCACTTAGCTTCATTAATAGCCATACCTTATTCTTATATAGCACCTGATAGTTATGTAGATACAAATATAAAAGGGACACTTAATATGTGTCAGGCAGCAAAAGAGAATAAAGTTCAACGATTTATTCACACATCTACAAGTGAAGTTTATGGAACCGCAAAATATGTACCAATTGATGAGGATCATCCTCTTCAACCTCAATCTCCATATAGTGCTACTAAAATAGGGGCCGATGCGATGGCAATGAGTTTTTATAATGCTTTTGATTTGCCAGTAACTATTGTACGGCCATTTAATACTTATGGACCTCGCCAATCAGCAAGAGCTGTTATTCCAACGGTTATAATTCAAATAGCGATGGGTATGGACGAAATAAACCTTGGCGATATCAGCCCAACCAGAGATTTTAACTATGTTGAGGATGCTTGTCGTGGATTTATTTTATTATCAGAAAATAAAGCTGCCATTGGCCAAACAATAAATATTGGATCTAATACTGAAATAAGTATTAGTGATACAGTTGATCTCATTAAGGAGTTAATGAAGAGTAATATCAAAATCAAACATGATGCCCAGAGATTTCGACCAAAGAACTCCGAAGTTTTTAGACTCTTTTGTGATAACGGGAAAATTAATATGCTTACTGGTTACGAACCCCGTATTGAATTGAAAGAAGGAATACAGCGGACGATTAACTGGATATTGGAACCTAATAATTTAAAAAAGTATAAAGCAGAGATATACAATCTTTGAATAATTTTTCAGAACAAACTAATAATTGTGGTTTTATCCATCTAATTATTATTATAAATAAATTTATAGGAAAAGAATAAGTTTATAGTAATAAAAATGAGCTACTGTTCATAATCCAAATGTGCCAACTATTACCCAAGATAGACAAACGATAAATAAAATGGAAATTTTAATCATTCATCAACACTATTTTCCTGAAATGTCAGGTACAGCCAGAAGAACCAAGGAATTAGCCGAATGCTTTATTAAAATGGGGCATAATGTTAATGTTATTACTTCATATCCTCGTCAATTTCGCTCTCTACCAAGTGGAGAGGCAAGTAAGTATGAAATCATAAATAATGTAAAAGTAAATAGAATTAAAACTTTATTTATTATAAAGAAAAACGTTTTATTTCGTATGATTTCATATTCAGAATTCGTCTTAAAATCATTAATTACTGCCTTACGAATATCGAGAAAATCTGATATAGTTATTTCTATAGCGCCCCTCTCTTCAGGTATAATTGGTGCTCTCGTTAATATAATATCTAAAAAACATCACCACTTTGATGTACCTGACATTTTGCCAGATTTAGGAATTTCAGCAGGAATGATAAGCAATAAATTCCTTATTAAATTGTTAAGAAGAATTGAAAGTTGGGTTTATGTTCATGCAGATTCAATTTCAACTTGTACATTTGGTCAGTTAAATAATATTAATCAAAAGGGAATTCCGCTGAAAAAATTAACTTGCATTCCAGATTGGATTGATGATTCATTCTTTAAACTAAACTTAGATAAATATTATAATCATGTTTCAAAATTATATGGTTATCCCGGGAAAAAAATTATTTCGTTTGTAGGTAATATAGGAGCATTGCAAAAACCTACTATATTTGCCGAAGTGATGGAATTATTTAAAAGAGAAAGGTTAGATGAATATATTTTCTTTTTTATTGGTGATGGAATTATGTTAACTGATATCGAAGAGATGGTCAGAATAAAAAAATTAGACAATATCAAATTTATTGGTAGAGTAAAAAGAGAATATATACCAGCCCTTATGAAAATTTCAGATGTTTTAGTCACAAATTATGTTTCAGATGACCATTTGGCATTGTATATACCTGGAAAATTATTTGAATATGCAATTTCTAAAACACCAATTGTAATAGGTGCAAAAGGAGATGCCAAAGAATTTATTGAAAAATATAATCTCGGTTTAGTTGTGCCACCATCAAACAAGAATGCTTTTATGGATGCAATAATAAAAATTTCAAATGGATCATATAAGTATAACCCAGACACGGCACAATTCACGGTAGATTATTCAATAGAAAATATTGTTAAAAAATATAATAAAATTTTTAATAAATATATTAATATTCAAGCATAAGGGTTTTAGTTTAAAGAGGAGCGCAAACAATGGAAAATTTATTTAATAAAAAAACTTTATTAATTGCAGGTGGAACTGGATCTTTTGGTAATGCATTATTACATAGGTTTTTGTCTACAGATATAAAAGAGATAAGGATATTTTCTAGAGATGAGCTTAAACAAGACAATATGAGAAAATACTATAATAGCTATAAACTGAAATTTTATATTGGTGACGTAAGAGATAAAAATTCAATTAATGACGCTATGAAGGGTGTTGACTATGTTTTTCATGCGGCCGCACTTAAGCAAGTCCCATCGTGTGAGTTTTATCCGATACAAGCGGTGAAAACCAATATCATTGGTACTGAAAATCTTTTAAACGCTGCGATTAATGCAGGAGTAAAAAAGATCATTGCATTGAGTACTGACAAAGCTGTTTACCCAATTAATGCAATGGGTATAAGCAAGGCTATGATGGAAAGAGTTGTTGTTTCAAAAAGTAGAAATATAAAAGGGACCATGATTGCTTGCACCAGATACGGCAATGTCATGGCCAGTCGGGGTTCGGTGATTCCATTGTTTATTAATCAAATAAGAAATGGTAAACCGATCACTATAACTGATCCTAATATGACTCGATTTATGATGAGTCTTGACCAAGCAATTGATTTGGTGTTGTTTGCATTTAAAAACGGAGAGAGTGGTGACATTTTTGTTCAAAAGGCACCAGCGGCAACTATAAAAGTACTTGCCCATACTATAAGAAATATATTTGGAAAGCCAAATCATAAAATAAAAACTATTGGTACGAGACATGGCGAAAAGTTGTATGAAACCTTACTAACAAAGGAAGAGATGGTAAGGACTATTGATATGGGTGAGTATTTCCGAATTCCAGCAGATACAAGGGATCTAAACTATACCCAGTTTTTTGAAGAGGGAGAAGAAGTGATTACCGAAGCAGATGAGTATCATTCACACAATACACAAATATTAAATGAAGATGAATTAACAAAAATGTTACTTAATCTGAAAGAAATTCAGGAAGATTTAATGGAGTTTCGTAAAAATGGATAAGCTTAGGGTAATGACAATTGTAGGCACCAGGCCAGAAATCATTAAGCTCAGCCAAGTAATGAAAGAGTTGGATCAACATGTGGATCATACGATTGTACATACTGGTCAGAATTTTGATTATGAATTAAATGAGTTATTTTTTGAACAGTTAGAGATTAGAAAGCCTGATATTTTCTTAGAGGCAATAAAAGGGACGCCATCCGAAACAATAGGAGATATTATTGCTAAGGCTGATAGGGTGTTTAATAAAATAAAGCCCGAAGCCTTGTTGATCTATGGTGATACCAATAGTTGCCTAAGTGTTATTCCTGCAAAAAAAAGAAAAATTCCTATTTTTCATATGGAAGCCGGTAATAGGTGTTTTGATCAAAGGGTGCCAGAAGAAGTAAATAGAAAAATAGTGGATCATTTAAGCGACATCAACCTACCACTTTCAGAACAAGCAAGAGATTATTTGATTGCAGAAGGCATCAAACCTGAAACAATAATTAAAACTGGGTCACCAATGACAGAAGTCCTTAATGCCAATATGAAAAATATCCTGTCTAGTGATATTCTAAAAAAGGAAGGGTTAAAGTCAAAAGAGTACATCATCATGAGTATTCATAGAGAAGAAAATGTTGATTCCCCAAAGAATTTTAGTGATTTATTAGAATCAATCGACGCCTTATCCAAAACATATAGATTTCCCATTATTATTTCTACCCACCCAAGAACAAGAAAGAAACTTGAAGAGATTGGCTATCAAAATAAAAATCCATTAATTAGGTTTTCAAAGCCATATGGATTTCATGAATATAACAACCTGCAAATCAATTCTTTCTGTGTTATTTCAGATAGTGGAACCATTGCTGAAGAGGGATCTATTTTGAACCTACCTGCAGTGACAATACGTCAAGCACATGAAAGACCTGAGGGAATGGATGAGACAACTGTAATAATGTCGGGGTTAAATAAAACGCGAGTTTTACAATCGGTGGCAGTTGCTACTACTCACAACACACAAGAGGTTAGATCAATAAAACCAGTTAAGGATTATGAAACAGATAATGTTTCCAAAAAGATTTTAAGAATCATACTTTCATATGTAGACTATGTAAATAGAACTGTTTGGTACAAATAATTTAGTTGAAACATCATAATATTTTAGTATTAGGACACACCGGAATGTTAGGTTATGCCGTACATCGTTACTTAGGAACTGGAGTAGAAACAACAGATTTAAGATGGCCAAATAATGACTTCAAAAGTTATATAAAAAATTATGATGGTGATTATATAATCAATTGTATAGGAGCCATCCCACAACGAACTAATAAGTTTGAGATAAATTACGAGTTACCTATTTGGTTAGAAGAAAATAGTAATTGTAGAATTATACATCCTGGTACGGACTGTGAAATGGATAATGACGAATATGGAATGTCAAAAAGTAAAGCATCAAGATATCTTGCATCTCACGGCACTAATACGAAAATCATAAAAGCATCTATTATTGGACACGAAATTAATACGAAAGCTAGTTTATTAGATTGGTTTTTAAATAGTGAGGGTGAAGTGTTTGGGTATACTGGGGCTATGTGGAATGGTGTTACAACTTTACAATGGGCTACAGAATGTTTAGAAATGATGCAAAATTGGAAATATTACGGTAAATGTAACGTTATTTCAAGTGAATGTATTTCTAAATATGAGTTATTGAATATAATTAAAGAAGTTTATGATAAAGATATAGTTATAAAACAAAACGACTCGGTTTCTGTAAATAAATGTTTAATAGGTGAAATAAGAAAAATACCAATCAAAGAACAACTAATTAGATTGAAAGAATTTTACAACAATGTTAATTAATCAAGATTTCGAAAAGTTATCCTCAGAATTTAATGACCCATCAAAAACATTTAAATATGTAGTCAAACGGTTACATCAGCCATATTTAGTTGAGATGCCAGTAAATGGTGTGACTACACTTGAATTAGCAAAAAAAATTGAACAATCAATTTTTGATAATTATTGTGGAATTTACCATCTTTGCTCAAAGGAAAAATTATCAGAGTATAAATTGTTAACATTTATTCAAAAACAGTGGGGGAAAAAGAAGTTTACATTAAAAAAATACAAGGTCAACAGATATTTCGAAGTTTAAAAGATAATAGGCAATATCTTTCTGTTACTAATTACAAAAGAATGTTTAAAGAGTTATATAATTACATGGAGAAAAGGCAGGATATATATGGACATTACAACAGATCGCTGGACTAGGATTATTAAATGAAAAAAGCACTCATAACAGGTATTACTGGACAAGACGGTTCTTATTTAACTGAGCTACTGATTAGAAAAGGATACGAAGTCCACGGAATTATTCGCAGGTCTTCAAGCTTTAATACATTTAGAATAGATCATCTTTATAAAGATGAATCTATTATGGATAAAAGACTATTTCTTCATTATGGTGATTTAACTGATTCCAGCAATTTAAATCGATTGATTGAAAAGACACAGCCACATGAAATTTATAATTTGGGTGCCCAAAGCCATGTCCAAGTTTCTTTTGAAGTGCCTGAATACACAGCCGAAGTCGATGGCATTGGTACCTTGCGTTTTTTAGATGCAATTCGAGAAACGGGAATCAATACAAAGTTTTATCAAGCTTCAACAAGCGAACTGTTTGGAAAAGTTCAAGAAATCCCTCAAACAGAAAAAACACCATTTTATCCAAGATCTCCTTATGCTGCAGCTAAACTTTACGCCTATTGGATTGTGGTAAACTATCGAGAAGCTTATGGCTTATTTGCTTCAAATGGTATTTTATTTAACCATGAATCGGAGCGCCGGGGAAAAACGTTTGTAACCCGGAAAATATCCGTAGCAGTGTCAAAGATTATGCTTGGGGTTCAAGATGTATTATCGATTGGAAACTTGGATGCAAAACGTGACTGGGGCTATGCTCCGGAATATGTAGAAGGTATGTGGCGTATGCTTCAGGCAGACAAACCTGGAGATTACGTCATGGCCACAGGGGAGACCCATTCCGTTCGAGAATTTATTGAAGCATCTTTTGCTGTATTAGGTGAAGAAATAAGTTGGAAGGAAAAAGGGGTATCCGAAGTAGGTGTGTTAAAAAGTTCTGGCAAAATAGTTGTGTCGATTAACCCGCGGTATTACCGCCCTACGGAGGTAGAATTATTAATCGGAGATTCAACAAAGGCAAAAGAAGAATTGGGGTGGAAGCCAAAAACTAAATTTAAAGACTTGGTAAAAATTATGGT
>Ga0209665_1002096_pt1 | contig 10613 bp, 12 predicted proteins | sample SaaInlV_200m_DNA_2_FD_184675 | JGI IMG/M metagenome (GOLD analysis project Ga0209665, IMG submission 184675) | Marine microbial communities from expanding oxygen minimum zones in the Saanich Inlet - Saanich Inlet SI074_LV_135m_DNA (SPAdes) (version 2) | ecosystem: Environmental > Aquatic >... | reverse complement strand
TATTTACTTTTATAACTACAAAAGGATTCATTCAGCGATTGGTTATATAACACCCGCTCAAAAGATGGCTGAATTGGAAAAAGTGGCTTGAAATGTGTCCAAGATTAACGGACCACTACAATATTGCCTAATGGTAGATTGCGTTCGTCACTAAACCAGAAACTCCAATGATTAAAATCTCCCACTTCATTCGCAAGTACACGATAAAGTTTTTCTGCACTTCGACCACCTGTAAGAACTATATTAAAAACACCTCTCTCAATAATTGCTTGGTCGGCAATTTCAACGATTGCCTTAGAGGCTTGTGCTAGTAGTATATCTATTGTCGAGTATAAATGAGCCCTAATCACAGACCCTCTCTCTGTACAGTATACTCTTCTTCTGGAACTACCCCTTCTAATGGCTGGTTTGTAAAAAAACGCACCGCCTCTTCGGTAGCTTCGATCTCCATCCGAGTGCGACAATCAATCGACATAGACCCCATATGTGCAGTGAGAATACAGCGATCTATTTCACGCAATTTTCCAGCATACGGTTCAAAGTCAAACACATCAATAGCTGCACCACTTAGATGCCCTGCCTGCATGACCTCGTATAAATCATCTTCATTAATAATACTACCTCGTGCAGTGTTAATAATGATTGCATCCTTTTTCATGCTAAGAAGTTGCTCTTTTTTAATCATGTTTTTAGTTTGTGCAGTTAGCGGTGTGTGAATGGTAATAATATCTGCCTGTTGGTAGATCACCTCTTTATCCTCCCATTCAACATTGTACTCTTTCTCAATATTATGCCAATCTTGACTATACGATCCAGTGTCATTCAATAGAATATTCATTGAGCCGAAGCCTTTTAAGTGCTCTATCACCCCTGTACCAATACGCCCAACTCCAATAATACCGACAGTTACCTCTGAAAGTCTTCTCCCAAAAAAACGATGCCATTTTCCATTATGCATTTCCATATTGGAGAGCTGTACAGAGCGGAGTAGTGTCAACATCAACCCTACTGTCAACTCTGCCACTGCAGGTGCTGGCGCATCTGGCGTATAGGAGACAACAATTCCCCGTTTTTCTGCTTCTAATAGATCGATACTATCTAGACCAATTCCTACTCGTGAGATCATTTTGAGATTGGTTGCAGCGTCCATCACTTTTTTGGTAATCGGCTCTGTACCGGCGATGATAACATCAAAATCTGAGACCATCTCCGCCAACTCATCTTCGGTGAGTTTTTTATTAAGTGGATTAATCAAATAGTCAATATTGGCTTTTTCTAGTAGTTCAAGCGGTAGACGGTTTTTATCGGCAAATGGAACTGTAGTGACTAGGATCTTATACATAAATAACCTTATATTGTTAACTACTTTTGGTTTCTTTTAAAATATTTTTAAGTAAAATTAATGAGTTTTCCGGATTTCTTGCATACTGATTGCAAAATATATTTTTTGCATTTTGAACAGGATCTGACAACCACCAACTATCCACATCATTCCAAATTTTTATCATATGCTTAGCTGCACTTAGAGGTGTTTCATGAAAAATTTCAACTGATTTTAATAATTCAAAATAAGGTTTTGCTTGTTCATTTAATTCCCAGTATTTTGGATTCCAAAAAATTATGGTCGGAATATTCCATGTAAATGATTCTAAGTAAGTAGTCGCATTATATGTCGATATGTAGAGTCGACTTTTGTTGATTAACTTGCGAATATTCTTAACTCCAAGATCAATATCTATCTCTGGCATATCATCTTCCCAGCGTAATTTTTCATCCCAGCCATAATTCCTAGGAAACAATCTTAGTGTCACTTTATTACGTAAACTCTCTGGTAACAGCTTCAGAAATCTTTTTTGATCTTCAAGATAGTTCAGAAATTGACTAGACACAGGTGTAGAATAAAGATGGCAAGAATAGCGAGGAAAGCCACACTCAACCATTAGCGCACCTCCTTTTGGATTATAATTAACGCTCTTACTATCCATTAATTTTACATTTCCCAAAGGGTGTATCTGCCTCCTATATATATCACTCCAGCCCCAGGAAAGCCATAAGTCAGCTATTTTAATCTGATGCTCCTCATGAAATGCATATAAATTCATTCCAAAATGGCCTCCATGTTGACCTATTACTAATGGAATTTTTTTCTCTACTTTTTCAGCAGCCCAACACTTAAAAATATCATTAGTCGAATAAGCGTTACTTGTAAAAATTACCTTTGGAGAGGATGGCCATGGTAATTTTTGCACCTCATTAACCAAATCTTTATATCCATCAGTATATGCTTTTGGTAGATGTAGTGAAATAAATTTATAAAGAACTCTATCAAATTTTTGATTGTTATAATCTTGACTATCTTTTGAAAAAAAAAGTCGCATCTTAGGATTATAATTAAGAGCTTGCAACGACTTACTTCTCCAAATTTTAGGAAACTGGCCAAGCTTTAATTGTAACTTTAATTCTGTTTTTAATGGTAAGTGGCTTGAAAGAAAGAAGTAGTCATTATTTTTTGAAGAAATTTTATTAAAAAAATTCATTAAATTTCCAATAATCTTCTCTTTAATTATTTCTTTGATACCTTTCTTATTATGTAATTCTACAGACTGTAAAGACACTTCTGGAACGATCTCAATTAACTCAATTTGATCACTCCAATAGGTTTTTAATAGCTGAGAATAAATTAATTCATTCCAGCTATCTTCATTAAAAAGTTCGATAGATTGATTCATGTCATTAGAAATCAACGCACCTTCTTCTCGTGCAATATAATAGCATTTTAATGAGTCATATTCATCCAATGCTTTTCGTAACATGAACCAACGATCATAGAGTATATGAGAAAAATAACCTATCCAAGGGCCAAGTAAAATTCTCCAATAACGAGCATCATGATTAACGTCATGCACTCGATTTAATCTTGCAGAAACATCAATAATTGACTTTTTGTATAATTTTTGTAAATATTGATAGTCTGAATATAATTTATTTCTATCATCCCAATGGTATGGCACCACCTTATAGTCCATATTTTCCCATGTATCCTTTCTACTATATCTTTTGCACCATTCACCAAGAAACAATACTGGCTCTTTTTTATCTTTAGGCCAAGTGCGCTCATCGGCAGTAGTAATAAGAGTTCGACTCACCAAGAGGTACGTCCACCATCAACAGGTATAACAGCGCCATTTAGGTAACTTGATGCATTGGATAACATCCATAATAACGTCCCTTGATATTCATCAGCATTTGCCATTCTTCCCATTGGAATTCTTTTACTCACATCCTCTAAGAAATCATTAGGCTGGTTATTCTTGACACCTCCCGGGCACATAACATTACAGCGAACATTCTTATCTGCCCAATAAGTTGCTAAATATCGTGTCAGTCCAATGAGCCCAGTTTTTACAACGGAATAAGTAACAGGCTTTACATTTTGTAAATTATTATCAACACCATTCTTTTTATACAATCTTTGATCAGGTGCAATCAAGCCTAAATCAGAAGAAATATTAACAATAGAGCCACCTTGTGGATTTTGCGCTATTTGATAACCGTAATGTTTAGCACATAAAAAAGCGCCTGTTAAACCAACAGCGACATCATCATGCCAAATATTTAAAGGGAAGTTCTCTAATCTAGAAAAATTAATTTCATTACTATCTTCTACTTTTGGATTATTTGCAGCATTATTAACTAAACCATCAATCTTGCCAAACCTTTCAATCAGTTTTTTAACATTATTTTCAATTGCTTTTTCATCAGTAATATCAATCGAAAAACCAACTGAATCTATCTTATATTTATCATTCAGTTCATTAGCAAAACTATCGACTGCTTGTTGGGATAAATCTAGCAATATTGGTGTACCACCATAGCAAGCCACTACTTCAGCATGTTTTCTCCCTAGCAACCCTGTTGCGCCTGTAATAATAATAACCTTATTATCCAATCTAAATAACTCTTCTAACATTAAAATACTCCTACAGTTTGCCCGCCATCAATCACCAGTGTAGTGCCCGTAATAAAGCTTGCTCTATCGGAACATAAAAACACAGCTGAATCTGCAATTTCTTGCGGTATTGCAAAGCGATTCATCGGCACAGTTGATTTAATGATTTCATCTACGCGTTTTTTATCTTGTTGGATCTTTTCATCCCAAGACCCACCTTCGAAATATACATTGCCTGGCGCAATGACATTTACTCTTATGTTGTCAGATGCTAACTTTCTTGCCATGTTTTTTGCCAGTGCTATGATTGCCGACTTAGCTGTTGAATAATCAGTAGGTGCACCAAAGGCTTCTATTCCTGCAATAGATGAGATAAACAATAAACAGCCTTTTGATTTTTCTAACATTGGTAAAAAAACTCTAGCTGTTTGCAGTGCAGATTCAAAATTGTTTCTCCATACTTTTTGCCATTGTTCATCATCAGACAAGGCATCTGAAACACTTCGACCATTACCTACATTAACCACAACAATATCTAAACTACCCCACCTATCCTTAACTTTATTTTTTAAACTAGTGAGTGACTCAATATTGGTACAATCACACTTACAAGCAAAGGAGTTTTCCAAACCGTAAATATCTTGTAGTTTTTTCTCATTTTCAAATAATGCGTTAGAGCCTCGAGATACCAAACAGGTTTTTGCTTGTTCATTTAAAAAAGTTTTAGTAATCGCCAAGCCTATGCCTCTTGACGCTCCTGTAATTAAAACTTTTTTATTATTGAGGGCTAAATTCATTATTTTATTTAAATTGATAAGGTGTTGGTGCATCAGAATTTAAATTCGCCACCTCTTTTCCATATTCCCTAATCTGACTTTCAATATCTAAACCTACATTGATAGACCATTGTTTCAATAATTTTTTAGATACTTTACCCATTTTCCCAGAACCAATTTTGAGGCCATTCAAGGTAACCGTTGGCAACAAACAAAATGGGGTTGCTGTCATAAAAGCCTCATCAGCCTCATAAACATCATAAGGCTCTATATTTTTTTCTATACAACGAATATTTAATTCCTGTGCCAATTCAAAAATATAATCCCTGCTAACACCTCTTAAAATATTTCTACCTTCTGGTGTAATAATTACACCATCTTTAACGATAAAAAAGTTATCACCACATCCCTCAGCAATAAACCCATCCGGATCAAGTAACAAAGCCCAATTATTTTCACCCTTAACTTGCGATACTTCTATATTTGCCATTTGATAAAAAAGACGACTACGGTTTTTTATCTTTGGCTCCATTAACGAAGCAGGAATTGCCCTTTGGGAGGGGATAACAGCATTTATCCCAGAATCGAATAATGGCGCCATTGCTGCCACCGTCCATTTCAGTGGAAAATCAGCAATAACAACTGTTGGCTCTAATTTACCATCGAAAACTGGCGCATATAATCCTAAAGGTCCGCGACTAACATTTATCATTAAACGATGCTCATCATGCTTATCAAAAGCTGGCTTATTTTTCTCAATTGTATCTAAGCAGGCTCGTTCCATTTCGTCAATAGTCATATTGATAGGTATGTGTAATATTTTAATACCCATATAAAGCCTTTCTAAATGCTCTCTTAATTTGAATTGTTCTTGATTAAATGATCGGGTCATTTCAAAAACCATATCCCCAAACATTAAGGCAGAATCAAAAATAGAAATTTTTGCATTTTGTTCAGTGACAAATTCACCATTCATATAAACCAGTCTTTTTGGCTTTATTTTATTTTCCATTCGAATTTCCAGCTGACATCATTTTATTATGCTTTTCTAAAAAATCTTTGTCTTTCAATAAAGACCAAGCATATTTATTGTAATTAAGAGGACTATCATTGAGACTCTGATATGTTTTTTTATCTATGGTTTCTTTTTTTCTTGCCTCTATTATTAATGACGTTAAAGGATCTCTATCAAATCCTGTTACTTTAAAATTAATATTGTACTCACCTTTGACAGAATCATAATAATGTACAAGGTTATTTTTCTTGTAGAAGTCTTGATTAAAATTTTCCCATTTTTTACTCATCCCTTCAACATGTAATGGCTCCTGATAGTCTTTTAAATCAGAATCACAAAAATCTTTTTGCTCGACACAATAAAAACCGGTTCTCTCCAGTAAAATTCTTAACATATTAAAATCATACGAATATAAATGTGCGTAACCAGCAATAAATTGATTTAAGCCTCTGTCATAAAGAGCGGTATCTTGACCTGGTGATACAATAAAATTCATAAACATTCCACCAAATCCTAAATCAGTTCTTAAGCTTTCATCCTCAAGTCTGGCTTCAGTAAAAAAATCATCATCTTCTTCAATATAAGCCTTGGCAACTTTTTTCAAATCTGGTGTCAATATTCTAACTACACCATCTTTAGCTAATACACGATTAAATTCTAACAATATCTCCTCTAACTTTACGTGTGGTATATGTTCAAACATATGACTGGTAAAAACAGTAGAACAACTATCATCATCAAGTGGTATATTTGCTGCGTCTCCTTTTACAGATGTTTTTGACTCTTTCCTTTCTTTATGATCCAATGTATGCCAACCATCTTGGCTCCATATAGGACTTGCACCAACATTTAATTTAATCATTTAATCTCCATTATTTTTATGAGTAACTGTCGCATTAATGTACTACAGATTCTTACATCCTCTAAATTATCAATCTCAAATACTTTCCAAAATTCCATTTGAGAATGTCCAATTTTTCCTCCAAGACGATTATTGTATTTTTTAATTATTTCTGATTTAAAAATATAAAATGAACCATTTTCAATAATTTTCTCCTGTATATCTTGCCTTCTTTGACGATTCAAATAATCGTAATTGACACTTTGTAATTTATGTTCCTTATCTTTTTTCCAAAAAAATAAATCCTCTACAATACTGCTAGAAAACATTGAATCATATTTTTCTCTTTGAAATAATTCAATTGCATTATCAATGTCTTGTATTTCTCGTAGCGGTGAAGTTACTTGTGGAGCAAATACTAAGTCTATTTTGCTATCTCTTTGTATTATTTCAATAGCATGCATCCATGCTGCTTCTGAACTTGCCAAATCTCCAGAAATACTATCAGGACGCTTTATAGTTTTTGCACCGTATTTCTCTGCAATATTTAATATCTCTTGACTATCTGAGGTAACCCAAACATCAGAAATATATTTTGAGTATAGGCATTGCTCAATAGTCCATGCAATTAATGGCTTTCCACAAAAATCTATTATATTTTTATTGAGTATCCCCTTAGACCCTCCACGAGCTGGAATAATTGCAACAATATTAGTCGTTAACATAGCATAAAATCCAATTTAATTGTTTTTTAAATATTTCAACACCCTCATCATCTCGATAAGCCTGCATAATAAATGGGCCCTGATAATTAAACCCCTTCAGCCTCTTAAAAAATTTTTCAAAATCAGCATTACCTTCACCAAGTATTACTGGTCCACCATTCAATACTCTGTCTTTAATATGAATATCTGTAATTCTATCACCATAAGCTTCCAGCTCTTCATCAGAGTCAAATCCTAATGCGGCACTATTACCAATATCGTAATTAACTGTAATATTCTTAGAGTTCAATCTATCTAATAATTCAATAAAGGGTTGTGGCGCCAAATCAGTTTCTAAAGATAAATTAAAATTTTCTTTTTCAATAGTTGGGATTATTTTTATTATCTGCTTAATAAACCTGTTAACTGCTTCTTCAGTTTTCAAACTAGATTGATCAACACAAGGGATAACAATATCTGTTATTTTTAATGCTTTAGCAGTCTCTAACAGTCTTTCTAGAATTCTAAAACTCTCTTCTGAAACTTTTTCATCACTTGAATGTAGGGGTGCTTCCATAAAATAATCGGCACAAATAGTTTTTACTGACACGCCAGTCTCTTTGCTGATACTAGCTATTTCAGCAATACCGCCAGATTTTAGCAATGGATTCTCTCCTGCATCATTGAAATCCAAAATAAACTCAATTAAATCTAAACCACATTCTTTAGCAACTCTAAATTCATCTTGCCACATTCCCACAGGAAAAGCTTGGTACCTACCCTGAAATTTAGGAACGAGTCGTCCTTGCATTACCCCTATTCCTTGCATTACCCCTATTTTATTATTCATTTTGAAATTCCAACTATTATTGTACCTGTTCTACCAATTGCAGCCAATTGATGTTCATACTCTTAATCTAATCGACTGTTATTTAAAAAAAACTCCATTTTTATATCCCGCAGGCTTTTCTTTCGCCAACCAATACAAATGATTAGAAAGTGAATATCTCTGAACACGCTTAATCCAATTAAATTTTAAACCCGCTTGTTTGATTAACTCATTCTATTTTTTTAAATCTAGATGTTGTCGAAGGTTTTCAGCAATAGGTGTTTCCGCTTCAATTGTTTTTTTAATACCGTCACCCATCGCAAGTTCAATTTTTCGAACTGCACCAACTAACTGTTTAAATCCTGATGGTTCAACTGATGCAGATTGATCAGAGCCATACATAGATCTATCCAATGTAATATGCCTTTCAAGTGAAGTAATACCCAATGCAGCGGCAGCATAAGAAACTGCTAAACCCACTTCATGTCCACTATACCCAACATCGCATTGATACATGTCTCTAAGCGTATTAATCATCTTGAGATTAGCATCTTCATCTTTCATTGGATAGGTTGAAATCGTATGCATTAACTCAAATGGGCAATTGGCAGCTCTAAAAATATCAACTGCATTTTGAATATCACCATATGTGGTCATACCGGTTGAAATAAAAGTATGCTTACCTTCGCTGGCGACTTCCTTTAATAATTCCGAATATACTATCATTGCCGAGGCAACTTTGTTATATTTAGAGTTAAACTGGCGTAAGAATTTTTGTGAATTAATATCCCAAGCACTTGCAAACCATTCAAGGTCTTTAGATTTACAATAATCTTCAATTTCTTGATATTGTTCAGCACTAAATTCTAAGCCTAATTTTTGTTCCCTTTGAGTTACTCCCCATTGGCTTTCTCTAGGTGAATCTAAAAAATCCTGAGTATAAACTTCATTAATATCTCGTTTCTGAAATTTAACACAATCTGCTCCAGAATCTTTTGCAGTATCTATGAGTTGTTTACAAATAGCCATATCACCATTATGATTAATTCCTATTTCTGCAATAATTTTAATTGCCATAATTCTCCTTCTTAATTAGTTTGATATAAAATTTTAATAAAATCAATATTTAACACATCTTCTAACAATTCTCTAATAACACCATCTCCACCATTTGTCTTCAGACATACATTGGATATATGTTTGATTTTTGGATGACTATCCGCTGGACACACTCTATAACCACACAACTGCATAGCCAAGTAATCATTTAGATCGTTCCCCACATATAAAATTTTTTTTAAACTAAAGCCTTTTTCATCTGACAGATCTTTAATGGCGCCCACTTTATTTGACACTCCTTGCATAATTGGAGCCTTTAATTTTTTTGCTCGCATTTTTACTACGAGGCTCTTTTCTGTTGATAGTATTAAAACAGGTATATTCAATTTTCTCAAAACATCAAATGCCAAGCCATCTGCACGACTACAACTTACACTTTCTTTTCCGCTTTCATCTATCTGAACAAGGTTGTTTGTTAAAACACCGTCAAAATCAAATACAAATGCATTAATATCATTTAAAGTCATAATTATTTTTGTAAATGCAAGTAATTTGATTCAATTAGTTGATCTTCAATATATTCCATTAAGGCATGTCCTGCGGTAATATGAGCCTCTTGGATTCTACCTGTGTCATTGCTTGGCACGATAAATGCCTCATCACAATACTTCAATGCTTCACCCCCTTTACACCCCAAAAACCCAAATACTTTAATACCCATCTCGTGGGCAGCTTTCATCGCTAGGATTATATTTTTTGAATTTCCAGAAGTGGTAATTCCAATTAAACAATCCTCTTTCTTTCCAAGAGATCTTAATACGCGCTCATAAAGTATATCGTATCCAAAATCATTACCGCAAGCTGTAATAGTTGATGTATCTTGAGCCAATGTAATTGCAGCAACGCCCTCTCTATTGTTCATTGGCCTAAGACGTACTATCATCTCTGCTGCAAGATGTTGTGCATCGGCTGCTGACCCTCCATTACCACAGAGCATTATTTTATTACCATTAATAATAGCTTTAGAAGCTATGTCACCCATATCAACAATCGATTGAAAGCCTTGCTCTATACATTTTCTCTTAACGGAGATGGATTTAACAAATATTTCTTTTATATTCCTATCTTTACTCACACCCATCCTACTAGTTTTTTTGAAGTTAGTTTGCTGATTCAAAGCCTCTGACAACTTTTTTTTAAATTGCTTATGTAATCCTCCCATTTCTAACGCTTGCTAAAAATAGAATCTCCGTTGTTTAAATAGCCTCAAGTAGATTTCTTGGTGGAATCCCACCAATCGAACTATGAGGTCGTTCGTTATTATATACCCATATCCATTGTGTTGCTAACGATTGAGCATGCTCAATTGAATCAAAGATATGCATGTTCAGCCATTCGTTTCTTGCAGTTCTGTTAAATCTTTCTATATAGGCATTTTGA
>Ga0209665_1002095_pt1 | contig 10614 bp, 9 predicted proteins | sample SaaInlV_200m_DNA_2_FD_184675 | JGI IMG/M metagenome (GOLD analysis project Ga0209665, IMG submission 184675) | Marine microbial communities from expanding oxygen minimum zones in the Saanich Inlet - Saanich Inlet SI074_LV_135m_DNA (SPAdes) (version 2) | ecosystem: Environmental > Aquatic > Marine... | reverse complement strand
CTAAGAAGAAAAAAAAATAAGATTGTTACTTTAATGTATTCAGTTGTAATGATCATGTTTATTGCTTCTATGTCTTTATTGAGTAAGTTTTTAATATTTTTTCTAAATTAGTTTTTAATTTTTTTTAATTGTTTTTTATTTTTTAAATATAAAAAATAAGCAATAATTTCATATCCAAATTTAAAGAACACAAAAATTACAGGAAGTTTAAAAAAATTATATAGAAACTTATATTTTGGAATTTTTTTCCAAACGTATAAAAATGCTTCTGCACCTTCAATTATGTTATTCCCATCTTTTACATGAAGTCTTCTTAAAAGATCTTTATCTTTTTTTGATGTTTCTTTTTCAGCGATAGAATTATCTGTTATATCAACCCAATCGATATTTTTAATCTTTTCTTTTTTGTATAAATTAATTTCAGATCTACAAATTTTACAGGAATTATTAAAATAAACTTTCATATAATTAAACTTTGTATCTATGGAATTAATATATGTACATGTGTTAATTCATCCATAGAAAATTGAGTATAAATAGCTATGTAATGTTCATGGCAAATTTTTTTGACAAATCAGATCTAACTAGAAAAGATGCGGATGAGATTGTATCTGACACTTTAAAGAATTGTGATGATGGTGAGTTATATTTTGAAAATTCAAAATCAGAGTCTATTTTATTAGATGATAATAAAATTAAAAGCTCAAATTATAGTTCGGATCTAGGTTTTGGTTTTAGGGCTGTTTCAAATGAGGTGGTTGCTTACTCTCATTCTAATGAAATTTCAAAATATTCATTAAAAAGTTCTGCTGAAAATTTAAAGTCTACACTTAAATCTAGTAATGGAATTTATAATCATGAAATTCCCAAAACTAATAATAAATTTTATGATGATATAAACCCCATTGAACAAAAGACACTAGATTCTAAATTAGAAGTCCTAAATAAAGTAAATGATTATTTAAGAAAAAAAGATTCTAAAGTTAAACAGGTAACAGCAAGTTTTAGTGGAGAGCAAAAATCTATTGAAATTATTCGTTCTGGTGGAGAAGCTTTAACAGATGTTCGTCCTCTAATTAGGTTTAATGTTTCAGTAATGCTTGAAAAAAATGGTAGAAAAGAAACAGGAGTTTACGGAATTGGTGGAAGACAATCTTATGATGATTATTTAAAAGATGATAATTGGAAAAATGTTTGCGAAGAAGCATTAAGAATTGCATCTGTAAACCTTGATAGCAAACCAGCACCAGCAGGTGAAATGAAGGTAGTGTTAGGCCCTGGTTGGCCAGCAATATTAATCCATGAGGCTATTGGTCATGGTTTAGAAGGAGATTTTAACAGAAAAAAAACATCAGCATTTCATAATTTGATGGGCCAAAAAGTTGCTAGCGAAGGGGTTACAATTGTTGATGATGGAACAATAGATAAAAGAAGAGGAAGCCTTACTATCGATGATGAAGGAACTCCAACAGAAAGAACTGTTTTAATAGAAAATGGAATTTTAAAAAATTTTATGCAAGATAGATTAAATGCAAGGTTAATGAATACCAGGTCTACAGGTAGTGGAAGAAGAGAGAACTACAAGCACATTGTTTTACCAAGAATGAGAAACACGATGATGTTAAGCGGAACTCAAACTCAAGATGAAATGATTAAATCAGTTGATAGAGGAATTTTTGCTGTCAGTTTTGGAGGTGGACAAGTAGATATTACATCTGGAAAATTTGTTTTTAATTGCACGGAAGCCTATGAAATAAATAGTGGTAAAATTGGTTCACCAATTAAAGGAGCAACCTTGATAGGAGATGGTCCATCAATTTTGAAAGAAGTATCAATGGTAGGTAATGACATGATGATGGATCCAGGTATTGGAACATGTGGTAAAGCGGGCCAAGGTGTGCCAGTTGGAGTAGCGCAACCTTCAATTTTGATAGATAAAATGACTGTTGGTGGAACCAAATTATAAATCATGGTTAAAAATCAAGAATATTTAAAGACCAAAGCTTCATATTGCTTAGATTTAGCAAAAAAACTTGGAGCAACAGATGTAAGTGTGACTGTTGGAAACTCAATTTCAGAAACTGTTAGTTTTAGAAATAAAGTTTTAGATGAGTCTAATAGATCAGATAATTTAGCAATAAGTATTGAAACATATATTGGTAAAAAAAAATCATCAATATCATCAACAAATTTATTAGACGATAATTTAAAAATTTTAATTGAAAAATGTTATGAAACCACAAAGATTACACCAGAAGATGAATTCAATTCCTTGCCTGAAAAAGACTTATTGGCAAAAAATATTAAAGATTTAGATTTGTATGATCAATCTCATGTAGAGAATGATAAAAAAATAGACTATTTAAGAGAATTAGAAGAAACAGCATCAATTGATGAAAAGATTATTAATACCGAGTCAGGCTTTACAGAAAATAAGTCAAATTTTATTTTAGCAAATAGTGATGGTTTTTGTAATGGGTATAAATCATCTTCATTCTCTGCATCTTGTGTAACTGTCGCAAAGGATGAAAATAGCATGGAAAGAGATTATGAATTCACAAGCAAATGTCATTTAAATGATATTGCCAATCCTTTGGAGCTTGGAAAAACAACAGCTGAACAAACTATAAAAAAATTAAGTCCTAAAAAAATTGGAAGTGATAAAATGAGTATTATTTTTGATAAAAGAATATCCAAAGGTTTTTTAAGCTCCTTTGCGGGAGCTATTTCAGCTTCATCAATTGCAAGAGGCACATCATTTCTTAAAGATAAAATAAAACAACAGGTATTTTCTAATTCGATTAATATTATTGATAAACCAGATTTAATTAAGGGTATGGGTTCACAGTGCTTTGACACTGAAGGGGTATCAACAGAAAACTTAGAATTAGTTAAGGATGGAATTCTTAATGATTATTTAATTGATACATACAATGGAAAAAAATTAAATTTAAAGTCCAACGGTCGAAGTGGTGGTTGCACTAATCTTTATTTTGAAAATGGTAAAATTAATTATGATGACTTACTAAAAAGTCATTCTAAAATTTTATACGTGACAGAGACAATAGGACATGGGACTAATTTAGTGACAGGAGATTTCTCTGTAGGAGCTACTGGTTTTCTAATTGAGGGTGGAGAATTTAAATATCCGATAAATGAGATAACTATTGCTGGAAATTTTAATGAGATGTTTAAAAAAATTACTTTAGCAAATGATTTAGAATTTAAATATTCAGTAAATTCACCTACCATGATGATTGATGAAATGACCGTTGCAGGAAAATGAGCACTTATTGCGTGATTGGCTCTGGTATCTCAGGAGCAACAATTGCCAATCTTTTAAGCAAGAAACATTCAGTTGATTTATTTGACAAAGCAAGAGGGCCGGGAGGCAGGGCTTCATTTAAAAGATTAGATAAGTTAAAAGGTTTTGATCATGGAACACAATATATTTCTCCAAAAAGCTCATCCTTTAAAAATTTTGTTCAAAAGTTAATAAAAAAAAAGGTTTTAAAAACTTGGGATGGAAAACATTTATTTCTAAATAAAATTAAGAAAGAAAATAAAAATCATTTAAAGATAATTGGCAAACTTGGCAATAACGATATCAGCAAGTATCTTCTCAAAGATATCAATTGTAATTTTAAAACAGAATTAAAAAAAATGGATTATAAAGAAAAAAAATGGGTCTTAACTTTTTCTGATGGTACTAAAAAAATTTATGAAAAATTAATTCTTACTTGTCCATTTGCTCAATTATCCAAAATATCAAAAAAATTTATAAAAAACCCATTCATTAAAAAAAAAGTAAAAATGGATGCTAATATTACTGTGATGATAGTTACAAAAAAAATAAAAACAAATATTAGTAGTTACTTATTTGATGATAAGGTTTTAGGGTGGGTTGCTAAAGAAAATACAAAAAAAAGATTTAAAAGTAGTAAGGATTTATGGACTCTACAAAGCACTTATAATTGGGCAAATAAAAAAATTAATAAAAATAGAGAAAATAAAGATTTAAATTCTAAAATTTTAATTGAACAGTTCTTTAAGTTGACAGGAATCAAAAAAACTAAAGTTTTATTTTCTCTTAATCATGGTTGGAAATATTCATCTAATTCAAAACCACTGAAAATAAAAAGTTTTTGGGACTCGTCAATTAATCTAGGTGTTTGTGCAGATTGGTTTGTGGGTCCTAGATTGGAAGCTGGATGGATAAGCGCTAATGATCTTTATAAAAAGATAGTAAAGTAATCTTATTCAAATTTTTTAACTTTATATTCCCAATCCCCTAATCTTGAGTAGGCAACTTTTAAAATTAATGCATTTTTTTTATTAAACCAGATATCAAAATTAAGTCTTTTATCTTTTGGAATAGACATATCTTTTGAGGTTAATTTAAAGTGCTCCACATCATAAGTTTTTCCATATAGGTCTAATTTTTCTTTACCAATAAAAGTCACAACCTGTTCCTTAATACTGCCTGAAACGGGGCTAATTTGGCTATTTGCTTGCAGTATTTTATGGCTCCACCAATTTCCAACTACATTATCTGCTAATGCTTTTCCTGTATATGATGATCCTTGAATTTCAAATTCATTTGTTTGATCATTAAGCTTAAGATTTACAAATTTTTCTTTTTTATTTTGGCGTGTTTTTGATTTAAATGAAATTAATTTATCTTTTATATATTTTTCTTCACCATAACCTTCAATTTCAAAAACGGTTGCACCAAATAATTTTACTGTAAATTTTATTTGGTTGGTGACTATTGTTTCATTATTATTTCTTTTAAAAAAATAAAAATTATAACCTATCAACTCACCATCTTTCAAAATTTCCATTTCTATTTTATTAAACTTATTATAATGAGCCATATGAGCCATGCTGCTGAATGGGAATGCAAAAAGAAATATAAGCAATAAAAACTTTTTCATTTGATATTAGTTTAATAGACTTTGATAATAAAAGAAGTATTTTATTAAATATGTTTTTACAAATTAAAAATATACCAAAAGTTTACTGGAGTTCTGATAAACCGTTAAATTTAAAACCAAAAATTTCTACCTTTTTTTTTCTTTGTTTTGGTTTAACTTTATTTGGTTTGGGAGAAGGGATGTTAATTGTCTCAGCATCTGGAGCATCACCATGGAGTGTGCTAGCACAAGGTATATTTTTAAATATTGGTTTTTCAGTCGGTCTTATAACTATTTTTATTAGTATTGCAGTTTTATTGCTTTGGCTTCCATTAAAACAAAAACCTGGAATTGGTACTATTTTAAATGCCTTAATTATTGGAGTAATGATAGATGTGTGCATTAGATATGCTCCAACACCAGAAAATTATATATCCCAAATATTACTTGGAGCATTTGCAGTGCTGACTGTAGGAATAGGAGGAGGAATTTATTTAGTTGCAAATTTAGGAGCAGGTCCAAGAGATGGTTTGATGATAGGTCTTCAAAAAATAACAAATTTACCTATTGCTGCTGTAAGAGGCTTGCTTGAAATTTCAGCAATGTCTATTGGCTGGTACCTAGGAGGTACTGTTGGAATTGGAACTTTATTGTTTGCTTTTGGGATTGGACCTTGTGTGGCTTTAGGGTTATTTTTAGTAAATAAATTATTTAACTAAGCAGCAGTCCCAGACTTTTCACTTCTTTTTCTATCATGGGGGTTAAGAATAGCTTTTCTTAATCTTAGAGATTTTGGCGTAATTTCAAGAGCTTCATCAGTATTTAACATACTTAATTGTTCTGCAATCGACATCTGTCTTACTGGGGTTAGCACAACGTTTTCATCCGTACCTTGAGTTCTCATATTGGTTAATTGTTTACCCTTCATAACATTTATAATCATATCACCAGGTTTTGGAGTTAACCCAACAATCATTCCTTCATATACAGAGTCATTATGAGTGACAAACATTTCACCTCTTGCCTGTAAGTTAAATATTGCAAATGCTACAGCTTTTCCGGTGGACATTGAAATTAAAGCACCATTTTTTCTACCATCCATTTCACCTTCAAACTTCCCATATCCATGAAAAATTCTATTAATTACACCAGTTCCTTTTGTTAGAGTTAAGAATCTACTTGTGTAACCCATTAAGCCTCTTGTTGGTGCGTGAAACACTAATCTTTTTTTATCTTTTCCAGTATCTTTTAAATCTAAAAGTTTACCTTTTCTTCTATTCATCGAGTCAATTATTTTTGAAGAATACTCTTCATCAAGATCAACAGTAATTTCTTCAATAGGTTCAAGCTTATTACCAACTTCATCTTTTTGATATAATACTTTTGGAGGACTTACTGTCATCTCAAATCCTTCACGTCTCATTTGGGTAAGTAAAATTTCAAGCATTAATTCACCTCGACCACTTATTACAAATGAGTCAACATTTGTATTTTGAGAAAAAGTAATACCAACATTATTTTGTGCCTCAGAAACTAATCTGTCTCGAATTTGTGTACTTGTTAGTTTTTTCCCCTCAGTTCCAGCTAAAGGTGAACTATTAACACTAATCGTAATAGACATTGTAGGAGGATCTATTGGAGTTGCAGGAATTGGGTCATTTAATTCTGGATCACAGATTGTATCTGCGACATTTGCTTTTTCTAAACCTGCAATTACAACAATATCTCCAGCTTCTCCTATTTCAATTGGAACTTTTTTAGTTCCTTCGTATCTAAAAATTTTTGTAAGTTTACCTTCATCTACTTTTTCACCTTTAAGATTGATTGCTTTAATAGGCTGATTAGCTTTTGCAGTTCCTTGAGATATTCTTCCAACAAGACTTCTTCCTAAAAAACTATCTGCATAAAGCAAAGTAGAGAGCATAGCAAAAGGTTTTGTTTTATCTAATTCTGCTGGTTGTACGTGTTCGATTATTAAATCTAATAATGGGTGTAGATTTTCTCTTGGACCATCAACTTCTTTACTTGCCCATCCAGATCTTCCACTTGCATATAAAACAGGAAAATCTAATTGTTCCTCATTAGCATCTAAGCTTACAAATAAATCAAAAGTTTCATCTAATACTTCATTTGCTCTTTGATCTGCTTTATCTAATTTATTAATTACAACGATTGGTTTTAATCCTTGTTTAAGTGCCTTGGCTAATACGAATTTTGTTTGAGGCATTACACCTTCTGCAGAATCTATAAGTAATAACGCACCATCAGCCATACTTAACACACGCTCAACTTCAGCTGCAAAGTCTCTGTGACCTGGGGTGTCTATTATATTTACTCTTGAGTCTTGCCAATTAATTGATGCAGGTTTAGCAAGAATCGTTATGCCTCTCTCTTTTTCTAATTCACCTGAATCCATTAATCTTTCATCAACAACTTCATTCTCCCTAAATGAACCACTTTGTTTCATTAAATTATCGATCATGGTTGTCTTTCCATGGTCAACGTGTGCAATGATTGTGATGTTTCTGATGTTATTGCTCATAAATTGTGGCTCTTATACATTAATTCTTTGATTTGAAAACTTAAAAAAAGACAGTAATTACTTATTAAATACACTTTAATAAAGAATTCACTTCTTGTGATTGTTTTAAAAACATATAGATATCGCAATAAAATTAGATGCAATAAAGAATCAACATCTAAACCTTTAAATCATTAAATGGAAAACTTTAAATTATTCAAAATAGAAGACTCATTAAAAAGCTCGTTGCACAAAATGAACTTTACAAAGCCCACTCCTATTCAAGGAATGGCAATACCTGCTGCCTTAGAGGGAAAAGATATTTTAGGAACAGCGCAAACAGGAACAGGAAAAACTTTAGCCTTCAGCATTCCTTTAATTAATAAGTTGATTTTAGATAAAAATGCTTTTGCACTAGTTATGTGTCCAACAAGAGAGCTTGCTACCCAAGTAATGGAAGCAATCAAAAGCATTATAAGTAATAAAATAAATATTAAATCAGCTTTGCTTATAGGTGGAGAATCGATGCAAAAACAACTGAGACAACTAGGAAACAGATCTAGAATAATAGTTGGAACCCCAGGAAGAATTAATGATCATTTAAAAAGAAAAAGCTTAAATTTATCAGCCACCAAGTATTTGGTTTTAGATGAAACTGATAGAATGCTGGATATGGGATTTACCCCACAAATTGAAATGATTTTAAAATTTGTTCCAAAAGATCATCAAACATTATTATTTTCAGCAACTTTACCTCAAAATATTTTAAGAATTTCAGATAGATATTTAAACAAACCTGAAAGAATTTCTACAGGAGCTACATCGGTTCCAATTGCAAAGATTAAACAAGAAACTCTTCAAGTTTTTAAAGAAAATAAATACGATGAATTAATTGATCAATTTTTAGCTAGAAAAGGTTCTATTCTAGTTTTTGTTAAGACCAAAAGAGGTGCTGATAAGATGGTTAAAAAACTTAAAGAAGAAGGACATTCAGCGGATGCTATTCATGGAGACCTTCGTCAAAGCAAAAGAGATCGAGTTATTAATTCTTTTAGAAAAGGATTAAAGAGAATTTTAATTGCAACAGATGTTGCGGCTAGAGGTTTAGATATTCCTCTAATTCAACATGTAATCAATTATGATCTGCCACAAGTTCCAGAAGATTACATCCATAGAATTGGAAGAACTGCCAGAGCAGGATCTGAAGGATCTGCATTAACATTTTTAACACCCGATGATAGAATAATGTGGAATTCAATAAATAAATTAATTGATCCAAATTTCAAACCAGTGCCTAGTGGTTTAAGAAGAGATTCAAAAAACAAAAGAAGAGGCAAGGGACCAAATAATAAAAAAAGAAAAGCTAGAGACGAAAAAAGATCTTTTGGAAAAGGTAGACAAGATCGATCTTCAAGCTTTAGAGATAAATCAAAATCTTATGGAAAAGGTAGATCAGATAAACCTTCAAGAGATGGAGAAAAAAAAGACTTTGGCTTTAAAGGAAAATCAAGTTTTAGAGATAAATCAAAATCTTATGGAAAAGGTAGATCAGATAAACCTTCAAGAGATGGAGAAAAAAAAGACTTTGGCTTTAAAGGGAAGAAAAAATTCTTTAAAAAGAAAGAAACAAAACCATCTGGATTTACAAATAACCCTAAATACTTTGGAAAAAAACCTTCAGAAAATTCGTCAGCTGATGGACAAAAAAAAAGTTTTGGCTTTAAGGGTAAGAAAAAATTTAAAAGTAGAAATAGTCGACCTAAAAACTTTACCTTTAAAAAACACAGTCAAAAAAGAGCAAAATTTTAAGATTTTTTAGCTCTTTCTTTTTTTTGTTTTCTCTTTTCTTTCAAGCTTAATTTCGGTTTTTTACTAGTAGTCGAATCTTTAAATGATTTTCCACTATATCTTTTTGACATATCTTTCTTATAGCATTCTAACAAAAAAAAAGGCCATCTAAAAAGACGGCCTTTGAATTTTTGTTTAGAAAGAGTGGGATTACATTCTCATTCACTAGTTCAATAACTCTTACTTTATTAGGCATATTTGAAGTTGGTACATCTTCGTACATCTGATTTATGTCAAAACAGAACAGCAAACTCTAATCTAGGTACATCTTTCATAGTAGATTTAGACTGAATGAGAGAGATGACTTCATTTTAGAGGTAGGTTAGGATTAAATTTATGGAAAAATTAACATTAACTTATCTGAAAACAGAATTCTACTTAGATGGTTTTTTAGAAATGTTAAAAAAGAAAGAAATAAAAAAATTTAATGATTTAAATTATCTCATTTTAACAGTTTGTTCATTTGGTAGAAAAAATTACGATATTTTAATTAAACAATTATATGATGTGAAATCAAATTTTTATATCACTTGGGATGAACTTAGGAGAAGTGGAGAATTAATACCCAAATTATCCAATAACTTTAAACTTTCATATCAAAAAGAAGAAGGATATGGACAACACGAATTTAATACAACATTTTTGACTTGCCACATTTTAAAATCAAAAATTGATAAACTTTATTATTTAACATCATATTTTATGAACCTTGATGATAGTAATTGTATGCCTGAATATTCAATTTTAAATAGTTTTAAAAGTTTAAAAGATGCTAAAAAATCATCATCTATCATTCTCAAAAAATTTAAAACAAAAGGTATTTATCCAAGCACTACTTAGTTAAAGGAATAAAATAATGAAGAAAAAAACAAATCAAAGCACAATGAATAAAATAGTAAGCGGTTTAATAGGAGGTCTTATTTTATGGTCAATTTTAAATTTTGTAGTTAAACCATTGATTAAAGGCGATAAAAATAACAATAACTCCAGAGAATATATTAATAATTTCAAAAAAAAATACATGACTGAAGAGCAAACACCAACAGAACGAGCATCAACAGAACGAAAAAGAGTAGTAGAAAAAATTATAAAAGATATTGAAGAAGGAAAAATAATTATATCAACAAAAGAAGAAGATACCACAACTAACTCAGATCATCTTAATAACCAAAAAGTATACTCATGCGCATTAAAGGATGCCAACAATATTGATACTGCAGAGTGGACTATTTCTACTAATGCAATTAGTAAAGTGGGAATGGTTGTTGGATCTGGCAAGTATCTAGTGGAAAATTCATGTTGTCCAGAAAAAGGGCAAAGACTAGGAAT
>Ga0209665_1002089_pt1 | contig 10633 bp, 10 predicted proteins | sample SaaInlV_200m_DNA_2_FD_184675 | JGI IMG/M metagenome (GOLD analysis project Ga0209665, IMG submission 184675) | Marine microbial communities from expanding oxygen minimum zones in the Saanich Inlet - Saanich Inlet SI074_LV_135m_DNA (SPAdes) (version 2) | ecosystem: Environmental > Aquatic >... | reverse complement strand
CCTGAGGGTCCTGATTCGTTTGCAGATAAACCCCAGCTCCCTTTTTTTCAAGAACCATATGGTAGTCTCCCGGCGCGATCCAGGCTTTTCCCGGCTCGAGTTTTTCACCGGCTTTTCCTTCCTGAATTTCCAGCGGAGATTTCGATGTCAGTCGTTCCGCAAGTAGCTTGGTGAAAAAGGGTGGCATATGTTGCACCAGAACTATCGGCACAGGCAGATCACCCGGAAGAGTAGGGAAGAGCTCTGCCAGGGCATTGGGTCCGCCAGTGGAAACGCCGATTGCGAGAATATCGAATTTCTGGTTCGGGGACGCTTTGGCAAAAGAGGGTTTTACGGTTGGGGTGCCTGCTTTAGCGGCAGGTTTTGGAACGATAACCGATGAAGTTTGCAACCCCGCTTTTTTCGCACAAAATATTTTGATCTTGGGGATCAGTTCGTCTCGTATCCTTTGCATGGCAACCGATACGCTTCCCACATTTGCGGGTTTGGTGACATAATCCGTAGCCCCAAGAGCTAAAGCTTCCAAAGTTTTTGCCCCACCCCTCTCCGTAAGGGTGCTGAACATAATGATGGGTAAGGTGGGGTAGAGTTTTCGCGCTTCGGCGAGGGTTTCAAGCCCATCCATTTCTGGCATTTCAATATCCAGAGTCAGGATGTCGGGATTGATTTGTGGGATCTTTTGTAAGGCGATTTTACCGTTGGCGGCGGTAGCCACTACTTCAATATCAGGGTCGCCACTTAGCGTGTCGGTAACAATTTTCCTGACAACTACCGCATCGTCAACAACGAGTACCCTGATTTTTCGCATGGCAAAATTAGAAAAACTGGCGAGAGTTTATTGAAAGTTTTGTAAGGCCAAAAAAAACAACATTTTCTAGTGATAACTTTAACCCAAAAGTGTTTGAATATCCAGTGGAATCCTGAATGCAAACCGTCTATGCCCGTTCCGATATAAGCTTCTACCCCGCAAGGTTGAAACGTTTAGAGGATTAAAGCTGTGTATACTGATGCGACTAACCAATTAGGAGGGTTTACGATGGAAAACTGGTTGATGCTGACACTGGTAGGTAAGGATCGGCCCGGAATTGTTGCCAAAATCAGCCAGGCTTTATTTGATTTGAGTGGAAACCTTGGGGAAGCATCGATGACCCGCCTTGGCGGCAATTTTACCATCATGCTTATGGTCTGTGTTCAGGAAAAGAAATCCGCTGTGCAGGAAAAACTCCAACCTGTATGTGATGAGATGGAACTTTTTTTTCATTTGGATGAGATAGAGGGTAGGTTGCACCAGCATATCGAACCGGATGTTCGAATCAGTATTCATGGTGCCGACCAGGCCGGTATCGTTGCCCGTGCCACCAGTGCTTTGAGCAAAGCCGGGTTGAATATTCTCAACCTTGAGTCGGACGTAGGAGGGCACCCGGACAGCCCTGTTTATGTCATGCATATCGAGGGTGTTGCCAGTAAGGGATTAGAAATTCTGGATCAAGCTCTGCAAACATTGTCGCGTGAAAACGATGTGGTGGCCCGTATGACCCCTATTGATACCATGGTCGGATAACCATGGCCCATCTGAATATTCTGCTTTATCCGGATGAAAGACTGAAGCAAGCCTCTCAGCCTGTAAAAGAGTTTTCTGAAGACCTTAAGAGTTTTATACATGATCTTGAAAAAACCTTTCGCTCTTTTCCAGGGTGCGTGGGAATCGCGGCTCCTCAGGTGGGTCGGTTTGAAAGAATTGTTCTGGTAGATATTTCCCACAAACCTCAGCATGCGAATCATGGATTTTTGGTGTTGATAAATCCTGAAATCACGTTTTTTGAAGGAAGAAGTATTGGCAGGGAAGGTTGCCTCTCGGTTCCTGATTATACCGGTAAAGTAGAGCGGGCCAAATCTATCAGTCTGGAAGCTCTGAACGAAAACGGCGAAAAACAGGTGTTCCAAATGTCAGGTTACGAAGCCCGTGCGGTTCAGCACGAGATTGACCATTTGGACGGAAAGCTGTTTCTGGACCGGTTGGTCAGCAGGCGAAATGCCTTGAACAAAAGGGCAGAGATTTCTATTTAATGTGAAAAGGAGTCTTGCTTTATTGGCCTATGGGAAGTGTAAGGAGCGGGGCATTGTCTTTGATCTTGCCTGCCTGTAATGAAAAAATCTGAGCCAGAAGGGAAAATGTGGACTTGGATGACAAATCCGCATCATCAATATAAAACCAGGCTCCGCGATAAAAAATAACCATGAAACCCGCTTCCGGGCTTTCGGGGAGAGAACGAATCCTCAACAAGTCACCAGTCACTTCCTTCCAATCAAAAGTATTTCCGGCTGGCGTTTTTGTACGGGTTACCTTGCCTTGCAAAACATCCTGACTGGGAACCTCAACTGCCTGAGAAAGATAAAATAGTATTCCTAAAAGAGAACGAGTCACGACCCGGATCTGGTCTGTCGCATTAAAATCAGGTGAAAAAGTCAGCACGTAGCGGGTTTTCCCAGGCTCTACATTCATCGCAAGGGCAAACTGTTTTGCCTCTTCCCGATTTTTATCCTCTTCGTTTATATGCAGAAGTAATTGCGGAATTCCATTGGACTCGTAATAAGACAAGCTTATGGCTCCTTGAACTTGTAACGCCCGCAAAAATTTTACAGCCGATGCGAAGCCTTTAAATTTTGGGGCAAGGCTGGGGGTCGGGCCTGATGCGCTGGGAGCATTTTTTTGGGAGTTCATCTGTTGAAAACATAAACGGAAAATTCTCTCTATGCTCCAGCCGGAATGAAATAGAAGTGCGATGGTCTGTAGGGGCAGGGGTGATAACACGCGTTGTATGAACTTGTCTCCCTGCAAGGGGGAATAGGTCACGGTTGGTTTTTCGGTCACTCCCATGCTTCCTCCTAATCCAAAGAGCCCGCTGACACCATTCTGCAAAGTGGCACTGGCATTGGCGGTGGTCGACAAGGTGAACTGGGATGCCACACTGCTGACTTCCATGAAAAACGGGGTGTCCCGGTATTTGAGCCGGACCAGATTGAGCAAAAGTTGTTCGTCATTGGTTTTTTGAATCGCGAGATTGTAATTACTTCTTTCGCTTTTTAAAGTTGTTGGGCCCAGGTTCGCGCAACCCATGAATGACAACAGGAAAAGAGCGATTAGGCAAAGAGGTAATGAAATATTTGAAGAGAAATAACGCGAGTTCATAAAAAAATCAGTATCGGGTTTACGAATTTTCCAATATATCTTGATTTGCCAAATGAATGGTTGAAGTGGGGAATGCCACCTCTGCTCCATTTTGTTCAACAATTTTCAGGATATTTAAAAGGATGTCCTGCTTGACGGTGTGATACTTTTCCCAATCCTTTGTTTTGGTAAACGTATAGATGAAAAAATCAAGCGAGGAGGGTGCAAAACTATTGAAGTTGACCATCAATGTGTTTTCGGTATTAATTTCAGGATGATTTTTTAACATTTCTTTAGTCTGACTGGTGATCATTTCCATTTTATCTGCATCACTATAGCGAATTCCGATGGTTTCCTTGATTCTTCGGCTCAGCATACGTGAGGGGTTCTCCACAGCGACTTGCGAAAAAACCGAGTTTGGAATATACAGAGGCCGCTTGTCGAAGGTTCTTATCAAGGTGACCCTCCAACCTATTTTTTCGACAATACCTTCCATTTCCCGGTCGGGAGAGCGGACCCAGTCCCCCACCGCGAAAGGTCGATCCAAATAGATAAAGAGTCCGCCGAAGAAATTTGACAGTAGGTCTTTGGCCGCAAAGCCCACGGCTATACCGCCAACCCCTCCAAAAGCCAGCACGCCGGAAATGCTAAATCCGAGTGTTTGCAATATCATTAAGACGGCTGTGATGACGACGGATATGCGAGCCAGCTTGGACAACGCATCCAGGGTTGTGGGGTCAATCTCTTTGTCGGTTTTTAGATAATTCTCTTCGGCTTGCTGGATGGTAAGAACTAAAAGCCCGGCCAGGGCGGCAATGATAACCGCGTCGCGCAAGGGGGGGAGGGCTTCCAGAATCACTGCTCCGGTAGCCTTATGAATGATCTCGCTGGCGAAGGCGATTCCCGTTACCCAGATAATGGCACTTAGAGGCCGGGGAATGGAAAGGAGAAGCGCGTCATCCCATTTGTTCTGGGTGCGTTCCGCTTTTTTCGCTAAGGTCCCAAAAATTTTCTTCTGGAATAAATCCGCAACCAGTGCCACGAATATGACCAGAAATGCCTGGAATACGTATACGTTGTTCTGGGTTAACAGTTGATCGAAATCCACCGTTCACTTCCTTTCCGTAAAGCCATTGTCGGTGCTGAAAGTAACATACTTCAAGGGGTGAGGTATATTAAATACTAATTCGTTGATTATTGGTTTGAGTTTATGTAATGTTTCCAAATACTGCTTTTCAAGACTTTGAGGTTTGCCGTGGATCAGGTTAGTGAGTACATGGTAAAGGTTGTGAGGGATATTGATGTGGAGGCCTCTGTAAGGGATGCGGCGGAAAAACTGGGCTCTTTAGGGATCGGTTCGTTGCTGGTGAAAAAGGATAACGAGTACGTGGGAATGGTCTCGGAAATGGAAATTACCCGCCAGTCGGTGGCGAAAAACCTTGATTCAAACAGTGCCAAGGTTGGCGATATATTTAATCCCGATATTGACTATATCGGTCAGGAAGAAACCATGTCCCGTGCTATTGCCATAATGAGGGAGAAAAAACTCCGTTACCTTGTAGTCAGGGATGGAAAAACCGTGACGGGAATTCTTTCGGTAAAAGATCTGCTGACCTATTATGAAAAGTGGTTCCAATTAATCCTTTAAAAAACATAAAAAAACGCCCCGCTTTTGCAAGCGGAGCGTCATTGAAGCACAGGAGCTTCCGTTAACTTGTGGTTAACAAATTACTCCGGAAGCTCCCCAGATACTTTCATAGATCACGGGATCACCTCCTTCTCAGGGGGGTGGTATTACAGTGCCATAGGTTTCCCTGTTAAACCTACCGCCCGGAAACAACATAGTCCAACTGCAATCCAGAATCCTTGACTACCTTTTTGCAAGAATTTATTTCTCCCTGGCAACGCATATAACAACCGCTCCAATGATCGCATTGGACGTAGAGCCAGTGCATGGGCTTGGTTTTAATGTCCTGGCCTAGAATTTCTACCGTCCCCTCTTGATTGACCGTGTATGTTTTTATGGTGCCAGGAATGGTTTTGGGAAGAACGAGGCCATTGGAGGCGCAAGAGGTTAGAAAAGAAACTGCGAATACTATTAAAGTTAAACCTATTGTTTTTTTCATTCTCTTCCCTTTCCTAAGCTTCCAAGTGCCGGGTTAGTATCCAAGTTTCAGTTAACGCTAATTATAGCATCCCTTTTATAAAATCATAAAACATTAGCGCGGAAGAGGTTGGTTATTCGGGAGGGGGCCTGTGATTTAAATCAGGACATCCAGGATATGTTTTTTGACCTGTTTTTGCGCCTCGGACTTTTTATTGTTCAGGCTTTCTTCCAATTGTTCCTTGAAGGATTTTTGATCCTTTTTCTTTTTAAATGTCCAGGGTTTTTGTCTGTTCCCGCCAAACAGGGCATCTTCTATTTTCATCGATGTTCCTCACATAATTCAGCTTATGTATTTCTTATCGTTTTCTTAAAAAAAAATCTTTATTTTTTTACAGGAAACGACCTGAAAAACCGTGTTTTATTGAAAAATTGAGGCTTATCCCCCACGTTTGTGGTGTTTACTTTACATTTAAAAATAATGTAATATTTAGTGGAGAGTGAGAGCTATGGACCGAAGACTGATTTACCAGGGAAGGATGGTGTACCCAATGCCAACGGTTCAACGAAAAATACTGATGGTTGACGATGAGGTTAAGGCCTGTCAGCTGTTCTCAAGGTTCCTGTCCAATCAGGGGTTTGCAGTTCAAACCGCATCGGATGGGAAAATGGCCCTGACCAAGCTTGATGAATTCCAACCAGACTGTATTTTACTGGATGTGCGGATGCCCCATGGCGGACTGGAGTTGTTGTCCTCTTGTAGAAAAAAATTGCCGGATGCCATCATCATCATGGTTTCCGCGATTATTGAGCCTGGTCAGGTGGGAGACTATTTGGCTGAAGGTGCTTATGCCTGCATTGAAAAACCCGTAGACATGAACATCCTTCTGGAAAAGATTGAGCAGGCCTTGAACCACCACTAGCCAGCGTGACGCTGGACCCCATGAGCAATGGCTTTTTATTGCTAGCAATGAGTTTCTCGGCTTAAAAAGTTCTTGCCCAGTAGCCTCCCCCGCCAAGGGGGTCAGGCGGCTTGCAAAAACACTTGCAGGGTGGAGTTGATATCTTTGCTGATTTCCTTGCCTAATCCTTCCCGGGATATTCGCAGTTCGAGTTTTTTCCAGGCAGTCTGATTCATGGGGAAGGGAAACGGGCTTTCCCCGCTATCGCCCAGTGTCAGGGTATTAACAATATGATCTGCTACATGAACGATAGAAGCCTCTTTGGCAAAGTTGGGATTTTTTCCTGGTTGATGATGATCGCCGACAACCTCCTGGAGAAATACAGGCAGGCCCCAGGTTTTTAAAAGATGCTTGCCGATATCTGCATGAGTAAACCCCATAATGTCCTTCTCGGATTCATGAAGTGAGATGTTTTCTGACTTGCACCGCATGAATACCGACAGAATATTGAAGGGTACTGTCAGAGCTATTATCAGCCGGCCGATATCATGGAGCATGCCCGCCACAAAAAATCTTTCAGTATTAATTTCCCCGCTGTGCGAAGAAATTATTTTCGCCGCCAGCCCACAAGCGACACTGTGTCTCCAAAACGAATCCATATTCATCACACTATCTGGAATACCCTTGAACCGTTCCATGATGACGGTTGAGATAACCAGGTTGTTCAACTGTTCCAGCCCCACCACCCCGATGGCATGCGATATGGTTTCTATTTTTGAAGGAAACCCGAAGTAAGCACTGTTAACAATTCGCAATAACCTTACGGAAAGCCCAGGGTCGGTAGCTATGATATCTGAAATTTCCTCAAAAGATCCCTCAGGATTATCCATGGCCTCTTTGAATTTATAATAAACATCTGGAAGCGAAGGGATCTGTACGTCTGCACTGAAGAGTTCCTGAATTTCCATCAGTTCTTACCCAGAACTGCAACGGATGGCATGAGAGGAATCTTCGAAAACAGAAATTCTATGGGGTAGAGAAAATGAAACTCAGGTGGGCTGGCTAAAGTTTTGACAGGCGGTAAAAATAAAGTCCCAGAATTGTGATCGAAAGGTTCCATGACTCGTTCTCCCCAGAAAGTTGGAAACCGTACTAAAAGACATATTCTATGTTGTGAATAGCACTTTTTACATAGCGAATCAAGAGGAAGAAACGCGGAATTTTGCAATGCCGAAGTGGGCTAATAATTTGTTTTTTCAATTGGTAGTGAAAGAATTTGAAAAAACGTCAATAAGTAATTATAAGGATAAGGAAAGTCGTTGTTAAATGTGCCGCGATTTTTTTAACAAATTTTAAACCATCAAAGAATTTCCCGGGAAAGAAAAAGGCATTCAGGACATCCCTGAATGCCTTTATTATAATGGTACGCCCGAGAGGATTCGAACCTCCGACCCTCGGTACCGGAAACCGATACTCTATCCAGCTGAGCTACGGGCGCATTGGTTTAGATTATACTTCTGGCCTTACAACCTTCCTCGAACCCGGCTACGGTTCCTACTTGAGTATCCAGTTCTCGAGCGAACTCTTTGATCATCTTTAAACGCCAGGTCCACCACTTGGCTTCTGCCTGCACTTCTTCCGAAGCTTCCGTGGGAACGCGTACATTATATTCTTTATTTGTCTCATCAAAATTGACTTTGATTTCAGGATTGATCTTTAACCCATGCGCTTCCAGGACTTCAAAGGGATCTTCGGCCAGACTCTTTTTAAATATTTCATCGGTGACCGCTTTAGCCGCAACGGTTTTCCAATTGTCATCGAGTTCTTTTTTTCTGATGGGGTTGATCGGGGAGCTGGAACCCGTGGCACCCAGTATTTCGCTCATGTCTAATCCTTTCCGGGAAATCTAAACCGATTCAGTTAATGGGTAAGAAGAAATAATACAGGATTCCCTGAATCATTTCTATAGAACTTTCAAGAATGGTGTATGTTGCAGGAGTATTTTGCTCAAGCTTTGGAAGGTGTTATAAAATCACCCTCACTGCGGCTACGCCTTGCCTCTCCCCTCAAGGGAGAGGAAACAAAAAGTCCCTTCTCCCCTGGAGGGAGAAGGCTAGGATGAGGGGGCTATATAATGATTAACTCCTGTCATATCCGGGTCAGGTGGAGCGGATCAATTCTTCTGCTTTTTTGAGGGCTTCATCGAGTTTATCAACCTCGGAACCCCCGGCCTGTGCCATATCCGGTCTGCCGCCACCACTCCCGCCCACGATTGCGGCTATTTGTTTGATGATATTCCCCGCATGGTATTTATCGGTCAGGTCTTTGGTGACACCTGCCGCCAGGGAGACTTTACCATCGGCAACAGAGCCCACGACAACAATCCCGGATTTTAACTGGTTCTTGGCATTATCGATAAAAGTGCGCAGGGTTTTTGCGTCCACACCGTCAAGCTTTTTGATCAGGCACGAAATATCTCCCACCTTTTGCACATCATCGGTGCCGGTAGATTCTTTGCCGCTGACCATTTTTTCCTTTAGAGTGGCGACCTCTTTTTCCAACTGCCGGTTTTTTGCCAGTAGCTTTTTCAGTTTTGCAGTTTCTTCGTTAGAGGGGGCTTTTAAAAGTCCGCGAATTGCCGATAAAGATTCCTGCTCGGCCTGGATGGTGTCATAAGCCGTGGCACCGGTTACAGCCTCGATACGGCGAACGCCGGATGCGATCCCCCCTTCAGAAGTAATTCGGAACAAACCGATATCCCCTGTCGCGGTAACATGAGTGCCGCCGCATAATTCCTTGCTGAAACCGGGGATATTGACGACACGGACCTTCTCGCCATATTTTTCTCCGAACAATGCCATCGCGCCTTCTTTTATGGCACTATCAATATCCATTTCCCGTGTTGAAACCTGAATGTTTTCCCGGATTTTTTCGTTTACACGGGATTCGATGCGGATTCTTTCTTTGCTCGTCAAGGGAGAAAAATGGGTGTAGTCAAAGCGCAATCGATTGGGTGCGACCAACGAACCTGCCTGTTTGATGTGCTCGCCTAAAACTTCCTTGAGTGCCGCGTGCAAAAGGTGGGTGGCAGAATGGTTGAGCGCGGTGTCTCCCCGGGTATGCCGGTCCACCTCCAGAGTCAGGTTGTCCCCGGTACGAAGGGTTCCCTGAACAACTTTTGCTTTATGAACAATCAGGCCGGGCATGGGTTTGTTCGCGACATCGAGTGCCAGTTGAATATTTTCATTGAAAGCCCGACCGGAATCCCCGACCTGTCCTCCGGATTCTCCATAAAAGGGAGTCTTGTCGGTTAGAAACTCGATCTCGTCTCCTGAACTTGCAGAACCTACAGGTTGCTGGTTTTTTAAAATGGCTAATACCCGGCCTTCGCCCTCAGTGGTTCCATAACCTTCAAAGACGGTTGCGGGAGAGGATTGCAGGTACTCTTTATAAAATGAGGCGACTTCTTTTTCCCCTGATCCTTTCCAGGAGGCCATGGCTTTGGTCTTCTGCTCATTCATGGCTCGGGTGTATCCCTCCATGTCGAGGGTCAGCCCGGCATCCTTGGCGGTTTCTTCTACCAGGTCTGTTGGAAAGCCATAGGTGTCATAGAGCTTGAATATTTCTTCCCCGGGTATGGCGGCGAGTTTTTCCTTGCGCACTTTTTCCAGGATTTCTTCCAGGCGTTGGGTTCCATAGTGCAGGGTATTGCCGAAACTTTCTTCCTCGTTGATGACAACTTTTTGGATGAAGTCTTTGTTATTGTTTAAATCGGGATACGCTTCTCTAAAGTCATCGATGACCTTGCTGGTGATACGATGAAAGAAGGGGCCTTTCTGGCCGAGAAGCTTTCCGTGGCGCAATCCCCGCCGCATGATTTTACGCAAGACATAACCCCGGCCCTCGTTGGAGGGAATGACTCCATCGCTGATTAGAAATACCGAGGCGCGGGCATGGTCGGTCAGCACCCGGAGAGAGACATTCACCTCATCCTGTTTGCCATATTCCTTGCCTGTGATGTGAGCGGCCTCAGTGATGATGGACATCATGAGATCGGTGTCGTAATTGGTGGTGCGGCCCTGAACAACGGCGGTCAGCCTTTCCAGGCCCATCCCCGTGTCGATACAGGGATTGGGGAGCGGAGTGAGTTTGCCGGATTCATCGCGATCGTATTGCATGAAAACCAGATTCCATATCTCCAGGAACCGGTCGCAATCACAACCAACCTCACAGGAGGGTTGACCACAGCCTACCGTTTTGCCCTGGTCGATAAATATTTCCGAGCAGGGGCCGCAAGGGCCGGTAGGGCCCATGGCCCAGAAGTTATCCTTCTCTCCCATCTTGTATATCCGCTCACGCGGCATTTTCACTTCATCAACCCACAGGTTGAAGGCCTCGTCATCATCTTCGAAGACAGAAATATATAAACGGTCCCGGGGCAGGCCAATCACATCGGTT
>Ga0209665_1002035_pt1 | contig 10795 bp, 10 predicted proteins | sample SaaInlV_200m_DNA_2_FD_184675 | JGI IMG/M metagenome (GOLD analysis project Ga0209665, IMG submission 184675) | Marine microbial communities from expanding oxygen minimum zones in the Saanich Inlet - Saanich Inlet SI074_LV_135m_DNA (SPAdes) (version 2) | ecosystem: Environmental > Aquatic >... | reverse complement strand
CCAACTCAACTGGATTTGGGTAAACAATCTTATGAATAAGAAAGCAGACCTTAATCCTTCTTCAGCAGAACTACTTGACTGGGTAACCTCAGGTCAAATAGATGCAATGAGAAAATAAACGTGCACATCACGTTGTCTTTTTGTTTTTTAAATTCCTTAATCTAAATTCTGCGCATACATTTTGAATCGATCATTTTCATAACAGGGTTATGAATTTTGATCATGGTTTAAATAGGTACCAAGCAATCTAAATTTTGTAATGCCAATAGCAATACTTCCAGACGTTGATGAACAAAGATGTATCGGATGTGCACTATGTGTAGAAATCTGTACAACTCTTGGTCCTGACGTCCTTAGAGTAAAACCTGTTGAAGGCTGGAAGAGAGGTAAAGCATTTGTTTTCTATCCAGAAAGATGTATTTCTGATGGTGCATGCATAGGTGTGTGTCCAACAAAATCAATCTTTTGGATGAGACCAATGAATTACACAGCTGGACAACCAGTACCTCTTCACAAAAACGGTATCTTCATTAAAGGTTGGGCTGAAGACGCCGCTCTATAAGCAGCATTTTTTAGCACATTCTTTTTTCTTATTTTTAATTACGCAAAAGATTTTTTCTTGATCTCTTTTGGCAAACACTTTACAAAATATTTTAAGAATTTATCTTCTTTATCAAAATGAATTTCAGAAAATTTATTGTTTGCAAAGAATTCATTCCATGTTTTCTCAAATACAGAAAATTCATTTGGTTCAAAATCAATTCTAGAAGTTTCATGATGTGCTGCTGGAAAAATATCTGAAATCTCAATTGGTATTAATCCTAAAAGTGGGTCATACTGGCAAACTTGAAATGATTCAAAATCTTTAATTTTCTTTTTCAGTCCTCTATATTCAGGCGAAAGATATCCTGGTTTTGAACTTGATTCTTTAGTAATGATTAATTTCTTTTTCTTTGATTTGAATTTTCTAACCGTATTATGGAATGATTGAACTTCTGGTCTATACTGATCCTCTTTACTGAATAAGAAAATTGCTTTCTCTTTGAATTTTGGGGTACCTATACCAAGAAATTCATAGTTTTCAGTCATGACTTCAATCATTTCAAATAATTTTGGATGTGCCCTTGCCTTTTTAATCACATATTCCCATAACCTTCCTTCATGGATTGCTTGTTTTGCTTTATCGACTTCTAGTTTAATTGCATACAAATTATGAACTGCTAACTGATTGATCTTCTCAGTAGCCTCTAATTGACGAAATTCATCTGGAGTATATTTTGAACATATTTCACAATTACATGGAAATATGGAAATATCTGATAAATATCGCGTACCGTCATCTGTGATGTATCTGAGTTGTTTTGCATAAAGCATGTATGATGCTGAATCAAAAGTATCACATCCCAAAGCTATTGCAAATGGTATGGTAAGGGGATGTCCTGCACCAAATAGATGTAGAGGAATTGAATGTGGCATCTGTTTTTTTGCAGCCACTATCATTTGTGCTAATAATCTATATTCATACGATTCCATAAATTCAACTGGACTTCCTAATGCAAGCATTTGAAATCCCATGTTGACTAAACTTTTTGTAGATTTTCCAACAAGATCAAAATGTTCTCCTCCTTGAATTGGACCTATCCAAATTTGACCATTGTCTACACTATCTTCTAGAGTTTGTTTACAAACATTTAGGGTGTGTTTTACGTATGCCTCTGCTTTTTTAATTGGCATTCCATATCCTGTTGGTTTGTCAAGTGGAATTGCAAAATCAGTTAAGATACCTCTTTCAAAGTTTGCCATATCTGGTGGTAATACATCAACATCCCCATATTCGAGAACTTGATAACCTCCAGAATCTGTCATTACTCCACCATCAAAATTAATTATTTTATGAATTCCTTTCTCAACTGCTTCATCACCATAGCTGTTTCTTGTAATGTATGCATTGGTAATCATTAAATCAAAACCAATTTCTTTAATTTTTTTAGATGGGATTGTCTGTTTCACTGGATGAATAACTGGTACAAAAGCTGGGGTCTCAATTTTTCCGTGATTGGTATACAAAGTCCCAATTCTTCCAGCTAAATCAGTTTTAGAGATTTCAAACAATTAATTACACAAATTCAAAGGCGTTATTTAATCAATCAGTAAAAAATTTTCCTAAATCATTATTTTTTCTCACTAATTCTAGCCAATCCACTGCTTCGTTTCCTTTTTTATTTATAATTACACTCATAATTTTTTCAAACATTTCTACAACTGTTTTCCCACTGACGTTTATCTGAAATATTTTTTCTTGAAATTTATCTATTGCATCATTTGTTATGATTCCTAAAATTTCACTACCTACATTGTCTCTGATTTTATCATCATCATATTTTCTATCTTCATAAACTGGAATCAAATCATAGGGACTCCTTCGTAATATTATCATTATCTTTACTTGGTTTTTTCTTAGGACATATGGTGCTAAATGTCCTACGATGATATTGTTTTCAGAAATTTTTGATTCAAGGATTTTTTCAAGGACTTCAACATCTACGTCATTTGTATCGCCATTTTTTTCAAATAGGTTTGAATCTTTTGCAATTTTATTAATATCAATTATTGATAATTTCATTTTATCAGCAATTAGTTGTGTGATTGTGTGCTTTCCTACACCTGGATTACCTGTAATTACTATAGACATAATATGAAATCATGATTAACTAGATTAAACGATTTCTGCAATACTAATAAGTAGAATTAGATTTTTGACAGTATTGCAAATTGGTTTACTAGGAAAAGCAAATGTTGGTAAATCCACATTCTTCTCAGCTGCAACTGAAACACCTGTTGCAACAGGAAATTTCCCTTTTACAACAATTGAACCCAATGTGGGAGTAGCATATGTCAAAGCAGATTGTGCTTGTAAACATTTTGAAATCAAACATGAAAATGAATTATGTGTAAACGGTACACGCTTTATCCCTGTCAAACTCATTGATGTTGCAGGGTTAGTACCTGGAGCTCATGAAGGTAAAGGATTGGGAAATCAATTCCTTGATGATGCACGACAAGCTGAAGTTTTAATTCATGTTGTTGATATTGCTGGAACAACAGATATTCAAGGACAATCTGTTCCAGTTGGAACACATGATCCATTAGAAGATGTGGCTTTTGTCCAAGATGAATTTGATCAATGGTTTGCAGATATTTTAAAAAGAGAATGGGATAAAATTACCCGAGAAATAGATCAAAAACGTGCAAAGCTAACTGATGGTATTGCAAAAAGATTTTCTGGATTGGGAATTAAAGACTTTCAAGTTCAAGAAATTCTTCAAAAATTAGGATTCATGGCTAAAAATCCAAAAGAATGGGTAGAAGATGATATTGAAACTTTTGTCAAAGAATTAAGAAAAAATACAAAGCCGATGATTATTGCAGCAAACAAGGCAGATCTTTGTCAAGACTTAGACATAATTAAGAAAATTTCTGATAATGTAATTCCATGTAGTGCAGAAACTGAATTGCTTTTACGAAAAGCATCAAAAGCAGGAATTGTTAATTATTCTCCTGGAGATGAAGGATTTACTCCTGTTGAAGGAAAAGAAATTCCTCCGCCACAACAAAAAGCACTTGATTTAGTAAAATCAGTTTTTTCAAAAATCAATTCAACAGGAATTCAAAAAATTCTAAATACTGCTGTTTTTGATTCCTTAAAATACATCGTTGTGTATCCTGTAGAAGATGAAACTAAACTCACTAACAAAGATGGAGTAATTTTACCTGACACAAAATTAGTTCCACAAGATTCTACTGCTAAAGATTTGGCAGGATTAATTCATGCAGATATCGCAAAGGGATTTTTACATGCTATAGATTGTAAAACAAAACAAAGGATTAGTGGAGATCAAAAACTCAAAAATGGAGATGTAATCAAAATTATTTCTACATTAAGTCGTGGATGATATGCTAGGATTGGGAATTGAAAGTACTGCTCATACATTTTCTTGTGCAATAATTGAAAAACGTGGAAAAAAAGGAAAAATTCTTTCAGATATTCGTAAAATTTATCGTCCTGAAGAGGGAGAAGGAATTCATCCTAGAGAAGCATCACGTCATCATATTGAGAATAGTTCCAAAGTACTTTCTGATTGTCTTCATGAAGCAAATGTAACAGTAAAAGATTTGGATATTGTTTCATATGCTGCGGGACCAGGTTTAGGTCCATGTTTACGTGTGGGTGCAGTAGTTGCTAGATCTCTTTCTTCATACTACAAAATTCCAATATATCCTGTGAATCATGCAATTGGACATATTGAGCTAGGAAAATTACTAACTGGCGCAACTAATCCTCTAGTACTTTTAGTATCTGGAGGACACACTATGCTTTTGGCATTTTTAAATAAAAAATGGAGAGTATTTGGAGAAACATTAGATATCACTTTAGGTCAACTACTGGATCAATTTGGACGTTCAATTGGATTTGCATCTCCTTGTGGAAAAAATATTGAACAGTTAGCGTCTACATCTTCAAACTATGTTACATTACCATATTCTGTAAAAGGAAACGATGTATCATTTTCTGGATTATTATCTGCAACAAAATCTGTTGCAACTAAAAGCAAAATAGATGCTTGTTATTCTCTTCAGGAAACTGCATTTGCTATGATAAGTGAGGCAGTAGAACGTGCTCTATCCTTTACAAGAAAAAAAGAACTTATGATTGTTGGAGGAGTTGCCGCTAACAAGCGATTATCTGAAATGTTGAAAGATGTTTGTAAAAGACATGGTTGTAAATTTTTTGTTGTTCCATTAAAATATGCAGGAGATTGTGGAAGTCAAATTTGTTGGACTGGTTTATTGGAATCTGAAATAAAATCAGGAGTGGAACTAAAAGATACATTTGTTACTCAATCTTGGAGATTAGATTCTGTGCAAGTTGATTACTAATTTTTGTTTTCACTAATAGTCTGTTCAATAACTTTGACCCAACTTTTAGTATTGAATACTCCAAACTTGAAAGTTTGTTCACCTTCATCTGTTTTTACTGTAAAACATACTTTTTTCATCAATAAGCCTTCTTTCCATGTTTTTGTTACTTTATCTAATGAAATATCTAAAATGGTATCTCCAAAATGTTTAGAAAAATCCATTATTCTTGCATTAGTTTTATCAAATGCTAATCTCTTATTTGTTAATGTTAGAATTCCTGCACCTAACTTATCTTCACTACAATCTTCTTGTTTAATTCGTTTTTCTCCTTTATCCATGATTAATTTTTATTGAATTCTTCTGGATATAATGTTAATGAAATTAGTCAAAAAAGGTGCTGAAGCAGATCTCTATCAAACTAAATGGCAAAATTCAAAGGCAATATTAAAAATTAGAAAAATCAAAACTTATAGAAATCCTTCACTTGATTTAAAAATTCGTAAACAAAGAACAATCAAAGAATCTCAAATGCTCTCACTTGTGAAATCATTTGGAATACCTACACCTCTTGTTTACTTTGTAAATTTAGATGAAACATCAATAACTATGCAAGAAATTCCTGGTAAACCCGTACATGATTTGTCTGAATCAAAAATTATAGAATTATCAAAAGACATTGGAAAATTGGTGGGTGCATTACATAAGAATGGAGTAATGCATGGTGATTTAACAACTTCAAATTTTATTTTATTTAAAAATATTGTATTTATTATTGATTTTGGATTATCTCAAATTTCAATAAAACCTGAAGATCATGCCGTTGACTTGAGATTAATTAAAGAAATTCTTAACAGTGCTCATGCCAAAATCATGTTATCCTCATGGAAAAATTTTCTAAGCGGGTATAAATCCATTGTAGGCCATTCCTACTATGCCAAAATAACTAAACTAGTCTCAGAAATAGAAAGTCGTGGAAGATATGCGCAAGTCGTTTGATCTATTTTTTGTATCTTCTAATAGTCACAAATATCAAGAAGCAAAGATCATTTTGGATTCGCTAGGAATTAATCTTGGATTTTTAAAATCTAATTTAGAAGAAATTCAATCAAACTCTCTTGATACTATTGCAATTGTAAAAGCTAGAGATGCATTTTCTAAATTTAAAAAACCTATCATTATTGAAGATGATGGTTTGTTCATTGATTCAATTGATGGATTTCCAGGTCCGTATTCTTCATATGTTTTCAAAACAATTGGAAATAAGGGAATTCTAAATTTATTAAAAAATAATAGAAAAGCAAAATTTGTTTCAATTATTACCTATTGTGACAAAACAATTTTGCAATCTTTTAAAGGCAAATTAGATGGAAGAATATCTAAAATTCAAAAAGGTAAAGGTTGGGGATATGATCCAATATTTATTCCAAATAATTCCAATAAAACATTTGCTGAATTAAATAATAAAAATAAATTATCACATAGATACAAAGCATTAAGAAAATTTTCTAAATGGTATTTGCATGAGTAGGGATAAAACGATCAATATGTCGTTCATTATTTTGCAGTATTGAGATTCTTGAAACAATACTCTCATCCATTATAGAAAATATTTTACTTTGCTTTGCAATTTCTTCACTGAAACTTTTTATTTCTTCCATTTCTAACATATTTTCATATTCTAATCTATTTGTTGAGCGTCCAATATGCATGTATGATTTAATCTCAATAAAGTGTGGACTTGCTTTTCTAAACATTTCTGCAAATGCTGGAAGTGATTCTTTTTGATCATTATGACCCCCGATCAATGTAATTCTTAACACAGTTCTTGTTTTCAAATCTTTTAACATGTCAAGTGTTCTATTCCATCTTTCCCATGAATCATCATACCTTGGCTTGTTTATTTTCATAAATGACTCATAATCTGTAGCATTTGTTGAAAGATACAATTGTGTTGGTAATGCATCTTCATCTTGTAATTTTTGAATCATATCTGGCTCTTGCCCATTAGTTACAAGAAAAATTGATTTTGTTGCTTCAAATGTTTTTAGATATTTTATTAGTTCTGGAAGTTTGGGGTACATTGTAGGTTCTCCAGAAAGTGAAATAGCATAATGTGCAGGCAATAAAGATTCATCTAATCTTTGTTTATCATTTCTTGAATCCCCATAAAATCCATTTATCAATTTTTTTCGTTCAGCCATTAATTTTGTTAAAATTTGTTCTGGTTCTGCAACTTGTTCTGGCTTCATTTGCATTGAATCATAAAATTCCATTGGTCTCCAACAATATACACATCTATTTTCACAATACATGCCAGCAGGAGAAAATTCCATACATCTATGAGTTGAAATTCCGTAAAACTTGTGTTTGTAACAACTACCTTCATGCTTGAATGATTTTTTTGTCCAATGACAAAGTCCTACAGTTGAATGATCTGCTACGCCGTACTTTGCTTTTTTTAATTGTGCCGTAATTACCGGTCTGATCTGAAGTAATTGCTCTTCTTCATCAACAGTTTCTCCAGAACAACTCATCAGCTCAGATCGTGTTTTGGTTTACTTAAATTGATCGAGATTTTTGTCCAACATGGAAACTCTTCTCAAATTTATTGATATTTCTAGCCAATTTCAGAGTGAGGTTTAATAACTGGATCCTCGACGTATTTTTAGGCCTTGAAAAAAATACACACTATATCGTTCCTATTCTTACTTGTAGCTACTTTAACTAGTATGCCAATTAATCCAGTTTTTGCAGCTGATGACTTAGATAATGATGGAGTTGATGATTCTATAGATGCCTGTCCTAATTTACAAGAAGATTATGAAGGAACTATTGATGGATGTCCATCAAATTTTGTTCCATGGTATGATGAAGATTATGATGGTATAGAAGATCATATTGATCAATGTCCAAATCTGAAAGAGCAATACAATAGATTCCAAGATGAAGACGGTTGTCCTGATAATCTTCCAGGAAGTGGAGATGGAGGAGCAGCAGATTCTGACGGTGATGGTATTATTGACTTGATAGATAATTGTCCGAACCAACCAGAAACTTTCAATGGTATTGATGACGTAGACGGTTGTCCTGACTCTTATGGTGCAGGTGATAGAGACTTGGACGGTATTCTAGATTCCTTGGATGAATGTCCGCTAAGTGCTGAAACTTACAATAGATTCCAAGATGAAGACGGTTGTCCAGATTCTGTTAATGATTTTAATTTTGTAGATACTGATAATGATGGCATTCAAGATAAAATTGATTTCTGTCCAACAGAACCTGAAGTGTATAACGGATACAGAGACACAGACGGTTGTCCTGACATTGCATTAGATACTTCATTTGATGATAAAGACGGTGATGGAATTGCAGATCAATTTGATATTTGTCCAAACCAACCAGAAACTTTCAATAGATTTGCAGACTATGACGGTTGTCCAGATTCACTTCCATCATTTGATGGAACACAAAATGATGCAGATGGTGATAGAATTATGGATGTTGACGATGCATGTCCATTAGATCCGGAGAGATACAATGGTTTCCAAGATGAAGACGGTTGTCCAGACATACCACCATATTCAAGTGATGTTGATTCAGATCTTGATGGAATTCTAAATAGTATTGATCAATGTCCAAATGTAAAAGAAACTTATAATAAATTCCAAGATGAAGACGGTTGTCCAGATTATCAAGGTGACAATAAAAGTATTCCAGATTCAGATGGTGATGGAATTAATGATTTTTCAGATTTATGTCCAAACCAACCAGAAACTTTCAATGGTGTATTTGACAGAGACGGTTGTCCTGACACTAATGCTTCTTCAGATAGAGACCAAGATGGAATTCTAGATAATTTAGATGCATGTCCAACAGCTAAAGAAACTTACAATGGATTTGAAGACACTGACGGTTGTCCTGACAGTGTAGATGGATTATCTGGCCAAGATTATGACGGTGATAGAATAGATGACTTGAATGATAAATGCCCTCTTGAACCAGAAACTGTAAATGGTTATCTTGATCAAGACGGTTGCCCTGATGTTTCTGTTTTAGATACTGATGGCGATGGTATTAGAGATTCATTAGATCAATGCCCATCAACTGCAGAAACTTGGAATCGTTATCAAGACCAAGACGGTTGCCCTGATAATCCTTCTGAATCTGATTCAGATGGTGACGGTATATTAGATTCTGTAGATCAATGCCCTCTTGACAGAGAAAGATACAATGGTTTCCAAGATGAAGACGGTTGTCCTGACTATCCTGATTTCATCACTTCATTAGATACTGACTTTGACGGCATTCCAAATGTAAATGATCAATGTCCTTTAGTTCCTGAAATTTATAATAAATTCCAAGATGAAGACGGTTGTCCAGATTATGTAGGGGATAACAAAGGAACCCCTGACTCTGACAATGACGGAATTAATGATTATAATGATCATTGTCCAAACCAACCAGAAACATATAATGGAATTCTTGATTTGGATGGATGTCCTGATGAGTATATCTTAAAGCAAGATAGAGATCAAGATGGAATTCCAGATGCAATTGATGCATGTCCAACTGATAAAGAAACTTATAATAAATTCCAAGATGATGACGGTTGTCCAGACTCTGTTTCAGAATCATTTGTAGTTGATTCAGATAATGATGGAATTAATGATGTTTATGATGATTGTCCTCTAGTTGCTGAAAATTACAATGGCTTCCAAGATGAAGACGGTTGTCCAGATATTGATGATACTCAACCTGATTCTGATGGTGACGGTGTTCCAGATGTAATGGATATGTGCCCAGAACAAAATGAAGTTTGGAATAGATATGTTGACTATGACGGTTGTCCTGATACATTACCAACAGGAAATATTACAATTGACAATGATGAAGATGGTATAAATGATGAAATTGATTTATGTCCAAATGAAAAAGAATCTTGGAACAAATACAATGATCATGACGGTTGTCCTGACATTGCTCCAGAACAATCAAGATACAAACATGATGCTGATTTAGATGATATTATTAACGAAAATGACATGTGTCCTCTAGAACCTGAGGATTATGATGGTGATAGAGATGCAGATGGATGTCCTGACCAATAGGTGTGCTTTAAAATGAAAAAACAATATCTTTTAGGATTTTTACTTTTACTTACATCTACAATTGGCATGATGCCAGGTAGTGTGTTTGCTGTTGAAGCCCTCGACTCTGATGGTGATGGGGTGCCAAATAATTTGGACCAATGTCCTCATCTGTTAGAAGACTATGATCCACAATATGGCAATAATATTGACGGTTGTCCAGCTGACTTTGTTCCATGGTATGATGCTGATTATGACGGTGTAGAGGATCACATTGATAATTGTCCTACAGTAAAAGAAACTTACAATAAATTCCAAGATGAAGACGGTTGTCCTGATTTGTCTCCTACTGATGCTCAAGGTATCCATGATACTGATGGTGATGGTTATCCTGATTTCATGGATTCTTGTCCAAACCAACCTGAAACATTCAATGGTATTGATGATACTGACGGTTGCCCTGATGATGATATGCAATTAAGAGATACTGATCAAGATGGTATTTCTGACACTTTAGATGCATGTCCATTAGAACCTGAAACTTACAATAGATATCTAGATTTAGACGGTTGCCCTGACAGTGCAGATTCAATCACTTCACAATACACATTCCCAGATACTGACGGTGATGGTATCGAAGATAGATGGGATCAATGTATTGACGAACCAGAAAATTATAATGATTATCTAGACCATGACGGTTGCCCTGATGTCCCAGGTGTTACTTCTTTAGAAGCACCTGATGCAGATTACGATGGAATTCCAGATGATTTAGATGAATGTCCACT
>Ga0209665_1002034_pt1 | contig 10811 bp, 15 predicted proteins | sample SaaInlV_200m_DNA_2_FD_184675 | JGI IMG/M metagenome (GOLD analysis project Ga0209665, IMG submission 184675) | Marine microbial communities from expanding oxygen minimum zones in the Saanich Inlet - Saanich Inlet SI074_LV_135m_DNA (SPAdes) (version 2) | ecosystem: Environmental > Aquatic >... | reverse complement strand
CTAATCTTAATTCAGTTGGAACTTACATTATTGATAAACGAAATTTAGATGACAGTAATATTTATGATGAGTCAAAAGGATCACGTATTGGTTCTACTGGTTTAAAATCAATTCCTTTAGCAAAACTTGAGATGGTTGTTTCTGATAAAGATGCAAGAAAAGTTGTTGAAATGATTTCAAAAAATTCTGGTTTATCTGCAAATCATGGTGGAAAAATCTTTGTCTCTGAAATGGAAGAAGTTGTAGATATGGATACACATCATGGAAAACAAGATTTAGAAATTTCCCATGAAGAAAAACTAGAAACAAACCAATTACCAAAACGTAGTAGACTAGTTCCATTACAAAAATTTACTTTACAAAAACTTCAAATAATTTATGAACAAAACAAAGAGACTCTTAAAACTGATTATAGAATAAAATCTTTTAGTGATTTTGTAAATTATTGTATAATGAAAACCCTTCCTACATTAGAAAAACAATTAAAGAATCCTACAATAGTTTATGAAAATAATTTCAATAATTATTGATAATCATATTACTGGTAAAAATAAATACAATCCTATTAATGTCATACCTATAACTGCAAGAGATAATTTTACAAGAAAAATTTTAGATACTTTCATACAACCAAACCAACAAGTAATGGTACTATAACTATCCCAGCTATTACAACAACTTTGAGATAATCTTTAGATTTGAGTGGTTGCATCTTTTCCCTTTGGAATAATTTATTTTTTCGTAAAAAATTCATTTTAATTCTACTTTATTCCAAATTGTTTCGTCACCTTCACCACTTGTAGCAATATCAACTGTGCGTAAAATTTGAGAGATGAAAATTTTTCCAATTCTTCCATTTGTCTTTATAATATTTACTACTTGATCTTCTTTTGTGTCTGGAATTATAGCTTCCATTTTATATTTGTCTGTAAATTGTGGTGTAAAAATTTCACTTCCTTTGGATGCATGTATTTCTGGTCCTGGTTTTTTTCCTCTTCCTCTTACTTTAGAAACAGTAAGACCACCAATACCAATTTTTTTTAATCCTTCACTAATTGCCATAACATCATTTTCACCAAGAATAATTTCTATTTTTAACATTTAATTTTTAAAACACAATTAGACAAATATAATTTCTTATTTTGATTATCAAATGATTATCAAATGATTATCAAATGATTATCAAATGATTATCAAATGATTATCAAACTCAGTTATTGTTATTAATTTAAAATCAATTATTTTCTTTAATGGTGCTTGATTCTGGTGATACAGCATGGATGCTTGTTGCTGGAAGTCTTGTATTGTTAATGATTCCTGCATTGGGTCTTTTTGAATCTGGATTGTTAAGAAAGAAAAATGCAGCTTCAATCTTTATGCAAATTTTCTTTGGTTTAGCACTGTTGAGTGTCATGTGGTTTGTTTTTGGATTTAGTCTTTCATTTGGTGAATCAACTGAAGGATTAATTGGAAACATGGATTGGGTATTTCTTAGAGGTGTTCCATCTGATGCCCCATTAGAACAATATGCCCCAACAATACCTGGTGTTCTCTTTGTTAAATTTCAATTAATGTTTGCAGCTATTACTCCATTATTACTTACAGGAACAATTGCTGAAAGAATGAAATTCAGTTCATTTATCATTTTTATTTCAGCATGGTCTATGCTAATCTATTATCCTCTAGTCCATTGGGTTTGGGGTGGTGGCTGGTTATCACAGCTTGGTGTTGCTGACTTTGCTGGTGGAATTGTAATTCACACTAGTGTTGGAATGGCAGCTCTAGCTGCTGCACTAGTTCTTGGAAAAAGAAGAAATTACGGTCCTGCTATTATGATTCCTCATAGTATTCCACTTGCAGTATTAGGTTCATCATTGTTATGGCTTGGTTGGTTTGGATTTAATGCTGGAAGTGCTCTTTCTGCCTCAGGAGGAGTTGCTGGAAATACTGTTATTGTAACTCATATGGCATCTTCAGTTTCTGCTTTAATTTGGGCTGGTCTTTCTTGGATTAGAACAGGAAAACCATCAGTTGTAGCAACAATAAATGGTGCAATTGCAGGTCTTGCTGGAATCACTCCTGCATCAGGATTTGTAAGTGCAGAACATTCATTCATAATTGGTATAGCAATCGGTGTAATTTCATACTCTGGTGTTGTATTATTCAAAGAAAAATTAAAGATTGATGATGCACTTGATGTAAGCTCTGTTCACGGAGTTGCAGGAATTGTTGGTGCATTAGCGATTGGAATCTTTGCTAGCACTGCAATTAATCCAGGTGGTGTTGATGGTTTACTGTTTGGAAATCCTGATCAATTATGGATTCAAGCAATAGGTGTTGGAGTTGCAGCAGCTATGGGATTTGGTGGAACATGGATAATTCTGCAAATAATGAAACGTACCATAGGAATTAGAGTTTCACCAGAAGTAGAAGATATTGGTTTAGATATTAGTGAGCATGCCGAATCAGCATATTCTGATGAAGAAGAATTCATGCTGGATATGGATGAATACACAGAAGATCTAAAAGATAAAGATGAAATATTATTTAAAAAAAAATAGGTTTGTGATAAAAAATTGACTATTGATTATAATGAAATATCAAAACAAGTTTTAGATTTAGACTCTCAAGTGAGATTTGCAGGAGTAGTAAATAACAAAGGAGTGATAATTGCAGGTGGACAAAAAGAAAATATTGAACAATTATTGTCTGATGATGATGTAAAGATGTCAATTCATTATGCATTACAAAAAAGAGAATTATATACTAATTTAGCCTACAAGATTGGTTATGAAAGATCATCTATTACAGAATATGAAATAGTAACAATGATGAGCATTCCAATAAACTCTAATGAACTATTTTTAGTAAGTACAGAACCACGAGCAGATTATCTAAAAATCATTGATTATGTACATTCAAAACTTGATTCCTCAAAAGACGCTGAATAACATTCAATTTTTCCAAATTTAGCCTCAAATTTTTGATATAGAAATTTTATGAGAATTATTTTTTCCTAAAACCAATTGGTTCTTTCCTTTTAACTTCAAAAATACTATAACCATATTTTTGTTTCATTTCAATGACACATAATTGTATGAACTCATATTCAGTAAATTTCTTTAAAACATCATACAAGTTAATTCCAACTACAATACTATTTTTCGGACAAAGTGAATTAATTTTAAAACATCGATTTACTGTAGGACCAAAAACATCACTAATTTTAGAAGTAGCACTTTCAGCTACTTTCACAGAACCATATGTTACACTGATCCTGTAATTTACTTCTGGCATATTTTCTACTTTGAGTTCTTCTTGTAATTTACCATGAGATTCAACCATACATAAACAACATTCTAAAATATTTTTCATTACTGAAGAATCATTAATATCGACATTTGCAAATCTAAACATTAAAGCATCTCCAATATTTTTTACTACTTCTCCATTATGTTTGATAACAATTCTTGCCATAAAGTTTAGAAAAATTTCATACAATTTGGTTATATCCTGATCAGATAATTTGGAAGATATTTTAGTAGAATCTGCCATGTCAATTACTCCTACACAATCATTTTGTTCATGCTGAGAAAACTTTAGCATCATATCTCCCTCAAGTTGTTTGATGACTTCTTCTTTCTCTTTGATCTCAATTAATGAGTCTTGTAGCTTTTGTGCCATTGAATCAAATGCATGAGACAGCTCTCCAATCTCATCTCCTGTCTTGATATTAGTTCTTACATCAAAATCTCCACTTGAAATTTTATTTGCAGCGTTCTTCAATTTGATAAGTGGCCTTGAAAATGATTTTGATATGATAAAGGCAACAATTCCCATTCCTATAGCCATTATTATTCCTGTTTGGAATATTCTATCTTGCAAAATACCTATTGGTTTTTCTACTTCTGCTTCATCAATTTCTGCAAGCAAAACAATTCCTAAATCCTTTGCACAATAAGAAGATCCATAAATTGGAATATTTCTATAATCAACATAAAATCCTAAATTGTTTTCTCCCTCATTGAAACATTTTTGGACACCTAACGTGTCTACTTTTTGATTGTATACTGCATTCTCAAAAAATCTAGATTCTGATAACATCAAAAATTCATCATTTACAATATACACTTCTCCTGTATCTCCCAATCCACTCCTGTCTAACAAAATATTGTCTATTGCTGCTGTTCTTATTTTTGAAACTATTATCCCTATTGGTTCATCTCCTCTTTTGTCATCATCAGCAAAGACTGGAGAAACAACGATCATTTTTTTGCCATTTTCTGTTGGTTCAAATTCGATAAAAGACTCTTCTAATCCTCTTTGAAATAATGGGTTTCCAAGAAAATCTCCATTTTTAATTCCACCAAGAGAAAAGAAAATTTTTCCATTGACTCCAATTATCTTTACATCTTCAAGTCCAATAGAAAATCCAATTAATTCTTGAAATGCTTGAACTTGAATTAAAAAGTCTTTACGAGTTATCTCTTTCTTGTCTTTTAATTTATCTTCAGTAACTTTATTCATTTCTAAAATTAAAAATTGAATCATTGGATCATTTGCAAGTATATTATTTTGTTCAATTCTTGATTCAAAAAGTAATCTTAGTGTATCTCCACGTATTGATGATTCTCCTAACAACTGATCTTCAGCTCTTTCCTTCAAAATTTGATCAGCATAATTGAAACTAAGAAATCCTGTAATTGTTAAAGAAACAATAGATACAATCATTACCAAGAAAATGAGTTTTTTACCAAGATTAAATGAGTGAGACAATTTACTTTTCTAATTATTTTATATGAATATCAAGGCTTCTAGTGTTTAGTATATTATAGTTCAAGTAATTCCTCAAACTGATAATTACCCTCATTAATGAAATTTAACTCAAGTATTTAATTAACTAATTTATCAGTTAGAGGTGTGAATCTTTTTATTTTTTCTTTAATATTGGTTGTTTTAACCTCCACGTCTACTGTATATGCAGAAGAATACATTATTGATATTCCATTTGGAGCATATAATCCTGAATTAAATACACCAGCTGAAGTTTGGTATTCTCCTCCTCAAATTTCAGTTATTGTAGGTGATAAAATTACTTGGTATAATGATGATAGAGAATATCATACTGTAACTAGTGGTGATAGTCCAGGTCGATTTGGTTGGATGGATAATAAAGACTTTGGAAAACCTGATGGAATATTTGATAGTGGTAATTTTCCACCAGGAGAATCTTGGACGTATGAATTTAAAGAATCAGGAATTTTTTCTTATTTTTGTATAATTCATCCATGGATGGAAGGGATTGTAATTGTTGAAAAAGAAATTCCAGATTATCCACATGATGCAACAGGAGAAATCGTAGAATTTCCACTTTTACAATATACTCCAGATCGTAATATTGAAGTGAATTTATCTTGGGATCCACCTGTGATTAAAACACATGAAAAAATCCAATTTGTATATCAGTTCTATGATCCAAAAACAAATTCTAATCTTGCAAAAATGAAACATTATTTTACAATTTTTCAAAATGGACAAGAAATTTTTTCTGATGAAGGATTAAGTCAAATTGGTGGTGATTATAGAAATTATGTTTTTACTGAATCTGGTTCAATTATAGTTAGAATAGACGGAATTCAATCATTGTCGTTATTAGCTGAAGAAGGTGTTACTGTATTTGGTGAAATAGAAAACAAACAACAACGTTCAGTGGATTTTACAGCAGCTGTATATGACAATCCAGAAAAAACTACTCATGAAACTTATCATGTTAAACCAGCTCAGAGATTAACGCTATATTATGAATTAATGATTTTCATGATTTTAATTCCAGCAATAATGTTTATTGTAATCTTACTTTGGATAAAGAGAAAACCAAACATTTCACAACCCAAATCTAGTGCTGTTTAAATTAAAAATAATAAAAAAGAAATTAAAATTGAATGAACTAATCTAATCGATTAATTCAGTCCAACCTTTTACGAAGACTGAGTCTTTGTGGAGTGGAACTGGTTGTCCAACGGTAAAGTCCATTGGTCTCATCCAAAAGATTGCTTTTGTTGGGCATACACCTATGCATGCACCGTCTGCAATGCATCTTTCTGGATAAAATACAAATGCTTTTCCTCTCTTCCAGCCTTCTACAGGTTTTACTCTGAGGACATCTGGTCCAAGTGTTGTACAGATTTCTACACATAGTGCGCATCCGATACACATTTGTTCACTGATGTCAGGAAGTATTGCTACTGGCATAATGAATTATTTCTTAATTTGGCATTAATATAATTTATCCAAAAATATCATTCTATAACGGCGTTTGATATTTTATAACGCTGTTTCAAATTTTTGATCGCTCTAGCTGCCTTCTTGCTCTATTTTGAAGAGTTTTGATTTTTCATCGGTATTTTTTTCAGTAGTGATTATCAAATTTTTTTCTATTTTTTTTAGAAAATATACACCTGTTTTAGTTGATTTTATGATCTGTTTTCCACCTGGCGATATGATCCAATTCTCTTCTTTTTTTCTGGCCATTCCAGTAACAATTACTGATGAATTAGTTTCTCTTCCAAATGATGAGAGAAACATAATACATGAATTAATGAATCTGATTGACTCTAGATCATCAAACATATTGTAAACCCCATTAAATGAATCAATTACAACTAGAATTCTTTCTTTTGATATTTTGGTGATAACATTTGATAATTCTTTTTTCCAATTAGTTTTATCTGGATGAAAAATAATCACATTGTCTTTTTTTCTAATCATTCCTGATTTCACATATCCTGTATATAGCAAATCCATATCCACAAAAATTATTTGATGTTCAATGGAATTGATTAATCTATTAAGGAATTCTGCTTTATGAAAAGGATCTGAACATAATATTATACTTGGAATATTCTTTTCAAATTCATTTTTTATATGCAATAAACTATTATCTAAAACCCACTCAGGACTTTTATCCAACACTCTTTTAGAATTTTACAGATATAATAATGAATTTAGTATCAAAAGATATTTCAGAAGATTTTCCTAAATCAGATAAAATCTATCTAAATAATGCATCAGTATCACTTATGCCTTTACAAAGTATAGAGGCCATGAAAGAATTTCTTATTTCATACAATTCAATTGGTCCTGATTCTAAGGATTCTGAACCATTTATTTCTGAAAAACTAAGCAACGTACGAAAAATAATCTCAAAGATAATTTCTTGTCAGTCTGATGAAGTTGTTCTTACACAAAGTACTACTGATGGAATCAATATTGTGGCTAATGGTCTTTCTTTTAATGATAAATCCAATATTATTATTCGTGGAATGGGACATGAACACCATGCAAATTTTTATCCTTGGATTAATTTAAAAGACAAAACCTCAATAAAAAATCTCACTATAGACGACAATGGTTTTTTCAACTTAGATGATTTAGAATCTTTTATTGATGATAATACAAAACTAGTTGCACTTAGTCATGCTTTGTATAATACAGGTTCAATTTTACCAGTAAAAGAAATTGGAAAAATACTTCAAGATAAAATTCCATTTTTTATTGATAGTGCACAAACAATAGGATGTATAGGAAAAATAGATGTATCTGAGATTAAATGTAATTTTATGTCATTTAATGGATCAAAATGGCTTTGTGGACCAATGGGCACTGGATTATTTTATTGTAATAAAAAATCAAGTAAATTATTAGAACCAAAGACAATTGGAGGTGAATCTGCAATAATTAATCATGATTCAAATTTTGCTTTCAAAGAATTACCTGATAAATTCCAAACTGGTTTTAGAAATTATGTTGGAATAGTTGGATTAGAAGCATCTGTTAGATACATGGTAAAATTTGGAATGAAAAATATTCATAAGAAAAATCAATACCTGTCAAATCTTTTTAGAGAGGAATTATTAAAAATTCCAAATATTATTTTGTATGGACCAGAAAATCCAAATGACAGAACAAGTATTGTATCTTTTAATATTAAAGGATTAGATTCACAAAAAATTGTGGATAAACTTGAAAAACAAAATATTGTTTTAGCTGTTCGAGAAATTATGGAAAAAAAGATAGTTCGAGCTTCACCTCATTTTTTTAACACTGAATCTGAAATTCTTCAGGTAATTGATGCAATAAAAAAATTATAGATTTTCTTGTTCTTCAATTACCATCATAGTCAAAGTAGATTGAATTTTGCTGATTTTTCTAACTTTATTGGTAATTATTCCACGTAGTTTTTCAGCATCATTTGAGGTTAATTTTAACACAATGTCATATACCCCATAAACTCCTTGAATTTCATATGTGACATCTTCTTCAACTAGAATTTTTTTCACTTCATCTATTATTGACTCGTCTGATCCCAAATCAGAATTCAATAAAACATATGCAGTAGGCACACGAAAATTCTCATCAAACAGTATTTAACCTTTGACAGTTCAAAAACTGATTAATTACTAATGAATTCTATTGATGTGAAACCAATAGATCTTACTTTAACAATATCTGAATCTATTCCAAGCTTCCCTGGTTCACCAAAACCACAATTCATTTCATGGTCAAATTTAAAAGATGATGGATATAATCTTGAATTATTATTTCTAAGTACACATACTGGAACTCATCTAGATGCACCATTTCATTTTACTAAAAATGGAATGAAAATCCATCAAATTCCTCTAAATAGACTTCTAGGAAAAGCAGTTTTAATTAAATTAGAAAAAACAAAGAATTCTAAAATATCAAAGTCAGATATTACTTTATTTGAAAAAAAAAATGGTGAAATTACAAATAATTCATCTGTATTTTTCAATACTGGATGGCAAAAAAATCTGAAAAAAGATAATTATTTCACAGAAAATCCTGGATTAGATAGTTCAGCTGCAAAATATCTTGCATCAAAAAAAATCAATCTTGTTGGAATAGATTCGCCAAGTATAGATCTTGGAAAAGATGTATCATTTAACGTCCATCATGTTTTATCAAAAAATAATATTTTGATTGTAGAAAACTTAACAAATTTGAATAAAATTTTAACAAAGGAATTTAATTTTACAATACTTCCATTAAAGCTCAAAGATGCGACAGGCTCTCCAGTAAGAGCGATAGCAACATAATTCATTCTCAAAAATTTCGTAATGCTAAAAACAGGCAAATACTATCATTTTACATGAGCAAACCTGGAAATATTTGGAGAAAAGTTCACGGTAAAATTACAAAAAAACCAACAAACTTTTCTTGGTTAATTGAAGAAAAATTAGCTGGTTCAGGCATGCCAACTAGTTCTGATGAATTTGATTGGTTAGTAAATCAGGGTGTAAATTCAATTGTGACTATGACTGAGAATACTCTTCCAGATGAATGGACTCAAAAAATTGATTATCTACATGTTCCAACTGCAGATTTTCATGCACCTGATATGGATAAAATTGATTCTGCAGTAGAATTTATTCATGAACAAATTAAAAATGATCAATCAGTAATGGTTCATTGTGCTGCTGGATTGGGAAGAGCAGGAACCATTCTTGCATGTTACTTTGTAAAATATAAAAAATTTACAGCAAAAGAGGCAATTAAAAAAATTAGAAAAGAAAGACCTGGTTCTATTCAATCTGAAGTACAAGAATTAGCTATTGGGTTTTATGAAAAACATGTAAAAAATTAGTTTATACAAATTCTGAAACTAATTTATCATCAACAACTTTAATCTTCAAAGTTTTGTTCTCTTGAAAAAATAATGTTAATTCACTACCTGATTCAGAATCTTCTATTTTTACTAGTTCTAACATTTTAAGGTCATCAAATTTTCCCATATCATTTCACCTATTCTGGAATTGACACCGTATCAATTTTTCCGTCAACTGCTTTAATGAATAAAAATCTGTTATCTTTAAGAATAAATGTAATTCCACCTTCTTTATCTGGTTCTTCTACTTCCAGAAGTGGCTGTCCTAAAAGACCATCATATTTTGCCATAATTAATCACACAAAAAGTTCCTTATATCCCTAATTGATTATAATCTCAATTTCACTAGAACTATTTTTGATACTTCCAGGTTCTGTATAGTCATGTTTTTGCCATGACGCAAAAGACTCAGCTCCGATTTTGTGATTACCTTTTCCTAAATCTGATGCCTTGAATACAAATTTTTCATTAAAATCAAATAATTCTTCTCTTACCTCTTCTTCTGTATGTTTGATGAAAGGCTCAAAATTTTTAGCTACCTGAACCCAAATCCTTCTGTCTTTCATAGGATTGACAAGTTTTGGATTTCTTGTCCAAAAAATTGCAGCTTTTCTATAGGTGTCAATGGTTTTACCCAATCCTTTTTTCCTAAATCCGCCTGATGTCAGTTTAATTCCATATTTCAACTTGAAACCAACATCATAGTTGTTGTATGCCTTTGTCCAATTTGTCTCATTAAAGGCATCTCTAATGTCACCTTCAACTGAAAATTGAACGATAATCTCGACATTTTCATCAGATGTGTATTCTTCCTTGGAATTCACTAATTTTATGTCTGAAATTCTACTTTCACTCATTTCTAACTGCTCATAATGATTTATATCCGCAATATGTGCTTTTTCTGATTACATGAATGCTCAAGTAATCAGTTCAGAAGCAAAAGAAATCAGTATTTCAATTGCAGAAGCTGATATCGGAATTTTATACATTGTTCAGCATGAGCTTCTAAAAGTATCAAATGTCGATTTTGCAGGCGTTATTGTAAAACATCCTCTTACCAATGAATGTTGGATGAAAATCAATTCTAGTACAAAACCACTCAATGAGATTAAAAAAGCCACAG
>Ga0209665_1002033_pt1 | contig 10822 bp, 12 predicted proteins | sample SaaInlV_200m_DNA_2_FD_184675 | JGI IMG/M metagenome (GOLD analysis project Ga0209665, IMG submission 184675) | Marine microbial communities from expanding oxygen minimum zones in the Saanich Inlet - Saanich Inlet SI074_LV_135m_DNA (SPAdes) (version 2) | ecosystem: Environmental > Aquatic >... | reverse complement strand
GATCCACTTCAGTGGATTTTTTTGGCTTTGGATTAAGTACGCGTTTAACCAGCTCTTCAGTTTGGCGAACCGACAAAGAACGTTGAATCACCTGATTAGCCACTTCAAGTTGCTGATCTTCTTTAAGGGGTAATAATGCACGCGCATGACCCATTTCTATTTTGCCACTGCCCAGCAGTTGCTTAACCGATTCATTTAACTGTAATAAACGAATTAGATTACTCACGGCAGAGCGAGAGCGACCCACCACATGTGAAATCTCCTCGTGAGTCATTTTAAAATCTTCAATTAATTTCTGTAGCGCCCTTGCTTCTTCAAGCGGTGTGAGTGATTCACGCTGAATGTTTTCAATAAGGCCAATAGCCAAAGCGACTTGATCGTCAATCTCACGAACAATAGCCGGTACTTCACTAAGGCCTGCAATTTTGGCTGCACGCCAACGTCTTTCACCCGCAATAATCTCGTATTTATCATAAGTAACTTTACGAACAACCAGCGGCTGAATAACACCTTGTGAGGTGATTGAGTTGGCAAGCTCGTTAAGTGTATCAGGGTCAATGTCATCTCTAGGCTGGAATTTACCACGCTGTAGTGCGTCAACACTTAGTACTTTAAGGTTGTGATCAGAGTCGGATTGACCGCCCGCAGAAGAAACTTGCCCCAGCAATATATCTAATCCACGACCTAGTTTTGAAATTTTTGCCATTTTAATTTATTGATGTTTTTCTAATTACTTCACTCGCCAGTGAAACGTATGAAATTGCCCCTTTGGATGATCTGGCGTAGTTAATTGCCGCTTGACCAAAACTTGGTGCTTCGGCTAATTTTACATTTCTAGGGATGATTGTTTTAAATACTTTGTGCGAAAAATACTGTAATAACTGAATTGACACCTCGTTAGACAAGTTGTTACGTGTATCAAACATAGTGCGGATAATGCCAGTAATGTCCAAATCAGGGTTGGTGGTGGCTTGGATTTTCTCAATGGTTTGTATGAGCGCAGTTAAGCCCTCTAAGGCGTAGTACTCACATTGCATTGGGATGATGATGCCGTTAGACGCAGTAAAGGCGTTAATCGTCAGCATGTTAAGCGAAGGCGGGCAATCGATCACTACATAATCGTATTTGTCTTTAACTTTGTCGAGCGCTTCTTTTAATTTGTATTCTGAGTTATCGCGTTTGAGTAGGGCGATTTCTGCAGCAATTAAATCGGTGTTAGAAGGTAGTACATCAATCTCAACACCAGAGGCATGTACAGTTGCCTCACCAATGCTACACTCGTCTAATAATAACTCACACACAGAATTTTCTAAGGTGTATTTATCAACACCACAACCCATTGTAGCATTACCTTGAGGGTCGATATCAATCAGTAACACGCGTTTTTTTATGGCTTTCAGGGCGGCACTCAAATTAACAGCGGTGGTGGTTTTACCCACGCCGCCTTTTTGATTTGCAACTGAAAGAACAATTGCCATTCGTTACTTACCCAAAACAGTTAAGGCTTTTAATAGGTTTGTTGCCTCGTGCACAAAATAATCTTTCTTAAGTTTTTCAATGACTTTTTCAGCTTCTTCAGATTTTTTATTTTCTTGCGCTGTTAGAATTTCTTCATCAGATAGCTGGGAAGGGTCTTCCACTTCTAAGTGGCCATCCAAATCACTTTCTTTGGTGTCGCCAAGTACACTGTCTTCTTTTTCATTCTCAAGGCTGATATTTTTTAAAGCAATATCTGGCTCAATACCTTTGGCCTGAATAGAGCGACCTGATGGTGTGTAATAACGCGCTGTAGTGACTTTTAAGCCATAGCCTTCATCAAGCTCAATAATGGTTTGAACAGAACCCTTACCAAAAGAAGTGCTGCCCATGATAATAGCTCGTTTATGATCTTGTAGAGCGCCAGCAACAATCTCAGAAGCTGAGGCCGAACCTTCGTTAATCAGCACTACAATTGGAGAGTCTAGCATGATGTCACCAGGCTCAGTTTTAAACTCAAGATTTGAGCTTGGAATGCGGCCTTCGGTATAAACCACTAAACCCTTTTTATCAATAAATAAGTTAGCGATATCGACCGCACCTTCTAATACGCCACCAGGGTTATTTCTCAGATCAAGAATTAACGACTTTAAGTAGCCGTCATTTTCTTCAACCAAGCCATCCAGTGTTTCTTTTAATAAGTTAGAAGTTGGATTTTGAAAGCTGGAAACACGAATATAACCAATGTCTTTTTCTAGTAAATAACCTTTAACTGAAGTAATGGTGATAATCTCACGTGTAATATCGACAACAAATGGTTTTTTGTTTTTACGTACAATGGTTACTTGAACATCGGTACCCGGCTCGCCACGCATCAGATCAACGCCATCTTCTAGTGTCATGTCACGTACAGGTTTATCGCCAATTTTTACAATCAAATCGCCTGCCTGAATACCTGCTCGATAAGCAGGCGTGTCGTCAATGGGGGATATTACTTGGATGGCATCGTCTTTCATGCCGATTACAATGCCTAAGCCACCAAATTTACCTGTTGCACTTTCGAGTAGGTTTTTTTGCTCTTTAGGTTTTAGGTAATTAGAGTGAGGGTCTAGACCTGTTACCATGCCTTTAATCGCATCTTCGAATAATTCTTTATTGGTAACTTCATCAACATACAGTTGTTTAATATTACTAAACACTTTAGTGAATGACTCTAAATCTTGGAAAAAAGCCTCTAGCCTTTGCTTCTCAGCATCGGTTTGAGCATAAGCTGGAGAGGCGACAAGAAAGGTACAAAAAGACACTAAAAATACAGAGTTTTTAAAAAAGTTAAAGAAAGTCATAATATAATTGTTTGCTTATAAAAAGTTTAAATATAATACTGTGAAATGTCCGCAGGTTATTTTGGATTTTACTTGGTTTTATTTTTAGATTATGGAGAAAAAATGAAAAGATTGAATGTTGTTTTATTGATGTTGAGCATGTTATTGTCATCTACCGTATTTGCAAACGAGGAAGAAGCTGTTACAGAGGTAGCACAAACAACAGAACAAGGCCCTGTTCAGGCAATTCAATCAACCATTGTTAAGCTTAACCAGCTAACAACTGCAACAAGCTACTCACCACAAATGGTGAAATTTTTAGTTGATTCAGAAATCGCTCCACTGTTTGATTTTGATCATATTGCCAATGAAGTGTTATTGGTTAGCAATGTAAGCCTAAGTGAAGACGAAGCAAAGTTTTTTTCAAACAGATTAAAGCAAAACATTATTACAACTTTATTATCAAGATTAGCTCAGAGCCGTTCAAGCTCGTTTAACTTTGTTTCTGCAAGACCGGTGATGGGTGGTAACATTATCGTAAAACTTAAAGCACGTGGTTACTCTAGATTTGGCTTTAACATTGATTTATCATTTCATAAGAGTCAGTCTGAAAAATGGCAGATTTTTGACATTGCACTTAACCACGATAGCTTGATTAACTACTACCAAAGAATGGTACTGATTAAGGCGAGAAGATACGGTGTTTATGGCATGCTAGGCAGAATTTAACTAAATAAGAATAGACAGGAATTAGTAATGAGTGAAATGACTTTGTTAGAAAAAGAAGAAGACATTGAAAAAGCAACTAAAGCTTTAAAGGCGATGGCACATCCATTACGCTTGAAGATTTTATGTGCTTTGAAAAATGATGAGCTTCCAGTATTGGAGATTGTTAAACAAGTGGGGTCTTCCCAATCAAACATTTCACAACATATTGACATCCTTAGAACTAAAGATATTGTTGAATCACGGCGCGATGGTAACAAAATTTTATGCAAAGTTAAAGATACTAAAATTTTGAAACTCGTTGCCAATATGCAAGCAGTATTCTGCTCTGACGACGACTAATTAGAATTACACACTTTAACTACTTTCGCATAAATTATGCGCTCGTAGCTCAGCTGGATAGAGTGTCGGCCTCCGAAGCCGAATGTCGGGTGTTCAAATCACCTCGAGCGCACCACCTTTATTATTCATGATTTATCCCACCATTAACCCTGTCGCCCTAGACTTAGGCTTTGTCCAAATCTATTGGTATGGATTGATGTATTTAATGGCTTTTTTAGCCGCTTACTTATTGGCCAATCATCGAGCCAAACAACTACCCGATTGGAATACACAGCAAACAGAAGACATGATTTTCTATGGTGCACTGGGCGTGGTTCTTGGCGGCCGCTTGGGTTATATGTTGTTTTACAATTTACCCAATTTCTTATCTGATCCATTGTCTATTTTTGCCATTCAAGGCGGCGGTATGTCATTCCATGGCGGGTTTTTAGGCGTACTTTTGGCAATGGTTTTGTTTAATCGTAAATACAACAAAACTTTTTTTGCCACCATGGATTTTGTTGCACCGCTCGTGCCGCTAGGTTTGGGCTTTGGCAGAATGGGTAATTTTATTAATGGTGAGCTATGGGGTAAAGTAACAACCAGCCCAATGGGCATGTTTATTCAAGAGCAGGGTGTTGCTCGCTACCCATCACAATTGTACGAGGCATTTTTAGAAGGCTTGGTGTTATTTATTATTCTTTGGGTGTTCTCCAATAAGCCTAGGCCTTTAATGTCAGTTTCAGCTTTATTTCTAATTTTTTACGGACTGTTTAGATTTATAATTGAATTTGTTCGAGTGCCAGATGTGCAGTTAGGTTACTTAGCATTTGACTGGCTAACCATGGGTCAGCTACTGAGTTTGCCGATGATTATTTTTGGCATTTATTTATTAAACAAAGCCTACAAAACAACATGAAAGCATATATTGATATTGGAAAACGAATTTTAGACGAAGGTGTATGGCTTGAAAACAAGCGCACCGGCACAAAAACACTAGCCATTATTGGCGCTACTTTTGAGCACGATTTGTCTGACGGTACAGTGCCAGTGGTCACCACCAAAAAACTATTCTGGAAATCGGCCATTGCTGAAATGTTAGGCTATATTCGTGGTTATGACAACGCAGCGCAGTTTCGATCCATCGGCTGCAACACTTGGAATGCCAACGCTAATGACAACCAAGCCTGGCTTGACAACCCTCACCGTAAAGGTGAGGATGATATGGGTATGTGTTACGGTGTAATAGGGCGAGCCTTTCCTGGTATTGAAGATGATGAGCCACTTGATCAATACAAAAAGATTGTAACTGATTTATCTAATGGTGTAGATGATCGCCGTGAGATTATGACTTTTAATCACCCTAACCTTATTCACCGCGCATGCTTACCAGCGTGTATGCACACCCATCATTTTAATTTACTCGGTGATGATTTGTATCTTGAGAGTTATCAGCGTTCATCAGACTATGCATTGGGTCAGCCGTTTAACCATTTTCAAGTGGCATTTTTACTAATGATCACCGCGCAAATTACCGGCAAAAAGGCCAAGAAAATGCGTCATCATTTGTCCAATGTTCACCTGTATGAAAACCAAGTAGAAACCTTTAAGAATGAACAAGTTGATCGCGAACCTTTGCCCTTGCCAAGTCTTAAAATTAATCCTGAAATTAAAACCCTGGAAGATCTTGAAACCTGGGTAACCATGGATGATTTTGAATTAGTAGGGTATGAGCATCACGACCCTGTTAAATACCCATTTACCGTATAAATTATGAGCCTACCTAACTGCCCAAAATGTAATTCTGAATATGTTTACGAAGATGGAAATCTACTCATTTGCCCTGAATGTGCCTATGAATTTTCAGCTGATGATCTTGTTGAACAAGAAGAAATAGTAAAAGATTCAAATGGCAATATTCTGAAAGATGGTGATACGGTTACTGTTATTAAAGATCTAAAAATTAAAGGCACGTCTAACGCCGTTAAAGTTGGCACAAAAGTTAAAAACATTCGTCTGGTTGAAGGTGATCACAATATTGATTGCAAAATCCCTGGATTTGGTGCAATGAAACTGAAATCAGAATTTGTGAAAAAGGTTTAGTTCAAAAAAAATACATTAGGCACACATTGATTCGTAGTATAATCAATAACAAATGACAAAGCCGATAAACTGGAATTCAGACAAAAATTTAGAATTAATTTCTTCCAGGAGTATCTCGTTTGAAGAGGTTGTTTTTTATTTAGATAATAATGGATTGATTGATGACAAGCCTCATCCAAATACGGATAAATATCCGAAACAAAGGGTCTTTGTTGTTTTGATAGATGATTATGTTTACTTAGTACCTTATGTTGAAAATGATAGTGAGATCTTCTTAAAAACTATTATTCCAAGCAGAAAAGCCACTAAGCAATATTTGGAGGTGATAAAAAATGAAAAAAATTAAATTAGATAAATACGAACAAGAAATTGAAGATAGTATCAATGTTGATTTTTTAAATCCAGCGCTATCTAGTAAGCGTAGAGTGTTTATCCAGCAATCTGCCAAAAATACCTTTAAAAAAGACAAGCGAATTAATATTCGATTGACAAGTAATGATTTGAACAATATTCAAATCAAAGCGGCAAAAGAAGGTTTACCTTATCAAACTTTAATATCAAGCATTATTCATAAATACGCTAATGGAGAACTAGGTTTACGAGAGTAAATCGTAGTAAAAATTTAGCAAATTTTACGAATCGCACTATTAGTGCGATTTTTTTATCTAAAAAATCCATACCACTCTTTTTAAGCACTCCTTTAAGGGGTAGGGCCTCGGTTTTCAGGCTTTAAACAGCTGTTTTTTTGTGTTTTTGATAAAAATGGTGCAGGCAAGGCCTGCACCATTTTGGCTTTTTAAACACAATCTAAAAAATTGGCAAATAATGAAAATGCTTGATTTTGGTTAATAAAACTGCCTTTATGGTAAAATGCAAAGCATTTATTTTGGCCAAGCTTTACCTACCTTTAAATCCCAATGAAATTACAACAGAAAATCATCAATATTATTGCCAAACTCAGCTTGCTTCTTTTGCTTGTAGGGGGGTAGCTCTGCGTGGGCAGGGACAGTATTAGATTTTGATGGCACGGGCGATTATGTTATCACAGCTAGTGATGTGCCCGATTCAGACGACACATGGACTGTATCTGCTTGGGTGAAAATTGACGCATTTCCGGCAGAGGGTAGTGGTGACTTAATGGCTATTGCTGGTAGTGCAGATTTAGGAACCTCCGCCACTTCATATGATTCCATAATAGGTGTAGATGAAGATGGATATTTAAAGGGTTATTATTATGACGGAACAATGCGATGGACTACCGCCACTACCGCCTTATCAACGGGCTCTTGGTATCATGTTGTGTATGTTGGTGATTCAGATAATGATACACAAAAGCTTTATTTAAATGGTGTTGAAGTGGGGAGTTCGACTTATACCAATGCTTCTAATGGCGCAACTAAATTTGCAATTGCCTTTACTACATTGCATGGTACATTTGAAAGTAGATTTGATGGAAAGATAGATGAGGTTGCATACTATAACACTGCATTATCAAGTTCAAACATAGAATCACTTTTCAATTCTGGTACACCTGCTTCTGCAAGCTCAATTGGCTCAGGATTGCTAGCCTATTATAAAATGGATACTAATAGCGGCTCTACAGCTGTAGATAGTGAAGATAACGGCACTGATTATGATGGCACAATTACTGATGCATCTTGGACAACAGACACTGTTGCTGCTGACAGCACCGCACCAACCATCTCCTCATTCACCTCAACCACCTCTGATGGTAGTTTTAAAGAGGGCGATACCATTAACATTACAGCTAATACTGATGAAGCCATTCAGTCAGGTAACACACTTACAGTAACCCTTGATACAACAGACACAGTTTTACTAACGGCAGCATCTGCTGGTGCAACCCTAGTGGGTACTTATACCGTTGGTGCTGGTGATACCAGTGCTGATTTAACCATTAGTAGTTTTACCATTGGCACGGTAGCTGATACTGCTGGCAATGCTATGACCAATACCACTGTGCCATCTGGTGCTAGCAACTTAGGTGGTTCTAGTGCTTTGGTGATTGATACTGGCACGCCAAGCATCATCTTTAGCCCACTTAACAGCGCTACAGATATTGCTGTTGACTCTAATATCACACTTACATTTAATGAAGCTATTAGAAAAGCATCAGATGATTCTGAAATCACTAATAGTACTGTCGATGATTTGATTACGCTCAAACTAACCAATTCATCAGGCGCAACTATTGCCTTTGATGCCACGATTAATGCAGGCAAGACCATTATCACCATTAACCCAACCAGTGACTTTACTGGTGAACAGGTCATTTATGTTGCTATTGATGCAACGGTAGAGGATGCGGCTGATAATGCAATTAGTGCAGCTAGTGCAACATTTACAGTAGTGACTACTGCACTGCCAAGCCCCCTCAACAAAACCAACGTCACCGCCAGCATCAAAGCAATGAGCGGCGTAGCCATCGATGCAGTAGCAATGAACTTCAACGCAGTTGAACATCGTGTTAGCTGGCTTAATGCTAACGTAGGCAGTAACAAACTCTCTCATCAGGGCGTTAGACTTAACTTTGCTAATCCTACCGTTAACAAGCTAATGAACACTGCCTACGTTAAACCTGGTAAGTTAGATCTTAGTAATGAGTTTGTAAAACTCATACGTAACAACATTAAAGACGGTGAAGCACCTGAAGCTACTGCAATCACTGATGACACCAAACAAGGGTTAAGTAGTGTTGGCTTTAATGAGTTTGCCAAAGTAAGAGAAGATACGATTGATAAAGTACTTAATGCCACAGGTGATACTAAAGTAATGAGTGACTGGAACGTTTGGACTGAAGGACGCATTACTGTCGGTAAGACTTACAAAACAGATACCTCAGCTGCACAAGACTCACAAACTCAAAACCTATCACTAGGCTTTGACAGAATTATTAAAGATAATAACAACTCAGACTCAAATCCAAATGCCAGTGGACATATTGTTGGTGTAGTACTGGGTATTGGTAAGAGTGATGCAGATACCACTAACAATTCTACTGTCGATGCCGATAGTTACAGTTTGTCTGCTTACGGTGTGATTAGGCAAGACGATAAAGCACTAGCACAAGCAATGATGGGCTATGGTCATATCAAGGTTGATAAAACTCGTATTGATGGCTCAGATACACTCACAGGTAATCACGCTGCTAATCAGTTCTTCACATCCATCAAAGTACAAAAGGAAACTATCGGTGTAGGTAGTTTCTCTTTATCGCCTTATGGCAAGATACACGCTTCACGCACTTGGTATGACGGTTACTCAGAGACAGGTGGTAATACCGCACTTACCTACGGCGAACAAACTATTGATTCAACTGTACTATCAGTAGGACTGGATGTTGATTATTTAATTCCAATCCACAAAGGCAACATCAGACCCTTTATGCAATATGAATATGGTGCTGATGTATCAGGTTCATCAACTGTAGTAATGCACTACAACAATGAAGCTACTAACTACCAACTAGAGCTAGACAACAAAGCAGACTCTAACTGGAAGTTTGTGCTTGGTGCTGATATGTACACCAAGGATGAATGGGGCAGCTCAATCAGTTATGAAAGAACTGAGGCTGTGAATGCGGGCTATAGTGATAGTTTGGCGGTTAAGGTTGGGTTACGGTTTTAAGCTATTTCCAAATGTCAACCGTAATACCTTTAGCCCGAAGCTTGTCTGAACGCTCTTCAAGATAACGCTGGAAGTTTGATTGGTGCTTGTAGCCTTCGGTGGCGACATATTCGATAATGCCAGTGAAGTGGTATTTTTTAAAGAAAGCGTCTTTGCGAATAATTTCTTTTCCTTGTTTGTCAAAGAAAACAATCGCTGGCTTATAGGTGAGTTTTAAATCATCATACCATTGCGATGCCGTTGTGCGTTTACCCGATGGGGTAATGAGTTTTTCGTCTGACAAGGCGTTGAGCTGCACTACCTGCATTGATTTAAATAGATCTTTGGTTTGATTGAGCTGCATCAGTGTTTGGTGAAAAACATCACACTCAGGGCAATTAGGTTCTTCAAAGAAAACTGCTAAATAGTTGTGTGCTGGAAAGCGCTCACTACGTGACAACATGTGTGGTGCAGAATCAAACATTGGGTTTTTGTTAAGCTCCCCAGTTTTGTTTTGTTTGAGTTTATTAATATAGTTAGCAAAACTTTGGTTTAAGTATTTTTTACTAGAAACATAATCGAGCGAAATATGCATTTTATCGATGGATTGATAACCATTTAGTCGAAGTACGATTTCACCTTTAGAGTTTAAGAATAGGGTGGTAGGGGTAAATTGCACTTTCATAAAGGCAGAAAACTCTTTTTCACTAAATTCTCTACCTGCCCAGTCAACCAAATCTCTATCACCCCACATGTTGGTTTCAATCACATCAAAGTCTTTTTGTAATTTGGCAACAATAGCTTCATCGCTAAAGTTGTCTTCCACCAGTTTTGCGCAGTAAGGGCAACCGTTCTGATGGAAATAAATCATCACATGTCTGTTTTCATCAGTGGCTTCTTCTAGATCTTCAGAAAAATCCATAAAGGTGGTTTTAAACCAATCAGGTAATACATCAACGACTTTGGCACCCAAGTAGTCGCCTTCTTTAGTTTCAGGTGCTGCGAGTGAAGGCTGGAAAAACAATAAAGAAAAAATTAGAAATAAAATGCGCATACCTCTCCCCAGTGAGCATGTTGATAGATACCTTGATTGTAATGCTAAAGTTGGTTTAATGCAAGATTGGGTTTATTCTTTTAAACTGCATCGACGCTTTCAATGCCTTTTTGCGGTACAAATAACCCGCAACCCAATAGGCGATGTTTACCAATGCCTTGCTCTTGTAGTTTGACAGATTCTGCTTTACGTA
>Ga0209665_1002019_pt1 | contig 10869 bp, 9 predicted proteins | sample SaaInlV_200m_DNA_2_FD_184675 | JGI IMG/M metagenome (GOLD analysis project Ga0209665, IMG submission 184675) | Marine microbial communities from expanding oxygen minimum zones in the Saanich Inlet - Saanich Inlet SI074_LV_135m_DNA (SPAdes) (version 2) | ecosystem: Environmental > Aquatic > Marine... | reverse complement strand
ATATATAGAATTCCAAAATTCTTCTAAATAAACATTAATCATTTCTCGTCTATATTTCAATGGCATTAAATCATTATCAACCGTTTTACAGTTTTTTCGGGCTTGTTTGATGAGACTTTCAAGCGTCAAAGTTTCTATTGGTTCTTCAATAAGAATAGGTGTCATAGACACGCCGTTCAGGCAAATACGAGCAATGTCCTGATTATCAATTGTGGCGGCGATAGTCAATGAAGTAAAATCTAATGTTTTCCGCATTCGCAATTTTTTATACCACCATTTTTTTGGGCTAAAGGGTACACGAATTTGAGTTAAAATGATATCGTTATCTAAATCGTGAAATTTTATGCCACAAGGCAGGTAAATGTCTTTAATTGGTTTTTGTGTCATACCATTCGAATTAATCAAGGTGATTTCAGCATTAAGTGCAATTAAGGCTGCTGCAGTATCGGATACATTTCGGGAAAAACAATCATTCTTTCCACCTGTAACCTGACAAATATCTCCAACATCACGCAAACAAGACCCCACGCCATTCCGCCATTCTTGTGATTGATTATAGAAAGTGCATCTGTTTCTCACCAATAAATTTCCACCAATAGTTGCAGTTTTACGAATAACGGGTGTGGCAACGGATTTTGCAGCTTCCACAAGAACAGGAAAAAATTTCAGGATTTCCTTTGATTTAATAATGTCATCTAATGGAGTCATGGCTCCCAATGAAAGCACTTCATCTTTAATCGAAATAGAATTCAAATCATGAATTGATTTTAAATCTATAATATGTTCATTTTTTTCTAACTTTTGTTTTCGATAAATCTGAACATCTGTTCCTCCTGCAAAATAAATGAAGTTACCGTCAAATTCCCTGGCCATTGAAAGAGCATCTTTTATAGAATCAGGAGAGTGATAATATTCCATTATGCATTCTCTTTTATTTTTTTCAGCACTTTATCAGGCGTAATGGGAAGTTCCATCATGCGAACGCCCACTGCATCAAACACTGCATTTCCGATGGATGGCAATACGGGGTGAATGGGACCTTCGCCCGCTTCTTTGGCGCCATAGGGACCTTCCGGATCGTTGGATTCGATGATGGTCACATCCATATCTGGTGTATCTAAACTGGATGGGATTCGATAATCAAAAAAATTGGCATTCAATTGCTGACCATTTTTATAACGCATTTCTTCGGACATAGTTTGTCCCAATCCCATGTGAATACTGCCTTCGATTTGCCCTTCGACGGCGAGGGGGTTCAATGCTTTTCCACAATCATGAGCACCCCAAACTTTTATCACATTTGTTTCACCTGTTTTCGGGTTGACTTCCACTTCAGAAATAAATGCGCCAAAACTATATGATGGACTTAAACCCGCACCGGCACCTTTGAAATTTCCGCCCAATTTTGGTGAAATATAAAATCCACTTTCAACAAAAGCACCCCGTCCTGCCATAGCCATTTCCACACCTTCTTCCCAAGAGATATCAAGGGATTTGTCATTGGTAAAAATGCGACCATTTTTAAACGTTATATTTTCCGCAGGTGTATCTTTTTCTTTTGAAATTGCTTTCGCCATTTCTCTGCGGATATTTGAAGCGGCTGATTTTGCTGCATTCCCTACCATAAAAGTAACGCGGCTGGAATAACTGCCTAAATCTACAGGTGTTGTTTTGGTGTCAGAAACTTCAACTTGGACAAAATCCATTGGGATGCCCAATTCTTCTGCAGCAATCTGCACCAGCATTGTATCACTGCCTTGGCCAATATCACTTGCACCGCTAAACATTACAATCCGCCCATCAAAATCCAGTTTGGCATGAACCACTGTTTGAGGATAACGATTCCACAGGATTGGCAAAGCACTCCCGCTGATAAAAAATCCGCAAGCCACACCCAATCCATGCCCGTAGGGGAGATTCCCATATCGATTGTCCCAGTCAGATTTTTTTCTTACAGCAGCAATACAATCACGGATACCATTACTGGTGATTCTAAATTCACCAACCGTAGATGAATGATCCGATAGAAAATTCTTTTCCCGCAAATCGCAGGGGTCCATTTCCATATCGTGGGCCATCATGTCTAAAAGTGTTTCTACCGCGTATCTTGGGTTAACCGCACCATGACCACGCATGGCACCACATTGATGTTTATTGGTATAGGTTCTTCGAGTTCGAAATCCAAATTTATCTATTAAATAAGGTCCTTGAAGTAATACTCCATTATAATAAGATGTAACAACACCAAAACTGCCATAAGCACCACCGTCGATAATAATATCTGCATCCAGCGCTGTTATTTTTCCACCATCATCACATGAGAGTGACATATTAATTTCAGTTGGGTGGCGACCATGATGTGTAATAAATACTTCTTCCCGAGAAAAAGTGCATTTTACAGGACGTTTTATTTTCTTGGAAAGAAAAGAAACAATCATCTCATGGGGGAATGGGTCACTCTTACCACCAAATCCACCACCCAATACTGGCTTTTTTACTTGAATTTTATGTAATGGAAGTCCCAAAACTTTTGATAGGTTTTTCTGTAGATAGTGGGGGACTTGTGTTGCAGAAATAATTGTGAGAGTTTCATCGCCATTCCACATGGCTACAGCGGAATGGGGTTCCGTAAATCCGTGGGTGACACCGGCAAATATGAAATTTCCCGTTTGTTTATGTTTTGCTGTTTCTAATTCTTTTTCTGGTTCGTTAAAACGAAGTTCTGCTGTTTTGTGGATATTTTTATGATCTTTAGTATGGGCATGAATCTGCTCATCTGGGGTACACGTTTTTAATGAATCTTGTGGTGTAAAAAACTCGGTTAGGGGTTCATATTCCACATTGATTAATTTCACTCCTGCTTCGGCAGCTTCAATCGTTTCTGCAGCAACAGCTGCTACAATTTCGCCTTGGTAGCGAACTTTCTCAATGGCCATAGCTGTTTCATCTCTACTTATGGATAAGACACCAAATGGTACAGGAATATCCTTTCCTGTTACGATAGCAACAACGCCCGGAGATGCTTCCGCTTTCTTTAGTTCCAGGGATTTTATTTTTGCATGAGATTCTGTACTGCGCAGACAAGAGACATAAACCATATTGGGAAATTTATAATCATCTGCATACATGGCCTGTCCGGTCACTTTTTGTACAGCATCGATATAAGGTGTTGGTTTGCCAATCGCTCCGGTCATGAGCGCATCTCTTCCGCGGCATTTTCCACAGCATCTATAATTTTTTTATATCCGGTGCAACGGCAGAGATTCCCGGAAAGGCTTTCTTTAATTTCATTTCGTGAAGCATGTGGATTTTCTTCGAGAAAAGGAATAGCCGTCATTACAACACCTGGTGTGCAAAAACCACATTGTAGGCCTAAACTTTTGACTAAATGTTTTTGAACCAAATGTAAACTTTCACCTGAACTTATTCCTTCGATAGTGAGAATTTCTTTGCCAACACAACGCAAGGTAGGGGTCAAACATCCCAAAACTGGTTTCCCATCCATTAGTATTGTACAACTGCCGCATGTACCTTCATCACAGCATTTTTTTGTGCCAGTTAAGTTGAGTCGATTGCGTAAGGTATCCAGAATCGTTTCATGAGATTCAACCAATACCGATTGCGTAAAGCCGTTAACAGTTAAGGTGACTTTTTCCATGAAGTGATGATTATTATGAATTTCGTTTTAATAACATGGCAACGCCTTGGCCATGTCCAACACAGAGAGATACAATACCATATTGCGAATTATTTTCTTTCATGCTGTGTGCCAGTGTAACAGCGATCCGAAGTCCGGACATACCCAAAGGATGGCCCATGGCAACAGCTCCACCATGAATATTTAATTTATCATCAGGAATATTTAACTCCCGTTGACATGCCAATACCTGAACCGCAAATGCTTCATTAATTTCAAACAAATCAATTTCTTCCATGGAAAGACTGGTTTTATCCAACAACTTTCGGATGGCATATACAGGTCCAAGCCCCATAGACTCAGGGTTGAGCCCAATATTTACTGTTGATTGGATTTCGACTAATGGGTCTATGTCAAATGATTCTATAGTTGACTTATTTCCAACCCAAGCCATACAGGATCCGTCAGATATTCCAGAGCTATTGGCGGCCGTAATGGTTCCATCTTCTTTAAAAACGGTTCGCAGTTCGCTCAACTTCTCCAACGTAGATAAGCGGGGCTCCTGGTCATCAGTAACAGTTTGATCATCAGATACAATTACAGGAATAATTTCGTTTGTAAAAAACCCATTTTCTTTTGCAGCGAAATACCTTTTATTGGATTTCACAGTGAATGCGTCTTGTGCTTTTCGATCAATTTGAAATTCGTCAGATATTTTCTCTGCCGTTAACCCCATATTTGTCCATTGCAAATCATATCCATCAAAAAGTCTTGGATTATAATCCAAAGCGGCTATCATGGGCACATGACCCAAATGTTCTACACCACCCACAAGCAATTGACTATTATTTCCTGCTTTAATACTGTCTGTTGCCATTTGCAAGGCACTTAAACTCGAACCGCATAAACGGTTTACTGTTGCTCCGGGAATGGTGTCTGGTAATCCAGCGAGAAGGAGTATCAATCGAGCTAAATTTTTACCCTGTTCCAAATGTTGCCCCACACAACCGAGATAAAAGTCATCAATCTTATTTGGGTCGAGTCCTGTTCGTTCAATTAACGCTTGTAAAACTTGGACAGATAATTCATCCGCACGTAGATTGCTGTATAAACCTTTTTCAGGATGCCCCCTGCCAATAGCGGACCGACACCCATCAATTAAATATACTTTTTCCATTATATATACTGACCCCCATCTACCTTAATTACTTCACCTGTTACGTGTTGCGCACCACAGCCCGATAAAAACGTAATAACTTCAGCAACATCTTCCGGCGTTCCTATGCGACCAAGTACAATTTCTTCAATGGCTTTTTCCTTAAAATCGTCTGGCATACTTTGGATCATTTTTGTAGCAATAAGCCCGGGGCAAACAACATTCACGGTTACATTCGAACGACCCAATTCCTTGGCTACACTTTTGGATAATCCAATAACGCCTGCTTTAGCGGCAGCATAATTTGACTGACCGAATTTTCCCCGTAGCGCATTGATCGATGAAACAGTAATAATGCGACCATACTTTTTCCCCCGAAAAATTGGGGATGCGGCACGGATGTAATTAAAAACACCTTTCAGGTCAGTATCTATCACTTCATCCCACATAGATTCCGTCATTTTCCATACAACCTTATCCTGATTCGCTCCAGCATTATTGACCAAAATGTCCAAGGTGTCAAATTTTTCCATGACTTGATCTACTACATTTTGCGCTTTCTCAAAATCTGCCATATCCGCCTGATAATAAGCACCTTTCACACCCATAGCTTCTATTTCTGAAAGGACAGATTCAGCTCCTGTTTTATTGCTGTGATAAGTAAAAGCGACATGGGCTCCCGCTTGGGCAAAACTTTTGACAATTGCTGTCCCTATACCCGAACTTCCGCCTGTAACTAATGCTATTTTTCCTTCAAGTGTTTTATTCATTTATTATATCCTATTAATTGTTTTTCCATTGCGGATTTCTTTTTTCAAGGAAAGAAGTAATCCCTTCATTGGCATCATGTGTTTCCATGAGTTCATTTGTATATATTTCAGCCAGTTTGTCCAAATTCTCTGAAAGTGTTTTATTAAACTTCAAACGCGCAACACGATTGGCTATTCGCAGGGAAGATGCACTTTTAGGCAGAATAAAATTTTCGATCCAAGCATTTGCGCCTTCAATCATACGTTGATGATCGTCGAATAATTTGGTCCCTAATCCAGATGACATTATTTCATTTGGTTTCATGCTTCTTCCAGAAAGAAGTAAATCATCTGATTTTGTTTGGCCTACTTTCATTGGCAGAATAAGGGAAGCCGGTGGTGCAAAAACACCAAGGTTTATGGGAAGCCGGTGGTGCAAAAACACCAAGGTTTATCTCTGGTTGCCCCATGCGAGTTGATTCATCCAAAAAAAGGAAATTACAGAATATGGCCAATTCCATTCCACCGCCAAGGCACTGACCAGAAACCATTGCCATAGTCGGTACAGATAGATTAATCATTGATTTGAAAAGTCCATGAAACTGCTGCAACATTTCGGGCGCATTATCTTTCGTATGTTCAGGGACAGAAGCGCCGAAACTAAAATGATCACCGGCACCGACGAATTGAATACACTTTACATCTTTGTTGATATTATCAAGTTCAGACTGTATTTCAGCCATCATTGTAGCATTTAATACATTTGCTTTTGGCGCATTTAATATGAGACAAATCACCTGACCATCAAATTGTTCTTCTCTAATTATTCTATTCATTTATTTTTTCAACTTTTTTACTTTGCGAAAGTTATTTACTTCAGAAAAGTTTGGTTTTTCCCATTAATCAAAAAATCCGTTATTCCATCACTCCAGTTTCTATTTTGGCAGTATAGCATCCACCAATTTGTCGTCCCACGGATGTCCTTCAGCCAACATTAGGCGCAGTTTAATGAAGTCAACTTCCCGATTCCCTTTTGGACCTTCGTTGAACGCTCTGAACCCTGCTCGAGCTTCTGTAACCATATTTTGTGCCAGCCAATCACGGTTGGTTTGACTATTTTGATCCCAATGCTCCAGTTTCTTTTTCCGAAGGCTGTTCAATGTTTTGCTAGTGCATTCTGGCATCAAATACATCATTTTGGTCGCCAATGCATTCACAGCATCATCAAGCGGACTCAAATCAATTTCACCATTCATGAGTTGCGTTTTTCCAGATTTGAAATCATCTCCTGTTTTTTTCTGACCATATACAATATCACCAGATTCATTCACCCATTTGTCTGTTACGATCAGTGGATTACGCACCACTCCACCATCCACTTTAAGTACAGGCACAGCTTCAGTAATTAATCCAAAATTCTTTGCTTCATACGCGGTCCACATTTCACACAATACACCGCTCTGCATTGCCCGTTCAATGCCAACGTAAAGATGCAGAAAATCTGTACTGCCGCCATCGGGAGCACTACCATGTTTAGGGCCGGCTTGGCCAAAAACCGCCAAATCACTGGAAACGGTAAAATCGCATGCCATTCCGATTTCCTGTCCGCCAGCAATACGCATACCGTTCACACGACAAATTACTGGTTTATCACAATGTAAAATGGATGTGATCATGTCGTTAAATAGACGCATATATTGTTTGTATTCCATGGGTTTCCCGGAATAATACTCGGCATATTCTTTTGTATTGCCACCCGTACAAAATGCTTTATCTCCAACGGCAGAGAAGATAACGGACACAACGCTACGGTCATTGGACGCTTCGCGAAATGCAAAAATGATTTCTTTGACAGCGGCGGTCGTATAAGAGTTATATTGTTTGGGGTTGTTCAGAAAAATCCATGCATTGTTTAATCCTTCAACTGGATTGCCATCAGCATCCAGACAAGGGCGCAATTCATAGATTATTTCTGTATAATCAATATCTGTTAAATTGTGATTGACGAGTGTTGTATTCATGTTATTCTCCAATATGTTTAAAATCCGGTATCATGACCGAACGCTTTTTCAATTTATGGTCTAATGTATCCTTAAATACGGTGTTGATTTCCGACATGAGAAACGATTCAGTAAATGGTTTTATTATTAATTTATTTTCAGATACCAATTGCAAAACATCGGTGTATAATTCCGGTTTACATCCCCATGTACCGATAATATTTGCATCAAATGCCATGAGATTACTTAATCGGACTTCCAATTTGTCCATAGTGAATCCAACGATGGAAAGGGTAGATGCAATTCCCATGAGTGCATAAGCCAAATCTTGTCCCGGTTTGGTACCGGACATTTCATAGATTTTCCAACGATTGGATGGCACACCCATTTCTTTGCACTTTACTTTAACAGCTTTTTTTATTTCCCGTACATCCATCCCGGAAATATTTAATGTTTCATTAATGCCAACCTGTCCAAGTTGGTCTAATTTTTCCTGTGAAATATCTAATGCCAGCACCTTGCCACCAAATATCTTTGCCAGTTGAGCACCATAAATTCCCACTCCCCCAACACCAACGATTACAGCAAAATCACCTTCTTGGATTTGGCTTTTTACCATGACTTGATAGGGGGTAGATACAGCATCAGCAATAACAGCCAATTCCCATAATTCATGTTGTGCCAAAGCACTTTTGGGAACTTCCGCTAAATATTGTGAAGGGGTTACAACATGACTGGCAAATCCACCATGAAAATCATTTCCAGGCATTTGCTGCTTTTGACAAATATTGCTCCTTCCGACCTGACATAAATCACAGTCACCACAGGGCATCACAGCTGGAATGATGACAGATTTACCTATTAAATCTGAAGATCCATCCACAACCACACCACTGATTTCATGTCCCAATATCAATGGAAGCTCATGGCGAGTGGGAACACCGTAATGCCAGAAACTCAAATCTGTGTGGCATACACCACATCCTGAAATCTTTACGAGTGCTTCACCTTCTTTCAAAGATGGAATAGATTGTTCTACTAATTCAAAGGGCTGATCTTTCTCAACCATTTGCCATGCATATATTTTACTCATTCTTTAGTGGGCTCTCGTCATGATGTTAAGCTTCATTCTTCATTGCCAAAATAGATGCACCCAAGGCAACCATGTATTGGGGATTGGGTGCAATTGAAACGTCCACGTCAAATTCTTCTGATAATAATTCTTGGAGATAAGGGTGAAATGCAATTACACCGCCACAAAGAATAATGGGGATGTGGGTTTTAACCGGCAATTTTCGTATTCGCGTAACAATGGAGAGGTAGATTCCTTTTGCAATTTCTTCGATGGGAATATTATTGAATTTCCATCCCAGTATTTCTGACTTGGCAAAAACAGTACAAAAACTATTAATAATTTTTGACCCTGAAGACAATTTAGCCAGATCACTCATTTCGCCAATTTCCAATTCTGCTTTATCGGCAATTTCAGTAATAAATGTTCCTGTTCCTGCAGAACACTTATCGTTCATATAAAAATTAATTACTTTTCCATCAGGACCGCTTTCAATGATTTTAATGTCTTCACCACCAATATCTATAATGCATTTATGTTTTGGAAATAATGCTGAAACACCAGCAGATGCACAAATGAGTTCTGTTTTTTTAATATCGCCATCAAACGTATCCCGACCATATCCGGTCGTACAAATTTGTTTGATTGAAAATTGCTTATTTATTTTTGTTAATTGATCCCTGAACATACCTTTGTTCCTACTCAAAGTAGGAATAACATTATTTAGCACAAGTCCACCAGAATCATCAGTCACAGCAAATTTAGTATAAGATGAACCAAGGTCGATTCCGAGATAATAGACACCCATTTTCTTTTTTTCATGCAAATGAATTAATGCAGTGACACCTTGATTTAAAGGTGTATCAATCCCGTATTTTTTGCCATACTCTACAATTTTTCCATTTAACTGATCGATTTCTGTTTTTACGCCATTTTCAATGTCAATTAGCATAGATGGTTTGTGGTTTCCGGCTTTTGTAAGGTATTGAATAGAAGATTGGCGAAATCCATCTTTGATTTCAATATTTTCTTTTTTTGCTACTTGAATGGATTCATCAATAATACCCGTGACCATATCCACGGTTTCAGGAAAACTCATGACCTCTCTCATTGTACGATGAGATATAGCGCATAGTCCGCTCAAAGCCGCATTTAGGATTGCCTTCTCCCAAACATGATTCTGAATTTGAGATACATTACAAATGTCCGTTTTTAGATTGACGTTATTCAGGAGATTAGCTAATGATTTAGCTACTACTTTACCACTATTTGTCAAGGATGCAATATGATTAGGGGGATTGAAAAAAGTAACATTCACAGTATTCTGATTTTCCATAGCACCGGCATAATTGATAACCATACGTAATGTTTTATCTTTGCCAAATTTTTCTGCAGCGATTAATTCATTATCTATACCGTTTTGGGCACACATAACAAATAATTTTTCATCATCAGTCTTAGACAGTTGATCAACCACGACTTGCAATACAGTGGTTTTGACGGAAATTATCACTAAGTCCAAATCATGCTTTTTCAATTCACTAACGGAATAACAAACTTTATCCACCTTTACATTTTTTTGAATTGTATTGATTAGTGAAATACCAACTTTCTTTATTTCATCTATTTTTTCCGCATCAATATCACATAATACAACATAAGCTCCTGATTCAATAAAATGAGCAGACAATGTTAATCCAACAGGCCCCGCACCGATGATACCGATTTTTAATGGAGTTTTTGGATTGTAAGTCATATTTTGGTCACTTATTATATTTAAGTTGTTCGATAAATGTCTCAATTTTTGTTCTCGTCTGCCCTTCGGAAAAAAACCTTAAATCCACTAAATCACCATCAAATGATACAGTGTCAATCCCGGTAGCTTCTTCTACTCTTTTGGGTAGGCCAAATCGACTGTTGGCATTATTGAAACAGGTTTTTGAATCATGGAAAACAACGCCGTCCACTTCAAATTTACCCATGATATCCTTCATCATTTCCAACTTGGTGTTTTCGCCGCGATTGATAAAAATTTGCGTATAGGCATAAGCCATGGATTCCAATGGATTGTCCGGATCAAAATGATCAAAAACCCAGCTATTGCAATAAGTTGAAGCCACAACCGAAGTTTGGTTTTCAGCGAAGAATTCCGATAGAGAACGCAGCCGACCCCACACAGGCATTCCTTCCCAATAGATTCGTACCTTTTCATTGGGGATTGCCCCTTCATTTTGTGCAACCAATTCTTTTAATTC